>Ga0105052_10000808_pt1 | contig 43156 bp, 32 predicted proteins | sample FRY03_FD_78094 | JGI IMG/M metagenome (GOLD analysis project Ga0105052, IMG submission 78094) | Freshwater microbial communities from Lake Fryxell liftoff mats and glacier meltwater in Antarctica - FRY-03 | ecosystem: Environmental > Aquatic > Freshwater > Ice > Glacier meltwater ... | reverse complement strand
CGCCGCTCAATTCGCCGCTCAATTCGCCGAGTTCACTGATGGTGCCGGTCGTCGTTGTTACTCATGGCGGCCCCAGCGAACGAGTGCAGCGTTGCACGGCATCGCTCGTCGAAGCAGGCGGAGCCGGACCGGTCATCGTGGTCGACAACAGCGCAACGGCACTGTCTGACGACGGCTATGGGCCAGCCGACGTGACGGTGATCCGGACGACCAACGAGGGGTACGGAGCTGCCGCGAACGTTGGGTTCGACGCGGCCTGGAGGCTGGCGCCGGACGCAACTGCGGTGGCGTTGTTAAACGATGACATCGAAGTCGATAACGAGTGGCTGGTGCCGCTCAGCGCAGCGATCAACAGTGGCGCATCGGCCGCGCAGCCCAAACTGTTGCAGGCTCCGCGTTCGGTGAACCCGATCATCAACAGCGTTGGCGTCGAACTCGATGCATGCGGGGCGGGCAGCGACATCGGGTACGGCCAGCCTGACGGCGATTCGTTTGCACAGGGCAGCGACATCACAGTTTTCACCGGCGGTGCGGTGCTGTTCAGCCGTGCCTTTCTGGAGTCAACCCGTGGCTTCGACGAGCGCTACTTCCTGTACTACGAAGACGTCGATCTGGCCCTGCGAGGTGCCGAACTCGGCCATTGGTATCGCTGCGAACCGTCGTCGACGGTGTGGCATGAGGGCGGGGCCAGCACCAGCGCGCTCGGTGATGAGACGAGGCGTCTGCAAGAACGCAACCGCCTGTGGTGCGCATTGCGGTTCGGTTCAATCGCAGTCGTCGGGCGAGCCACATGGCTCTCGGTCCGCCGATTGCGACACCCACCCCGAGCGGCGCACGCGCGGGCGCTCGGCGCCGGGTACAGCGCATCGGTGCGTCTCGTCAAGGCTCGCCGGCAAGCTCGGCGGCAAGCTCAGCGGCAAGCTCAGCGGCAAGCTCGGCGGCAAGCTCGGCGGCAAGCTCAGGGTGATGTGCAGGGCAGGTCGGCATGAGGCGGCTGCTCCCGGCAGGACGCATTCTGTTCGCAATGGCCATGATCGTGGGCGCGTGGATCCTTGCCACACCTCCATCCGGTGGAGCTGACGAACCTTCACACGTCATTCGTTCCGCCGCGCTGATCCGTGGCGAACTCGATGGTCAGCGAGTGTCGTCGGCACTCGTCGGATTCGAACTTCCCGCCCACGTCGGAGCACCCGAGCCGGCGTGCTTTGCGCTCCAGCCGGCCGTACCTGCGAGCTGCATCGTCGAACTTGAGGCTGGGTCGGGGACCCAGTTGAAGATCACCAAAGCGGCCGACTACCCAATCTGGGGTCATCTGGCGCCGGGCCTCGGCTCGTTGCTGCCCCCAGGGTGGTCGTCGCCAGGGGCACGAGTTGCATCCGCGGCCATGCCGTTACTCCTGTTAGCCGGCGCCCTCTTTGCTGCCAGCCGCCACGGTTGGTGGCCAGCTTCGGGCGTTCTCATCGCAATCACCGTGCCCGTCTGGTTCACCGTCGCGGTCGTCAACCCGTCGAGCCTGGTCATTGCCGGGGGAGTGGCCGTGTGGGCCGCCTTTGCCAGCGCGTGGAGGCGCACCCCGGCGGTGGGCTGGGCGCCGTCGCGGCTCGACCAGGTGTTGTTGGCCGCCGGCTGGGCCGCCATGGTGCTGCCGCGGCGCGACGGGCTGGTCTATGCAGCAGTCGTTGCAGCCTTGGCAATCGTCATTTTCGACGTCGGAATCGGACACCTTCGCCGTTCGATCGCACGGTCGGCATGGGTGGCGATCGTCGTGTCGACGCTGACCGCGTTGGCGTGGGCAGCGCGCAGCGATTCATCGTCGTCGAAGTTGCTTTTCGTCGCTCCATTCGCGCCGGTCGCCGCGATTGGCCTGCGCTGGCTCTGGCGTCGCACAGTCGGCACCGGGCAACGACTCGCGGTGATCGTCGGAGTCGCCAGCGCCACACTCGTCGGGTCATACGTCGTCATGGGAACCCGGGCCGGCGGGTTCGACGGCGCCGTGTTCCAGCGGACGATCAACCAGACCGGTATCGACATGCGGGAGGCGATCGGCATCGTCGGCTGGCTCGACACCGCGGTGCCGCAGTCGATGGTTTTCGTCTGGCTGATCGGGCTCGGACTCCTCGTCGCTGGCGCAATCATCGCCGAGTCGCGGCGACCAACCATCGGTGCGGTCGCCATCTTGACGACTGGCATCTGGATGTCGTGGGTGTTGACGATGGTCCAGAACGACGAGTCCGGCACGTACTGGCAGGGGCGGTACTACCTCCCGCTGCTGGCGGGCATCCCGATCGTGCTGACGACGGCATCGATCGATCGCCGTCAGGCCGCACGGTTAGGCAAGGCCGCCGTGGCGCTTTCTCTCGTGGTCGCCAACGTCGCCATTGCAGCCGCCATGCGCCGATGGGGCGTTGGCGACCAAGGCACGCTGACTCCGTGGCAGTGGGACACCTACGCCACCGTCGTTCCACCGATCGCACTCGTGGCGCTGCACGGCGCCGGAACATTGCTGCTCTGGCAATCGGTTGGCCTGGTTGCCGGCCCCGCCGACGCGCACGGTGCTGCGATTGCTCCGACGCTCGAAGAGGGCGTCAACCTGCTGGGCTACCACCGAGCAGCGAGTGGGCTCGGTGTTGCTGTTCGACGCATCCACGCCGCGCTGGTCGCCGCAGGCGTTCCGGTCTCGCTGTACGACGTCGAACTGACCGACAGCCCGCTCGCCGGGGCCGAAAACGGGGCCGGAGCCGGCGAGCGACCGCTGCGGCGCACGACGATCGCTGTGGTCACCGCGCCAGAGCTTCCTGCGGCCCTGGCGGCAACTCCGCAACTCCGCAACGTCGATCGAGTGATCGGCTACTGGTTCTGGGAAGTCGATCGCGTTCCTGATGGTCATAGCGTTGCCTTCGACCTCGTGGACGAGATCTGGGCACCAACCGCGTTCGTTGCCGACGCGTACCGGACGGTTCCCAACGGTCCTGCGGTGACGCACCAACCGATGTACCTCGCTCAGCCCGACCTCGACCCCGATGCCCGCGGCGCGTGGCGGCAACGGCTTGCGCCGAACGACGAGTTCGTGTTCGTCGTGGCACTCGACCTGTTCAGCATCGTCGAGCGGAAAAACCCGTTCGGCGCGATCGATGCGTTCGCTGGCGCATTCGGGCCGACCGACGCCAACGTGCGCCTCGTCATCAAGACGCTGAACGGCGACAAGCGGGCCGAGTCGCTCGACCGAATCACGACGCATGTCGCCAACTCGGCCATGTCCGAACGGATCGAGGTGCTCGACGAGTTGCTCTCCGACAACGACATGACGGCCATGGTTGCGGCTGCGGATTGCCTCGTGTCGTTGCATCGCGGCGAAGGGCTCGGCCTCCACTTGGCCGATGCAATGTGGCTGCACACCGCAGTGCTCGCATCGCGCTACTCGGGCAACCTCGACTTTATGGACGACGAGTCAGCGGCACTGATCGACGTGGCGATGATCGCTGTTCGCAACGGTGAGGGCGCCTACCCCGACGGGTTCCAGTGGGCTGACCCAGACATCGGCGCCGCAGCTGCGTGGATGTTGCGGCTGGTCGATGAGCCGAGGACCCGCACACGGATCACCGAACGGGCCTACCGACGCATGCAAGATCAGCCGAGCGAAGCGCGACGCGGCCAGCAGTACTTCGAGGCGTTGAATCGCCACGTTGCCCGAGTTGCATCAACCGGCCCAGGTACCGTCACTGTCTGATGGCGAACTCTCCGAAGGTGAAACTGAAATCGGCAGCCCGAGCCACAGTCGGGCCCGTGCGCAACTACTTCAACAATCACTTCGAGATGACGAAGCAGGAAGTACGGCTCGCAGCCGCCGAGTCCGGCGCTGCGGCCCTCGATTACACTCAGGCCGGCGGCCAACTGGCGGAACTCTCGAACGTCGTTGCCGAGACGCAGCTGTATCAGTCGAAGATGATCAGCGAACTCCGTCGCGAGATCGCTGCACTGCGCTCAGAACTCGCACAAATGTCGGCCACATCTGCCGAACTTGCCGCCGTTCTCGCGGCGATGACCTCGACGCCTGACACACCCTGACGGCACGATGATCGTCTTCGACATCCAGGCGGTGCAAAGCATCGAGCACGGCGAGCGCGGGATCGCTCGGTATACCGGTGAGCTGGCGCGTGCGCTGCAGGCCAGGCACCCACACCTCGTTGACGTCTTCGCGTACAACGACGCACTGCCCTATGTGGCGCGCCTCGACGCCTTGGGCCTTGAGGGCAAGCTTCAATCGTTCAGCGAGCTGCGCGGTCAGCGGGTCGACCTGCTGCACGTCAACTCGCCGTTCGAGCAACCGAGCATTGGTGAGCTGGCCGTACCCGTCATCGCCGAACGCACGGTGGTCACGTGTTACGACCTGATCCCGTATCTGTTCTCCGACATCTACCTGCCCAATGCGGGTGCCAAAGCGTGGTACCAGTCGCGTCTCGGGATGCTGGTGTCGTCCGATGCCATCGTCACCGATTCTCAGTCGGCTGCCGATGACGTCATTCGGATGCTCAACGTCGATGCGTGTGTGGTCACGTCGATCGGTGCAGGAACAGCCGAGCAGTTCGCGCCGCCAACCGACACGCTCGCCGACCGGATGGTCGAACTGAACAAGGTCGTGCCGACCCTGCTCCCCGGGTTCATCATGGTCCCGGCCGGCCCCGAGTGGCGCAAGAACCTCAACGGTGCGGTCGACGCCTACAGCCGACTCGAACCAGAGCTTCGCCAGCGCCACCAACTGCTGATCGCGTCGAAGATCGCCGAGGGGCAACGCGTCACATTCTTCGACTACTGCCAAGCGCGCGGGGTAGCCGACGACGTGGTCGTCACCGGGTTCGTCTCAGACGCCGACCTGGTTCGCCTGTACCAGAGCGCCGAACTGGTGCTGTTCCCGTCCAAGTACGAAGGGTTCGGCCTGCCGGTGCTCGAAGCCCGACGCTGCGGGGCCCGCGTCATCACCTCCAACGTGTCGTCGCTGCCCGAAGTAATGCCAGAGCCCGTCGCGCTGTTCAACCCGCACGACATCGACGACATCGCTGCGAAGCTGCGCGCCGCGCTCACCGATGTCGATGTCATCGCTTTGCTCGATACGGCTGCCGATCCCGGATTCACCTGGGAGCGCGCCGCCGACACGTTGGCCGACGTGTATGCCGAGGTCATCGGCCGTCCGTCACTGCGGCATGGTCATCCACGCAGGCAGATCGCACTGGCTGCACCACTGTCGCTGTACGAGCCGGAGGTGGCCAAGCGCACTCTGGCTTTGGCCGCCCAGCTCGAAGCCGAAACCGAATCCGATGTCACGATCTTCGTGCCGGACGATGCCTCACGGTTCGCCGAAGAATGGGGTCGCAACGTCAAGAGCGTGCGGATGCTGCCTGCGCACCAGGCAGCCGGCGAATACGACGTCGTGCTGTGTGTGCTCGGCGACAAGGCAATCGAGAAGGCCTTCACCGCGATCGCTCGAATCGTGCCGGCGCAGCTTGCTGTCTGGCCAGACGATGTCAAGCAGTCGAAGCAGGCGCGCACACTGGTCGCCGTACTCGGCCCGGCAGTCGAGGCCGGTCAGTTGGCGGCTGCGATTGCTCGGCGCGCGCCGAACGGCGGCTGACGCCAGAGTTCGTCAGCCCACAGCTCGACGAAGGTGTGGAGCTGTTTGGAGATATCTGTCGGCCCGTGGACTCTGCCGACGGATCCGCCTCGCAGGTGGGTGACAGCGACCGTCGGGTGGAGGCGCACTCGGCCACCGAGGCGACGGAGGCGAAATGCGAAATCAACGTCTTCGAAGTACGCCGGATGGAATCGTGGATCGAACCCGCCGACGCGTTCGTGGGTCTCGCGGCGCATGATCCAGCAGGCTGCTGACGCGTAGTCAATATCTGCCCCGGATGCGGGCGTAGTCAGTCCATTTGGCCCGACCCATTGTCCGGCCTCGTCAAGACTGCCGTTGGCGCCAAGCAGGCGCGGAGCAATCAGGTCGTCAGGGTGAGCTGCGAGCTCATCGAGCATCGGGGTCAGCCAGCCGTCATGGACCATCAGGTCAGGATTGACGAGACAGAGAACGGTGCCGCGTGCCACCGCCACGCCGAGTTCGTTTCCGCCCCCGAACCCGAGGTTCTCGTCGGGCATTGCAAGCCGGACCCCCGAGGTCGTCAGCGCGAGATGCTGCCCCGTTGCATGCCCGCGTACGGGGTGGAGGTTGTCGACCACGATGATTTCGGCTGGTACGTCATCGGCAGCGCAGCTCGAGATGAGGCGGCCGAGCGCGGCGTCGATCATTGCCGAATCGGTCCCGAACGTCACGAAGACGAACGAGACCAACGGTTCAGCGGTTGGTTCGATGATGTGGCGCGCAGCAGGTGAACCAGTCCGGCGAAACATGATCGATCAACGCTCCTGCAGGGCGTTGCGGAGGAACGCGGTGTCGAGGCGCTCGGTGAGCGATTGTTCCCGCCGGGCTGCAGCATCGAGTGCCTCGCTGGCCTGGCGCTCGGCCATGGCGTGCCGTTCGCGTTCATCGGAGAGCTCGGTTGCCAGTTCGGCGACGCGCTGCTGCAGCACAGCACTGTGGTGTACACCGGTGTCAGGACCGGTTTCATCTATCCCGGCAGCGACGCGCGCAATCTCGTCGACGAGGCCAGCGCTCGACGCAGTCCGGCCACCGGCGAGCGCGGCATGCGCCGCGTCGAGTGCGTCCCGGTCGGCTGCTCGGGCGAGGCAGTAGCGGTCAGTCAGGGTGAGGAGCCCGCCGAGTGAATTGGCAGCAGCGGCAAAACCGTCGGTGGGATCTCGGTCGACGCCGAGATGTTCGAGCATCCGGGTTCGGGTGTCGATGGCGGCGGGGTCGAGTGTCTGTTCGAACAACGCGCACCACAGCGTCGTGTCGCCAAACATGTCGGTCTCGATCGAAATCATCGCTGCCGCGCCTGCACGCTCGCGATCGTGTAGCTCGATGTCGCGTTCGATGACGACGGCGTGCACGGTGGTCGGCCAGGCAGTAGTCAGCGCTGGTTGCCACAATGCACGGCTCATCACCACTCGCTCGTGAACGCTGCGCAAGTCGAGCGACACGTCGTTGCGGTGAAGATCGATGTGGGCCCGCATGACCCGCGCGACGACGTCGCTCTGCCAGCTGGCAGGATCGAGCGAGCTGAGGACACCGATTCGATGGGTATCTGGAACAGCGGGTGGGTGGGTATCTGGAACAGCGGGCGGGGCGGGCTGGTTCATGCGGAGAGTGGCCGATCCTGTTTGTCTTTTTTGGCTGCCTTCTGTGCCTTCTTCCACTCGCGCACAACAGCGAGTGAGGCCTCGTCGTGGATGTCGGCAACGGACCGCGGCACGTCGTCGCCAAACTTCCCGGCGGCCTCGCGCCAGCCGTCCGGTGCAACGCCCTGTGTCTTGGCGAGGATCGCAACGAAGATCTTCGACTTCTCGTCGCCATAGCCGGGGAGGGCCTTGAGCCGTCGGAAAATGTCTCGCCCAGAGTCGGCGTCCCGCCAGATGTTCGCAGCGTCACCGTCGTGGTGTTCGACGAGAAATGCGCAGACCTGCTGGATGCGTTTGCCCATCGAGGCGGGGAAACGATGAATCGCCGGCTGCTCACAGCAGATGGCAACGAACGACGCTTCGTCCAGTGCAGCGATTGCCGCTGGGTTGAGGTGGCCGAGACGTTGCTTGAGGGTCGCGGGGCCGGCAAACGCCCACTCCATTGGGACCTGCTGGTCGAGCAGCATGCCGAGCAACAGTGCATTCGGGTCGGTGTTGAGCAGTGCGTCGGCTGCCTCGTCGCCGGTGATGTACAACGTTCCGCCCATGCCCAAAACCTACCGTGTCCGCTGAGGCAGGCGAAGGTCCGCCATGATGGTGGCTCTATGGTCGCCAACCCCAGCCATCAGTACCGGACAACTGTCGATCCGTCGGCCTCGAATAACCCGCACTCGTATGCACTCGAGCTCGTCGGTGGCGGGCATCGAGTGCTCGAAGTTGGATGTTCGACCGGTCACGTGACCACGCACCTCGTGGCGGCCGGGAACACGGTTGTTGGTGTCGAGATCGACGAATCGGCAGCCGTTGAAGCACGCCAGGTGACCGCCGTTGTCCATGTGGTTGATCTCGACATGACCGAACTGTCATCGATCGAACACGGCGAGTTCGACGTGATCTTGCTCGGCGATGTGCTCGAACACGTCCGTAATCCACCGGCGGTGTTGGCCGACATTGTCACGCTGCTCGCGCCGGCAGGTCGCCTCGTCGTGTCGGTCCCGAACGCAGCGCATGTCGACGTCCGGTTGATGTTGCTCGAAGGGCGAGTCGAGTACCAAGACGATGGGCTGCTCGACCGTACGCATTTGCGCTGGTTTACCAAGGCGTCGTTCCGCGAGTTGCTCGACGGATGCGGCTTTGTCGCCACCGACATGCGCCGTGTGATTTTCCCGTTGGGTGGCAGCAACGTGCCGTTCGATCGCAGCGCACACAGCGATGCGACGATCAACTTCATCCTGGCCGACCCTGACGCGCTGAGCTATCAGTATGTCGTCGAGTGTCGCCCGCGCAGCGCAACAGGAGACGCTCCCGACGTCCTTGCCCCACTGGAATGGCTGTGGCCAGCACACGCCTGCGAGGCAACCGCTGACGAACTCGCGGAACTGCGCGTCAGCACGGCTCGACTGCAAGCTGAAGTCGACAGCTGGGAAAACTCGACGGTCGCCAAGCTCACCAAACCACTCCGCGCCGCCTCCGGCAAACTCCGCAGAGCCGTCGCCGCCCGAAGGTAGTTGCGTATGGGGTCAGGCCCCTTTCGCAACTGTTGCGAAAGGGGCCTGACCCCATACGCAACTGTCTAGATGATGTAGGGGTCGACGGCGTCGGGATCGATGTCGTAGCGGCTGATGGCGTCGTGGACGACGCTGGCATCGACCTTGCCGTCTTGGAGGAGCGCCGAGAGCACGCCAACAACGATGTGGCCGGTGTCGATTTCAAAGTGACGTCGCAGCGCCTCGCGCGTGTCGGAGCGACCCATGCCGTCGGTACCGAGGGTCATGAACGTGCGGTCGGGCAAGAAGCGCATGACCTGCTCGGGGACCGCCATCATGAAGTCAGACACCGCGGTGATGGGGCCCTGCGAGTCGGCAAGGATCTGTGCGACACGCGGGACGCGCCGCTCACCGGAGGGATGCAACCGGTTGTGGCGTTCGGCCGAGAGGCCCTCCTCGCGGAGTGCCTTGTACGACGTTGCCGACCAAAGTTCGGCGCCGACGCCGTAGTGCTCAGCAAGGTCGGCTGCAGCTTCGCGAGCGGCACCCTGGGCGCTGCCAGAGAACAGCAGCGTCGCCGGAATCAGCGCGGCGTTGTCGTTCTCGCCAGTACCAGTGGGAGCGTCGGCCCACTTGTAGAGGCCTTCGACGATCGCCTCGGCGAGCCCGGGCGTGTCAGGCATCGCCGGCATCTCGTAGTTCTCGTTGTACAGGGTGATGTAGTAGAAGACGTCGGTCTCGTCGGGCGTTCCGCCGCCGTACATCCGCTGGATGCCAGCGTCGACAATGGCGCCGACTTCGTAGGCAAAAGAGGGGTCGTAGGCCTGCACGGCAGGCACGGTCGAGGCAAGCACCAGGCTGTGCCCATCTTGGTGCTGGAGCCCTTCGCCCATCAGCGTCGTTCGGCCGGCAGTGCCGCCCATCAAGAAGCCACGGGTCCGCATGTCGGCTGCCTGCCAGATGAGGTCGCCGACGCGCTGGAAGCCGAACATCGAATAGAAGGTGTAGAACGGGATCATCGGGACGCCGCGGGTCGCGTAACTCGTACCAGCCGCGATGAAGCTCGACATAGCGCCAGCCTCGGTGATGCCTTCTTCGAGAATTTGGCCGTCTTTCGACTCGGCATAGGAGAGCAGCAGGTCGTGATCGACCGGCTCATACTTCTGGCCCTGTGAGGCATAGATCCCGATCTCACGGAACAGCGAGTCCATACCGAAGGTGCGGGCTTCATCTGGAATGATCGGGACGATTCGTTCACCGACATGTTCGTCACGCGTCAAGCTGCGCAGCAGACGAGTGAAGCCCATCGTGGTCGACACCGCTTGGCCGTTGGAACCCGACCACATCTCTTTGAAGGCCGAAGGGTCGGGAAGCAACATTGGTTTGCGGACACGCGTCGTGCGCTGCGGCACGAAACCGTCGAGGGCACGACGACGTTCCATCATGTACTGGTACTCGATCGAGTCGGCACGGAGCTTGATGTACGGCGGGTTCTTGTCGTCGACGAGTTCTTCAGGGATGTCATCTTGGAGATGCAGGCGGTCACGCATGTCCAGCAACTGCTTCTTGGTCATCTTTTTGATCTGGTGCGTCGAGTTGCGCCCCTCGAAGCCTTCGCCCAGCGTCCAACCCTTGACGGTCTTGGCCAAGATGACAGTGGGGCGGCCGGAGCCGAGGTTGTCGGACGCGGCCTTGTAGGCGGCGTACAGCTTGCGGTAGTCGTGGCCGCCGCGTGGCAGGTTGCGGATGTCGTCGTCGGTGAGGTGCGAGACCATCTGGCGCAGCCGGTCGTCAGGGCCGAAGAAGTGATCGCGGGCGTAGCCACCGGGCTCGGTCGCGTAGCGCTGGAACTCGCCGTCGACCGTGGTGTTCATCTTGTTCAGCAGCACGCCGTCTTTGTCTTGAGCGAGCAGGTCGTCCCACTTGGAACCCCACACCACCTTGATGACGTTCCAGCCGGCGCCACGGAAGGTGGCTTCGAGTTCTTGGATGACCTTGCCGTTGCCGCGCACCGGGCCGTCGAGGCGCTGCAGGTTGCAGTTGACGACGAACACCAGGTTGTCGAGGTGTTCGCGCGATGCAAGGGAGATGGCGCCGAGCGTTTCGGGTTCGTCGCATTCGCCGTCACCGAGGAACGCCCACACGCGGCTGCCCGAGGTGTCGTCGATCTGGCGGTTGAGCAGGTAGCGGTTGTAGCGGGCCTGGTAGAGCGCCGTGAGTGAGCCGAGGCCCATCGACACGGTTGGGAACTCCCAAAAGTCGGGCATCAGGCGGGGGTGCGGGTACGAGCTGAGGCCGCGACCGTCGCGTCCGAGTTCGCGGCGGAAATGATCGAGATCGTCTTCGCTCAGACGGCCTTCGAGAAAAGCGCGGGCGTACACGCCGGGCGCAGCGTGGCCCTGGAAGTAGACGTGGTCACCAGGGTTGCCATCGTCCTTACCGCGGAAGAAGTGGTTGAAGCCGATCTCATAGAGCGCAGCTGAACTCGCAAAGGTCGAGAGGTGGCCGCCGATGCCGTCGGCTGCCTTGTTGGCCTTGACGACCATTGCCGCAGCGTTCCAACGAATGAAGGCGCGGATGCGGCGCTCGATGTGTTCGTCGCCCGGAAACCAGGGCTCTTCGTCGCGCGGGATGGTGTTGACGTACGGCGTGGAAACGGTGGCTGGGAACGACACCTGGCTGGCGCTCGCCCGTGCCATGAGCCGGGTCAGCAGATAGCGGGCGCGGTTTTTGCCGTGCGTGTCGACGACAGCGTCGAGGCTGTCGAGCCATTCCTCGGTCTCGATGGGGTCGATGTCGGGGAGCTGATGGACATGTCCGTCGAAAATCATACGGAGCCAGTCTCGCAGGGTTACCGAGCGGTAGCGATCAAGACCGCGCAACTGTCCGCAACTGTCCGAAACTGTTCAGGCAGGGTGCTGACTGGACGGCCGGAGGGTCCATCGCCGGGAGTCGGCCCCGAACGGCTCTAGGTTGAGAGCAATGAGTCGACTCGAGATTTATACCGACGGTGCTTGCCAGGGAAACCCCGGTCCAGGCGGTTGGGGCTGGGCTGCGGCGCCCGAAGGTGAGCCGAACGGCTCGGGCGGCGAAGCAGCGTCCACCAACCAGCGAATGGAAATCTTCGCAGTGATCGATGCGTTGCGCACCTATTCCACGGTGGCTGACGATCACGGTGCACCCGTGCCGATCGAGATCGTCTCCGATTCCACCTATGTGGTCAAGTGCTTCAACGACAAGTGGTGGGTCAAGTGGGAACGCAACGGCTGGAAGAACTCCAAGAAGCAACCGGTTGCGAATGACGATCTGTGGAAGCCACTGATCGAACTCGTGCAAGCCGGTGATGTCACCTTCCGATGGGTCAAGGGTCACAGCGGCGACCGGATGAATGACCTGGTCGACGCACTCGCCGTCGCTGCAGTGCCCCGCCGCACCTGACCGTGTGAATCTGGTGGCTTCAGCCGCCTGGTCATGGTGCCGAAAACCTCAGTGGGATGATGTCACTGGGACGTCGCACAACATTACGATTCGATGTCATGCGCACACTGAGTTGGGGTCGATGGCTGGTTGCTGGAGCGGTCGCTGCGGTCAGCGTTGTCGGGCCTGTCCCCGCGCCCACGCAGGCTGCCGGCGGCGACATCGTCGCCATCGTGATCGAGGGCACCGGCTTTGGACACGGTCGAGGCATGAGCCAGTGGGGCGCCTACGGCTACGCAGTCGACCACGGCTGGGACTGGAAACAGATTCTCGACCACTACTACGGCGGCACCGAGGCCGGAACCGTGCCCGCAGCGGAACGGGTCCGTGTGCGGCTCACCGGTCTGGACGGTCAGAACACCGTCGGCGTCATCTCGCATGGCTCGCCGATTACCTGGAACGGCCAGACCCGAGCCTCGATGTACGCCAAAGAGACCTCCACTCCCGGCAAATTTGAGGTGTGGGGCTCGACTGGCCGGGCCTGCCCCGGCGCATCCAACCTCATCGTCCCCGGCGGCTCGCCAGTGATCGCCAGGGGGGCACAGGGCGTGGCTGTCGAACAGATCCAGCAGTTCCTGCGCACCTATCAGCCAACGGCCGGAGGCATTGCCATCGACGGCGACTTCGGCAACCAGACCTTCGGTTACCTGGTCGGCTGGCAGAACGCAGTCGGCGTCACGCTCGACGGCACCTGGGGGCCCGAAGACGCCGCGAAGGCGCGTTTGATCACCGCTGCCGACACAGCGTCGGACTTCTCGCTGCTCGGCACCGAAGTGGCAACCACCGCCAACCCCGTGAGTTTCACAATTGCGAACGGCGACGGAAGCATCGACCCCGAACTCACCATCGGGCTGTGTTCACCTCAGCGGTCGATCACGCATTACCGCGGCTCGATCGACGTGCTCAGTACGTCGTCCGGGAACCGCGTGGTCAACGACGTGAGTACCCAGAATTACGTCCGCGGCGTGATCCCTCGTGAGGTGTCGGCATCGTGGGGTGACGCAGGCAATGGCGCTGGGGCCAACGCCCTGCGGGCTCAGGCGGTCGCCGCCCGCTCGTACGGGCTTGAGCAACGGCGCAGCTACTTCTACGACGGCACGTCCACCCGCTACGCCACGACCTGCGATACAACGGCCTGCCAGGTGTACGGCGGTGCTGCACGGCGTGGCGCTGCCAACGGGAACGCAGAAGTTCGCGAGGACCCACGTACCGATGCTGCTGTGGCGGCGACCGCGAACGTGGTTCGGCGATGGCCTGGCGGCCACCCGAAGGCCGGACAACTCGTTTCGACCGAGTTCTCCGCATCGAATGGGCCCCGTACGGCCGGCGGCGAGTTCCCAGCTGTCAACGACATCGGTGACGACACCCTGTTGAATCCGAACCACCGCTGGAAGCGGGTCATCGATGCCGACACGCTTGAGTCGAAGTACGGGATTGGCCAGTTGACGTCAGCTTCGATGACCAATGCAGCGGCGAGCCAGTACAAGGGATACGACGGGATCTGGTTCGACGACCTCGTCTTGCAGGGCAAGTCCGGAAGTGAGCGGATGAACTCGTGGGATTTCCGAAATGCTTTCAACCTGCCGTCACCCGGCTTCACTGTTCGGATCGTCCGCGAGATTGCGACGCCCACCCGGTTCGCGTTCATCGGCGACTCGGTGGGCAGCAGTATTGCGTCGGCCAGTACCTCTGACTTTCGTTCGGTCATCGACGGAACATTTGCGTCTCCGGTTATCGATGCGGTATCCAGTCGATGCACGAATCGGTCCTCGTGCTCCGGAACGAGTGGCGTCGACATCGCCAAAGGCCTGACGTTCGGGCTCGACCTCGTCGTCGTCGAACTCGGCTACAACGACAGGGCCTCGACGTTCGCCGACGACGTGAATGCAATGATGGCGGCGCTGACGGCCCGTGGCGTCAAGCAGGTCGCGTGGGTCAACTTGGCCGAGGTTCGGACCAACTCGAGCGGCTCGACGTTTGGGCCGCACAACGACGCGCTTGCGGCAGCGACAAGGCGGTGGCCAAACCTCACGATCCTCGACTGGAACACGGCAAGCAGCAATCCGGGTTCGCGTGCCCGCTGGTTGAGTGACGGGGTCCACCTCACCTCGACCGGTCGGGCCGAATTCTCCCTCTGGCTCTTCAACGAGGCCACAACGCTGACGCCGAACACCAAGCTCGGCCCACCGAAGAAGATTGTGTTGCCGATCCGCGGCACAGTCCTGAACGGCGCTGCCGGCAATCAGGTGACGGTGCCGAATTCGGCGACATCGGTCGCCCTGAACGTCACTGCCTTTCAGCCCATCGGACCAGGCTTCGTGACCGTCTGGCCGTGTGGGTCTGAGCGGCCCGAGACCTCCAACCTCAACTACGTCGGCGGCCAGGTGATTGCCAACAACGTGCTCGCCCCGATCGACGATGACGGCACCGTCTGCCTGTATTCGCTCGTCACGACCGATGTGATCATCGACGTGAGCGGTTGGTTCACTGCCGAAGCCAGTGCGCTGGCCACAGCGACCGGCGTCGTCGGTATCACGCCGAAGCGCGTCGTCGATACGCGTTTGGGCCTTGGATGGCCTGGCCGGGTGACCAAGAACAACCCCATCGTGATCGACGTGGCAGGCATCACCGCCAAGCGCCCCGACGGCACCTCGGTGACTGCGCCATCTGATGTGCTTGGAGTGAGCCTGAACGTGACAGCGACCGACTCAAGCGGGCCCGGATTCTTGACGGTCTGGCCGTGCGATGAGCCGTTCCCGCTCGCTGCGAGCGTCAACTACGAGAAAGGTTCGACGGTTGGCAACGGTGTCTTTACCGGTGTCGACGGAGATGGCCAAGTCTGCATCTACTCACTTGTCAGCACCCACGTTGTTGTCGACGTCCAGGGCTGGGTGGCACCCGATCAGACAGCGGCATCGTTCACTGCGGTCACGCCGAGCCGTCTCGTCGACACTAGGCCGGGCAGTCGAGTGACAGCGTCGTCGCCGCTCACGATCCCCGTGCACGGCGCTGCCGTCACCATTGCCGGCGTGGCCACGACCGTCCCGACCTCGGCCACTGCAGCGGTCGTCAACGTCGTTGTGGCCGACCCTGACGATGCTGGTTTCGTCACCGTTTGGCCCTGTGCTGGCGATGTGCCACTCGCTGCGAACCTCGTGTACCTGCGCGGAGAAACCCGTGGCAACGGCGTCATTGCACCCATCGGCCCCGACGGTTCAATCTGCGTCTTTTCGCTCAGCCCCGCCGACATCATCGTGGACATCTCGGGCTGGTTGGCGGGCCCGACGTCGAGCAGCGGCGGGTTCACCGGTGTGGTCCCCGACAGGTTCGTGGACACTCGATTCGCGGTTGGCCCCCTCCCGGTCTGACCGAACCATCGATACCCGCATCGATGCCAGTATCGGCATCAGCATCGGCATCGGCATCGGTGCGGCCGCTCGATTGTTCGCTCGGTGAGTTGCCCGAATAGTTTGCGGGCATGGATATTTCTGGAGCAAGTGCAATCGTTACCGGTGGAGCGTCAGGCATTGGTGCCGCATCGGCCCGCATGCTGGCCGCCCGCGGCGCCAAGGTCGTCATCGCCGACCTGAATGAAGAGGCTGGCAACGCGCTGGCCGACGAGATCGGTGGTGCATTCGCCAAGGTCGACGTCACCAACACCGACCAGATCATCGAGGCGGTCGAGATGGCCAAGTCGATGGGCCCGGTCCGCGTGCTCGTCAACTCGGCCGGTATCGGCTGGGCGCAGCGCACGATCGGCCGTGACGGCTTGCTCGAGTCCGCTGCCAACCTCGACGCCTTCAAAAAGGTCATCGCGATCAACCTGATCGGTTCGTTCGACGCCATCCGCATCGCCGCCACCGCCATGAGCACCACCGAGCCAATGGAACACGGCGAGCGCGGCGCCATTGTCAACATCGCATCCGTCGCAGCATTCGACGGTCAGATCGGCCAGGCCAGCTACTCGGCATCCAAGGGTGGCGTCGTCGGCATGACCCTGCCGATCGCCCGCGACCTTTCCGCATCGGGCATCCGCATCAACACGGTTGCACCAGGGCTGATCGACACGCCGATCTACGGTGAGGGCGAGGGCAGCGAAGCATTCAAGGAGAACCTGCAGAAGGGCGTCCTGTTCCCGAAGCGCCTCGGCGATCCGGAGCAGCTTGCATCGATGGTCATCGAGTGCATCACCAACAGCTACATGAACGCCGAAACGATTCGTGTCGACGGTGGTATCCGTATGCCCCCAAAGTGACCGATGTGGGCCAGATCGCCCGATAACTACGTTGCGAGAGCTCCTCATTGAGCAAGCTCAACTACGTCGCCTCGCGCCTTGCTCTCGAACGATCTGATTCCACATCCGCCATTCGTTTGAAAAATGAGAATTTGAATTTGCTGCGGCCGGGCCTCGTAGGGGGCTCGGCCGTTTGCTGTTCTGGGAACACTTTGCGTCGGTGCCTGGTTGTGCTCTCTATGAAAGCTGTGCTGAATGCCACCATTCTTGCTGAGTCGGACGCGACCGTGGTCGTCGAGGGGAATCACTACTTCCCTGCGGAGTCGGTGAATTTCGAGTTCTTCGCGCCGTCCGATCATTCGACGCACTGCCCGTGGAAGGGCGATTCGAGCTACTACGACATCACCGTCGACGGCGAGACGAAGTCGAATGCGGCCTGGTACTACCCGGCACCGAAAGACAAGGCCGCCGAAATCAAAGACCACGTCGCCTTCTACGGCGTCGTCACCGTTTCCTGACAGCGAGGTTTGCCCCTCCGGGTCGCGCGCTGAATTTCGCGCTGAATTCCCGTGAATTCCCCGGCAAGCTACTCGGGGTCGGCGTGGTGGCTGAGGGCGTTGATCAGGTCAGCAATCTGGTGGTGCTCTTCGAGGGGGTGGCGTAGTGGCTGTTGCGCGCTGATCACGTAGTGGTTACGGCGCCCCACCTTGCGGCGTTCGATGCATCCGATGGTTTCGAGGTCGGAGAGGATTTGCGTGGCCGTGCGCTCGGTGATGCTGACCCGTTCGGCGATGTCTTTGAGGCGGAGGTCGGGCGCAGCGCTCACGGCGAGCAGGACGTGTGCGTGATTGGTGAGAAACGTCCAGGAGCGCTCAGCGGCCATGTTGCAAGCCTACCTCATAATACCAGATCAAAAAAACTGGCAATAAAATTCATAGAAGTGAATTGCCGCTGTTAGGTTCGCGCCTCGTGACAATGAAGAACTCTGGGACGCTGACGTTCGAGCAGACAGGAGCGCGGCGGTGATCGAGTCGATGCTTGTCGTTGTGGCGGTGCTCGCGCCGTTGTTGGGCTCGTTGGCGGTGCTCGTGTTGCGTCCGGCTGGGCTGCACGCGGGACGATGTGTGGCGGTGGCCTGCGGGATAGCGTTTGCTGCAGCAGTCTCGTTGGCAGTGGTCAGCGGTACACGGCCCGACGGCCTCGTCGACGGTGCCGGCTGGCTCGGCCTCAGACTCGATCGGGCAACCGCCCTCCTGTTGGCAGCAGTGACGTCAACAGGTGCCGTGGTGGCATCATTTGCTCGTCGGAGTGTCGACCTCGACAGCCGCGCAAACAGGTTCTTCGTGCTGTTCGGCGCGTTGGTGGCGGGCAGTGCGCTGGTCGTCACGCCGGGCGGGTGGTTGACACTGTCGATTGGTTGGGTCGGTTCGAGCTGGGCGTTGGTCGGCCTGATCGGCCATCGCAACGATCTGTCGGCAACGCGACGCGCCCAGCGGCTCACCTATCGTGCGCTGGCGGTCGGCGACGCGGCACTCCTGTTTGCGGTTCTGCTGATCGTGGCCGAGGGTGGGGCGGACCCATCGCGGAACTTGACGGCTGTCGTCGGTGAGCTTGGCTCGTCGACGGTGTTTGGAGTCGGCGTGAACAATCTGGTCGCGTTGCTCTTGGTTGTCGCTGGTGCCTCTCGATCGGCGCTGGTGCCGTTTCATCGCTGGCTGGTCACCACGCTTGCCGCGCCGACACCGGTGTCGGCGTTGGTGCATGCCGGATTCGTCAGCGGCGCAGGGCTGTTGCTGATCAGATTTGGACCGCTCGTGTTGGAGTCCTTCGTTGCCGTTCACTTGGCCTTCGCACTCGCCGTTGTCACGATCGTGGCCGGCATCGGAGCGGCATCGAAGCGTGTCGACGTCAAGGGCAAGTTGGCGTGGTCGACGGTGGCGCAGATGGGGTTCATGGTGCTGCAGTGCACGGTCGGCGCATTCAGTAGCGCGGTGTTCCACATCATTGGCCACGGGATGTACAAAGCGAAAATGTTCCTCGGCACGGGTGATGCAATTTCGGCCGGTCTGCGCTCCACGCGCCGGGCAGCTCCGCTGCCCCTCCCGTCGCCTCGTGTCCGAATGGCCTCGACGATCGGGGTGGCGACTGCGGCAGTTGGCCTGGGTTGGTGGACGCTGCCGCCCGATGTCTCTGACGGAGGTGTCGTCCTCGTCGTTGTCTTTTCGTGGGTGACTGCGGTGCACGGCCTCTGGGGATGGCTCGGACGCGGCGCGGCGAGCGGCGCCCGAGCAGTCGGCATCGGCGCAGCGGGATGCTTTGCAAGCGTGTTTGGCTACCTCGGAGGTCTCCGGCTGGTCGAACATTTTGTGCAGCCCTCGTTCCCAGACCTGGCCGCCGGCTCAGGCGTCAATGTCAGCACACTGCTGATCACGCTCGCAGCTGTAGCGGCCGCGGCTGGCACCCTGACACTCGTACGGCAACCCGTCACAGACAAGCTCGCGGGGAACATCTCCACCGGTTTCGGACGTCTTGCGCACCCAGGTGTGGCCGGGACGCGACCGTTCCGCAAACCCGACCTTTCGTCCCGATTAGTCGAGGTCGATCTCGCTCCGTCTCTCGATTCGGCTGCACCGGCTGAACCGGTTTCTCGCGAGGTCGTGTGGTCCAAAGTGCGCGCGGACGTTGCCCGTGCAGCCACGATCATTGCGCCGGCGTGGCCGTTGACCTCCTTCGTCGCAGTGAACCCGCTCGGAGGTCTCGAACAGCTCGGGTTCGACGGCGCAACTGCTGTTGCACGCCGCCAACTGCGTGCTCGGACGCACCTCTCGTTGGTGGAGTTCCGTCGAGATCACCAGGACGGGTTGACGACGCTCGACGACGTGAACTGGGCAATCGACTCGCAGTTCATCGACCTGTGCTCACAGCCGCCGATCCGCATCAACGGTCGCACCGTGCCTGTTGACGAGATTGTCCGGCTCGACATGCTGCACAGCCCCGACATCAATGATGAGCTTGAGCCACACACCGCGTTGGAACACGTCGAAGGAACGTCGGGTTCGCTGGGTGAGATGATCGATGCGACGATCTTCCACTCTTGCGCGCAGTTCGCCGGCCACACAATGGGATCGTTCCAAGAACTGTGGCGCAACGATGCCATCCAGGTTGCAGGCCTTCGGCGACACTTGAACAGTGACGCACAACGTTGGCTCCGGGGGTTGAGCAGCGATCCAGCGCAGGTGATCGCCGCAGCGTTCGCCGTGACCGGTGTCGATGCTCCGGCGCACGTGGCCGAAATGAGAGGACACCTCTGCCGTCTGCAGGGCTGGGCCGGCTACGCGAAGTGGCGTACCGACTGGGCGCATCCCGACGAACAGCGCCCAAGTCCGTCTCTGATCGATCTGGTCGCCGCCCGGTCGGCCCTCGAGGCAGCCTGCCTGCTCGGACACACAATTATCGACCGATCGCTGTCGGTCGAGAGCACTGTTGAACAGATGCTCGCAGCTCGCGTCGACGCGGTCGTTGCAGCGGGATTTCCGCAAGCTGACGTCAACGCGCGCAACGCCATCGCGGAGACGTTGTCCCACGTCGAGCCGTTCGACCGCAACGCCGTCTGGCTGCGCGCACAGGAACGAAATGTCGAACAGCGCTTGCTCGCCAAGCTCGATCGACTCGACCCGGGGACTCCCGTACGTCAACCGGACGCGCAACTCGTCTTCTGTATCGACGTGCGCTCGGAAGGATTACGCCGTCACCTTGAGGCAACCGGCGCGTACGACACCATTGGCTTCGCTGGCTTCTTCGGTGTTGCGATGTCGGTACGCCGCCTCGAATGGCAGCAGCCTGAGCCGCGCTGTCCGGTGCTCGTTAAACCGTCGGTTCGTGCCGTTGAACAACCCATCGATGTGCCCGGCCAACGAGACACTGTCGACGCGATGCTCGCCCGCGACCGGTTGCGCGCAGGCGGGACCGCAGTGCACGCTGCAACCAAGCATGGCTTCGGCGCATCGTTCGTCATGGCCGAAGCAGCCGGATGGATTGCTGGGCCCGTGGCCGCCGTGCGCACACTTGCTCCGCCCCGTCGAACCGTGACCACTCGGCCCCCAACGGTGATGGAACTTGACGGCCCAGCCGACGGAGGGCTCGATCTCGAACAACGAGTATTCACCGCCGAAGCCGTGCTCAAAACGATGGGACTCACCAAGTGTTTCGCACCGCTCGTCGTGCTCTGTGGGCACGCGAGCGACAACGTGAACAACCCTCACGCGACCGCACTGGACTGCGGCGCGTGCGCGGGAGCGTCCGGCCAAGACAACGCCCGAACGGTGGCCCGACTCTTGAATGACGTCGACGTACGGGCCGGGCTGCGCGAGCGCACGATTGACATCCCGGACACGACACACTTCGCGGCAGCACTCCACGACACCGTCAGCGACCACGTCGACATCGTCGATACCCACGACATTCCGCCGTCGCACCACGAGACGCTTGCGCAGCTCGTCGAAGCTCTGGATGTCGCTGCGCGGGGCCAGTCGGCCCAGCGCGCGCAGCACCTCCCAGGGCCATCGGCAAAGGTGCGCAACCGCGGTGGCGACTGGGCACAGGTTCGCTCGGAGTGGGGCCTCGCCCGCAACAACTCGTTCATCATTGGACCCCGCTCGATGACGGCAGGCCTCGACCTCGACGGACGCTCGTTCTTGCACACCTACGAGGCCGACCAGGACCCCGACGGCAAAGTCCTCGAAACAATTATGACTGCACCGCTCGTGGTCGCGCACTGGATCTCGTCGCAGTACTATTTTTCTACCGTCGACCCCGAGACCTTCGGCGCAGGCGACAAACTCATCCACAACATCGCAGCCAACACAGGTGTGATCTCAGGCGAACACGGCGACCTCCGGGTCGGCCTCCCACTGCAAAGCACCCATATCGGCCCCCGAAGGCACCATCAACCCATCCGGCTCCTCGCGGTTATCCAAGCGCCACTTGAACGTATCGAACGTGTCATCGACGAAAACCCGATCCTCACTACCCTCGTCGGGGGCTCCTGGATCCGTATCGCGGGCCGCTCCCATCCACACGAGCGCTGGTCGATCCGAACACCAAACGGGACCTGGAGTGCCGAGCCCCGCCCCATCGACATCACCAACACATTGGAGACCTCATGAACACCTGGACCGGATTCACCACCATGGCCCGCATCGAAGTCGTCATCGACGGCGAACACGTTCCAACGGTCCGAGACCTGCTGCTTGCAGCCGGGGCCAAGGGCTACACAGCAATCGAGGGTGTCTCTGGGTTCGGGCACTCTGGCGTCCACGAAGGTCGCCTGCTGTTCAACGATCGCAACAGCCTCTCGCTCCTCATCAGCGTCGTGCCCATCGACCGCGCCGAAGCCATCGTTGCTGGCATTCGCCAACTTCTGGATGACCACCACGGCGTTGTCCTCATCAGCGAAACCCAAGTCAGCCGCGCCGACTACTTCTGACCTCACACCACAACCAGAAAAGCGAGCCCGAGGCTTCGCTTGGCGAGAACAACGACGACGACTGACGACAGGAAACATGACCATGACACTGCAACTCCTTGCAGACAAGAACATCCTCATCACCGGAGTCGTGAACACCGACTCGATTGCCTACGCAACTGCGGTGGCCGCGTCGAAGGCTGGCGCACACATCATGCTGTCTGGGCTGCAACGCGACATCGAGCACACCAAAAATGCAGCAGCAACACTGGATGGCGACGTCGAAGTCATCGAAGCCGACCTCACCCAACCATCCGATGTCGACGCCCTCAGCGAACAAGTGCAGCAACGCTGGGGCCACCTCGACGGCGCTCTCCACGCAGTTGCTTTCGCCCCTCGCGAAGCGCTGTCGGAGAGCTTCATCGACGCCCAGTTCGACCCGGTCGCTCGAGCGTTCCACGCCAGCGTCCACACGTATGCCTCACTTGCAAAGCTGCTGCGCGATCTTGCTCCGCCAACCGGCGGTTCCCTCGTCGGGCTCGACTTCGACGCATCACGTGCGTGGCCTGTCTATAACTGGATGGGCGTCTGTAAGGCCGCGCTCGAGTCGACCAACCGCTATCTCGCCCGGGACCTTGGGCCGCGAGCAATTCGCACGAACCTCATCGCCGCTGGCCCACTCCACACTCGTGCGGCTGGGGCAATCAACTCGTTCGAACAGCTGCTGGACGCATGGGAACACCAGGCACCGATGGCCTGGGACCCGCACGATGCCACACCGGTCGCCGACGCCACCGTCTTCTTGCTCTCTGACCTCGGGCGGATGATCACCGGTGAAATCCTGCACGTCGACGGCGGCTTCCACGCAATGGCCGCGCACCTCAAATAGGCATCGTGCACGCGTTGTCACCGAGCCCTGCCACCCACTACCGGGGCCAGATCGCAGCCATGGCCACCAAACATCACAAGGCCCAGCTCGTCAGCCCCGTTCTTGCTGAGATCCTTGGACTCGATGTCGTCGAGATCGAGGTCGACACCGACACGCTCGGAACGTTCAGCGGTGAAATTGAACGGACCGCTTCGCCGCACGACACCGCCATCGCGAAGGCCCGAATGGGAATGGACGCGTCAGGACATCGGATCGGTATTGCCTCCGAGGGCAGTATTGGGCCGTCTCAATCCATCCCGTTCCTCCAGGTCTGCACCGAACTCGTCGTGCTCGTCGATGACATCCGCGGCATCGTCATCACCGGTACCGAGAGCGCGTACGACCTCGTTGCTGTGAGTGCAGATGTCGATCCGACCAGCGACCTCGCCGACCTGCTCCGTCGGGCCCAGTTCCCCGCACACGCCGTGATCGTGAGCGCCCTCGGCGCGTCGGTGCCGACGGTGATCAAAGGCATTCAGGACCTGGTGACGCTGCACGCCGCTGTGCGCACCTGTACCGAACGCTCCCCACACGGTCGGGCGCGAGTTGAAACCGACCTACGCGCGCATAAATGCCCGAGCCGACAACCCATTATCACGCGTGCCGCCCGGGACCTCGCCGACCGTGCCGCGACCGCATGCCCGGCATGTTCGGCACCTGGCTTTGGGCTGATTCGTAACGACATCGGGGTGCCCTGTTCCTGGTGTGGCTACGAAACGAATACCCTCCGGGCCCGAATCCACGGGTGTGTCTCTTGCGCCGTTGAACACTCCGAGATCATCCAACCGGAGCTGGCCGATCCTGGTCACTGCCCCTGGTGTAACCCATGAAAGCTGCAGTCGGCCCACCAGTAAACGTCGTGCTGGAGTGTGGCACGCCTTTTGCTTGTTGTTAAGATTACCTAACTATGAGACATCAACGTTCAGCACGTCGCCTCGGGGCCCTCTTTGCAGCTGCCCTGCTGATCGGCGCCTGCAGCGGTAGCGATGGAAACGGCGGCGGTGAAAGCGCAGTTGATGATGCCGGCATCGTCACCGTGTACACGGGTCGCCACTACGGCATCGAGCCAGTCTTTGACGACTTCACAGCGGCGACCGGTATTGAGGTCCGCTTCACGACCGGCAACGACCCGGAACTCCGCGAGCGTCTGGTTGCCGAGGGGGCCAACACCCCCGCCGACGTGGTGATGACGGGTGATGCCGCCAACATCGAACTCGCCGCTGCAGCAGGGCTTCTTGCGCCGCTCGCGAGCGACGTGCTGACCTCGACAATTCCAGAAGAACTCCGGAGTGCGAGTGGTGAGTGGTTCGCGCTGAGTCAGCGTGCTCGGGTGATCATTGCGAGCACCGAGCGAGTCGATGACCCGCCGACGACCTACGCCGGCGTGGGTGACCCGGAGTGGAACGGCCGCATCTGCTTGCGCCCGAGCACCCACCCGTACACCCAGTCGTTGGTGGCGAGCATGGTCATCGCCGAAGGCGAGGACCGCGCGACGGAGATCGTGCAGTCGTGGGTCGACAACGATCCGTTGTACATCAACAGCGACACCGACATTTATCAGGCCGTTGCCGACGGCGAGTGTGATATCGCAATTGCTAATACGTACTACCTCGGACGGTTGCTGAGTGAGGACCCGTCGTTCCCCGTCGAGATCGTGTGGCCTGAGCAGGACGGCCGTGGTGCCCACGTCAACGTCAGCACCGTTGCAGTGACGGCAAACGCACCGCATCCCGAGAACGCGCTGGCACTGATCGAGTGGCTCGCCACCGACGGCCAAGCCCAGTTCGCGAACGCCAACTTCGAGTACCCGGCGGATCCGTCGGTGGCGCCCGATCCGATCGTCGCAGCGTGGGGCGATTTCGTGGCTGACCTCGGCGCCGTACGTGAACTCGGGGCGAATCAGCCGACGGCGATCGAAGTCCTCAGTACGACCGGCTACGAGTGAGCACTCTCGGGCGGGCGCGAGCCAGTGCGCCTGCCCGACGCATCGCTGCGCGCATCGGCCCAATGTCGGCAACCGCCCTGGTGGCAGCAGTCGTCGCGGCTGCTGCAGTACCGGTACTGATCATCGTGTGGTCGATCGTGCAGCCGAGCACCGACGTGTGGCGCCAGCTCTGGGAAACGCGTCTTCCGGGCATGCTGCGCGACACCGCCACGCTGCTTGTCACCGTGCTGGCCGGCACGCTCGTCCTCGGAACCGGGCTGGCCTGGCTCGTCACCGCCTATCGTTTCCCGGGCCATCGCCTCCTCGGGTGGCTCCTGGTGACGCCGCTCGCCATCCCCGGCTACGTCCTCGGGTTCGTCTGGCTGGACACGCTCCAAGAACCCCTCGGAGCGCGAAGTGTCCGCTCGATCTGGCTGTGTGCGCTCGTCTTGATCCTCACGCTGTACCCGTACGTGTTCCTCTTCGCCCGGGCTGCGTTCCGCGAGCAATCGCAACGTGTTGTCGACGTCGCCCGCAACCTCGGGTGTTCGCGTGCACAGACGTTCTGGCGTGTCGTGTTGCCGATGGCGCGGCCCTCGCTCGCCGGTGGTGCGGCACTCGTCGGGATGGAGGTGCTGACCGATGTCGGGACCGTCCGGCTCTTCAACGTCTCGACGGTTGCCGACGGTGTCCTGCGGGTGTGGTTCGGTACCGGTGATCGCAATGCGGCAGCCGAGCTCTCGGTGCTGCTGATCGGGATCGCCGTGGTGCTGATCGCTGTCGAACGGCTTGCTCGCGGCCGGGCGCAATACACCCAGCTCGGCGATCGTCAGGGGCTCGAGGCGCTGCGGCTGCGCGGTGCCGGCGCGGCCAGTGCGTCGTTCACCGGCTGGGGTGTCTTCACGATTGCCGTTGCGCTGCCCCTCGCTCGACTGATCACGTGGGCGAGCGAAGCCCGACGCACCGGCCAAACCGTCACCGTTGCAGGCGACCTCGGTTTTCACCTGCTCTCATCGTTGCGGGTGGCAGGGTTGGCAACCGTTGTGTGCCTCGTGCTCGGTCTCCTGCTGGCTGCAGGCTTGCAACGCGGACGGCGACGCGACCGAAGCGCAGCCCGCCTCGCCACCCTGGGCTACGCAGTTCCCGGGCCGGTCGTTGCACTCGGGGTACTCATCGTGCTCGCCGCGCTCGACCGCACAGGATGGCTCCCCGACGGCTGGCTGCTCGTTGGCTCACTGGTCGGCCTCGTGTACGCGCTTGCCGTTCGGTTCCTGGCGGTTGCCTACCAGGGGATCGAGGCCAGCCTCGCCAAGGTGTCGCCCTCGGTGGTTGCGAGTGCCCGCACCCTGGGCGCAGGGCGGACCCGCGTCGCCGCCCGAATCCAGCTGCCGCTGGCTGCTGCCGGAATCGTCGCTGCTGCCGTCCTCGTGGCCATCGACACGCTCAAAGAGCTGCCAATCACCCTGCTGCTTCGCCCGTTCGGGACCGACACCCTGCCCGTCTGGGTCTGGCAGGCCACATCCGAGAGCCTGTGGGTCCAGGCCGCGGTCCCATCGCTGGCCATCGTGGCGGTCGGGATGCTGCTGGTGGCCACGCTGCTCTGGGCCCTCGAGCACGGTGCCGAGGCCGTCTCGTGACCGAGATCGACACCATGAAGCCGGCAGCGCTTTCGGTCACCGAGGTCCGCCGCGAGATCGACGGTCGGGCCATCGTCAACGACGCCTCCTTCGACGTGGCCGAGGGCGAACTGTTCGTACTCGTCGGCCCGAGCGGATGCGGCAAGTCGACCCTACTTCGAGTGATCGCGGGGCTCGACCTTGCTACTCACGGCCGTGTGCTGCTGTCGGATCGCGACGTCACGAAGGAGCCACCGGACCGTCGCAAAATTGGACTCGTCTTTCAAGACCATGCCCTCTTTCCGCACCGGCGGATCGACCAGAACATCGCCTTTGGAATTGCCCATCTCGACCGGAATGAGCGAAACCGCCGGGTCGGTGAACTCCTCGAACTCGTGAGGTTGGACGGCATGGCAAAGCGCTACCCGCACGAGCTGTCAGGTGGGGAGCAGCAGCGCATCGCGCTTGCCCGCGCCCTTGCACCCGAGCCCGCAGTGGTCCTGCTCGACGAACCATTTGCCAGTCTCGACCCATCGCTTCGTGACGATGTGCGCAGCGACGTCGTCGGGGCACTCCGGGCCCGTGGTGCCGCCGCGGTGCTCGTCACGCACGATCGACACGAGGCCCTCAGCCTCGGGGATCGGATCGCCGTGATGTCCGAAGGTCGCATCTTGCAGATCGGTCAGCCTGACGAGGTGTACGAGCGCCCGATCGACCGATTTGTTGCCGAGTTCATGGGTGACGCGTCGTTCCTCCCCGACCCGGCCGGCGGCGGGACCGTGCTCATGGCGCGGCCCCACGACCTCGAGTTGTTACCTGGTGGTGACGATGTCGTTGTCGACCGCACGTACCTCGGAGCCGTTTGGCAGTACCTCGTGCGGCGGCCTGACGGCACCAACGTGAGCGTCGAGCAGGCCTCAAGCCCGACATCGCCCCCCCATGTGGGTCGGCGCGAACTGCAGCGTCGAGGTCTCCGCTCGCCACGCACTGCATCACCTGCCCGCAGAGTGATGAGGCCCAGGGTCGACATCGACACTGACATCGACACTGACATCGACACGGTCCAGGTGGTCGCCAGATTTGTGGTTTTGTGTGTATTTCTCAGTTTCATTTCACCCGGCTGGCGAGTTGTGTTTTCTGCAACCTGACCATTTCTGGCGCAGTGCTCGCGCTCACCCAGGTCCCTGAGATGCCCTTGTAGGTGGAGGCCATGTCCACGACGGGCTGACGTCCATCCATGTGGCCGGCGACTCCAAAGTAGGTCGTTGCGGCGTTGAGGTCGCTCTGGGCCATCTTCGAGCGCTTGGCACCGAGCTGGAGGGTCAACGACTCAATCGTGTTCCAGATGTTGTAGCCGGGATCGTCGAAACCGATGCCGCAGACCACGATGATTTTCTTGGTCGGATCCTTGACAATGGCATCGATGACCATGGCGGCGTAAGCGCGGGAGAGTTCTGCCCAAAGCTGCGGGTCCCACGACTTGCTGGCGATACCGTTGGACAGTTCCTCGTAGCTGCCGAAGCCGTCGAAGAGGCTCCCGATCGCCGATGACTCCAGTGCCAACGCCCCGGAGCCTTTCGCAGCGACTGCGACATTCTTGGCTCCTGGGCTATTCCAGAATGCGAACGTGTTGTACTTGTCGAACTGGAGTTGCGACAGACCCTTCAGCGCTGTCGTCAAGAGGTTAAACGACTCGCTCATGTTGGTCTTGTACGACCCTTTGGCGAGCGCCGTGCCGGGCGCCGCGCCAGCTTGGGGACCTTCGTTGTAGTGCTGCGGGTTTGTCGCGCGGTTGTCGCGTCGGCCGGGTGCAGACCCGGGAATCTTATTGCTCAAGTTCTTCGCACCGAGATCAACTTCCCCGTCGGTACCTGAACTCATACCTTGTTTGCCAGAGATCGTTCCGGAATAGGCCGCCCACAGCGCCTCGCCGGTCTGGGCGACGTTCTGTCCCTTCAATTGCGGGATCTCGCCGTCGAGTCCTTTGATCCGGCTCATGAATTCAGCATGGACCTTCTCAAGCGGATCTGACTCGACGGTTGCGCTGGCGCCGCTCGTCCAGCCGAGTTTTCCCTTCATCCAATCGGTCAACCCGTTTCGCTGGATGCGATCGGTCGTGCGATGAACTCCGGCAGCGCCTTGCTGGATGGTGTGGGTGAGTTCGTGCGCGAGGAGTTCTTGGCCGGAACTGGAGTTGGCGTCGGGCACGCTGTCGCGGAAGTAGATGTCGCTTCCGGTAGTGAATGCCTTGGCCTGGATGCGATCGTTCAGCTCGGTCGACGTTGTCCCGGTGTGGATCCGCACGGCACCGAAGTCGGCGCCGAACGCCGATTCCATCTTCGCCCGGTGTTCGTCGGGGAGGGGCGATCCGCCCGAGCGTGACGATCGCAAGAGTCGGGTCGTGTCGGCGTCGAGGTCGCCGCCATCGCGGCCGATCGTGGGCGCGTTGGCAGCTCGCTGGATGCGTCGAATGGCCGAGGCAGGTGCGCACGTCGAGGGCGTGAATTTGTAACTTGATCGTTGGACACGAGCAGGCACTACGACTTCGCCGACTTTGTGTTGCGCCTCAGGGTGAGCCGGCGACGTCGCCGTGCCCGATCGCAGGGTGCGCACCACACGGGCCGCCACGGCATCGGCCTCACGCTCGAACGGGTCGCCCGAAGGCCCGACGGTGAGCTTGGCTTGAATGATCAGATCGCGCAGGTTTGCGTTGTTGTGCTCGTCGCCAGACACAGTTGCATATCTGGGCGACGTTGTCGTGCACCTGATATCGGCCCCATCCTCCGTGCGCTCTGGAGTCGCAATCGACAGCGCCTGCTTCGCTGCAGGCATTTCTTGCTCTCTCACTTGAACCGCCGAATCATGGAGAGGAGATTAACAGAGCCGGTGATGGCAGAGCCGGTGGTGGCGTCAGCGAAACGTGCCGATATTTGCGTAACCCCCGCCGATTTGGGTGGTTGTCGATCACGCTGCTGCTTCATGAGTGTTGTGGCACAGGTTGTCGAAACTTGACCTCCGAGCTGTGACTGTCGGCAGGTATTGGTCCGTGATGTTCCACGTCGAACGTCCAGATGATGTCGAAGTCTGGCGATTCCTGCAGACCAGTCGAGACATTCCCGCGACCCTGTAAGACGACGTGACTCGCCGCCGAAGGTGCGGGTGGCCGTTGGGGCACTTCTCTTGTTGCACCGGATCTGGGACAAGTGGCGCCCAGCCGATACGCAGTCAACGATGTCGGACCTGACGTTGCAGTTGTTCAGTACCGGCTGGGGGAGTCGCGGCTTCGGGGACCATCGTGGGGATGCGTGCTGATCGCAGGGGTCGAAGCGCGACTTGGGTGACGGCGTGGCCGTGGACGGCGCGAACCTCGAGCGTCCAGTCGTCGATCACGATCGTTGTTCCTGCCGCGGGGATGTGGTGGAGTTCGCGCAGGACGAGTCCGGCGATGGTTGCGTAGCTGCCTGTTGGGAGGTCGATGCCCAGTTCTGGAAGGTCGTGGATGGGGTAGCGGCCGGGGAGCACGATGGTGCCGTCGGGTTCGTGTTCGACGGTGGCGCTGTCGGGATCGGTTTCGTCGTAGATCTCGCCGACGAGTTCTTCGACGAGGTCTTCCATGGTGATGATGCCGTCGATGCGTCCGTATTCGTTGACGACGAATGCCATCTGCGCGCGTTTGGCCTGGAGGTCGCGCATGGTAGTGATGACTCGTGCCGCTCCGGGAAACACAGGTGCCGGTACCGCAACGGTCCGTGCCGGTTCGTGGGGGTCGGCTGCGAGGAGTCGGCTGAGGTGGACAATTCCAACGGCCTCGTCGAGGTTGCCGTTTGGCGCAACCGGTGCCCGGGTGTGGCCGGTCTTGGCGAGCGAGGTTGCGGCCTGGCGGCAGGTCGAGTGCGCGTCGATGACGTAGACGTCGGTGCGGGGTACGAGGACCTTGGTCAGGGTGCGCTGCGCGACATGGAACGCGCCGTCCATAATGCGGCGCTGTTCAGGAGTGAGCGTTTCGTGAGCAGCGACCATGTCGCGGAGTTCTTCGTCGGTGACGTCGCTGCGTTGATGGGTGGGGTCGGCGCCGACGAGTCGGACTGCGATGTCCGTCGATCGAGACAGCAGCCAGACGGCGGGGCGGGTGATGGTCGTCAAGATGGCGAGCGGGCGGGCCGCCGCCAGCGCCCATTTCTCCGCGCGTTGCATCGCAATTCGTTTCGGGGCGAGTTCGCCAAATACGAGGGTCAGATACGTCAGGATCAAGGTGACGCCGATGATCGAAACGGGGCCAGCAGCATCTCCCAGGAAGCCCAGCGGGCCTTGGAGCGGCTCGGAGAGAGAGACCGCTGCTGCGGCTGATGCGAGGAACCCGGCGAGAGTGATCCCGATCTGGATGGTGGCGAGGAATCGGTTTGGTTCGCGTGCCAAACGGGCGAGCTGCGCACCGGTCGCGGAGCGCGCTTCAAGGCGTTGCAGTTGGCCCTCGCTCAGTGACACAAGGGCGAGTTCGGTTCCGGCAAACATCGCGTTCAGGGCGATCAGAATGACCACGAGACCGATCTGAGGCAAGACGTCGATCACGATGCGGTCGCTCGGTGCTGCGGGCGCTGCTCGAAGTCGCAGTGTGGTGCGCGGCGGGGGGTACTCATGACTGGCTCGCCAGTGCCGTGTTGTCTGCGAGGAGCGCAGCGATGCGTGCCTCGGTTGGCGGGTGGGTGAGGAACAGATTCGAGAACCTGACGTCGCGCCCGGTGAGAGGGTTCACGATGTACGCCGTGGCCTGGGCCGGAGCGACGTCCATGGGTACCGCCCGTGCCGCACGATCGAGCTTCGCAAGCGCTGATGCCAGTGGGCGAGGATCACCTGCGAGTTCAGCGCCCAGCCGGTCGGCTTCGAACTCGCGAGAACGTGACAGCGCCATCTGCATCACGCTCGCGGCCACCGGTGCGACGATTGCGAGGGCCATGACGACCATCGGGTTGGGTGCGTCGTCCTCGTTGGATCCGCCACCAAACATCGATGCGAACATCGCCAGGTTCGCGATCATCGAAATGCCGGTCGCAACCGCCGCCGCAATCGACCCGATCAGAATGTCACGGTGCCGGACGTGTGCGACTTCGTGGGCCACCACGCCACGCACTTCGTCACGATCGAGCGCCGCCAGCAACCCCTCGGTGACACAGACCACGGCGGTGCGCTCGCTGCGGCCGGTCGCGAACGCGTTCGGCTGCGCATCGGGCGACAGGAACAGTCGCGGCGTGCGCATCCCGGCACGTTCCGCGAGTACAGCCAGATCGGACTGCAACCATTCCAATTGGCCGGGCCGGACCTCTTCGGCACGAGCGGAACGCACAGCGAGACGATCAGAGAACCAATAGGAACTACCAACAAGGCCGAAACCAAACACGGCACCGATCACGATGCCTGTCGGGCCGCCGAGCAGCGAGCCGACCAAGATAAACGAACCGGCGAGGCCGGCGAGCAGAGTAAAGGTCTTCAGGGTGTTCTTGAACACGAGGGTTGTCCTTTCAGCGCACGACAAAATTGACGATGCTGAAAGTCTCCCCGCCCGATTTCTCGGACTGGCCACGCCGGCCCCGTGGTGGGACGTCTTGACGACTGGCCTCGAGGGGTACTCCCCTTCAGTAAGGGTGATGATAGAGGTCGTTAATCACATATCATCGGAAGTGCGAAATAAAATGCACCTATTCGATGGCCCGACGATGTATGACGGTGTGCGGCGGCGATCGACTCAGGTCGTGTAATCGGCGTTGAAGCGCACGTAGGTGTCGGAGAGGTCGCAGCCCCACACCGTTGACTCGCTCTCGCCCAGCCCGACGCTGACGTGGATCAGTACGTCGGTGCCCGACATGTAGCCCGACAGTGCGGCGAGCGCGTCGTCGTCGAGGAGGCGGGGATACACCTCGTTGGTGCCGAAGCGAATCGTGACTGCGGTTTGATCGATCAGCTGATCGTCGGCGTGGTCGCTGCACTTACCGATCGCCATTGCCACGCGGCCCCAGTTCGGATCGCCGCCGTGGACCGCCGTCTTGACGAGGGGTGAGTTGACGATTGCCTTGGCGACTCGCTTGGCCTGGGCCGGATTGATTGCACCGTCGACGTGGACTTCGATCAACGAGTTCGCACCTTCGCCATCACGGGCGATCTGCTTGGTGAGGTCGACAGCCACTGCGTAGAGCGCAGCTTCGAACTGTGCGGCATCGACGGGGCCGGCGATGCCGGAGGCCATCACGATCGAGGAGTCGCTCGTCGAGGTGTCGGTGTCGATGCTGACGCAGTTGAAGGTCCGGTCAACGACGCGCCGGAAGGTGGCGTCGAGCTCGTCTGATGCAATGGCGGCGTCGGTGAAGAGCAGTGAGATGTGCGTGGCCATGTTCGGCTCGATCATGCCGACGCCCTTGGCCATGCCGACGATCCGTGCGCCGCCGGGGAGCGTGGCCTCGGCGAGCTTGACGACCGTGTCGGTGGTCATCATCCCGCGTGCGGGCCCGTCGGCATCGCGGCGGGGGAGCGGTTGGGGAATGGCCTGCAAGCCGGCGCGGACACGGTCCATTGGATAGCGGCGCCCGATGACGCCGGTCGACGTGACGACGATGTCGGTGGGGTCGCAGCCGAGCCGTTCGGCGACTGTCGTCGCGACTTCGCTGGCGTCGGCGATGCCGTCGGGCCCGGTGGCGACGTTGGAGTTCTTGGAGATCACGACGACGGCTTGAGCGCTGCGGTTCGCAACGTGCTCGCGGCTGAGCGTGACGCTGGGCCCGGCGAATCGGCTGGTGGTGAACACGGCAGCGGTGGGTACCGCAGCGTCGGCCGCGATGACGACGAGGTCATCAGTTTCGTCTTTGATGCCGATGTTCGCAACATGCGCGGAGAACCCGCCCGGGAGTTCGATCATGTTCGACAGACTACGACCCGGTTCGGTGGTACCGATGGCTCTGGTCGGACGGTCAGGCGGTCAGGCGGTGGCGTCAGCATCGGCGGCGAGCCCACACGCAATGGCGTCGAAAATCGACTGCAGCGCGGCGACCTGGCTGTCGTCGAGGTGGTCGAAGATCCGTCGGCGGACGCTCTCGACATGGTGCGGAGCAGTTCGCTCGAGGAGCTCGCGGCCGGTGCCGGTGAGGACACCCATCATGACGCGGCGGTCAGCAGCCAAGCCTTCGCGCTTGACGAAACCACCTGCAACCAAGCCATCGAGCCGTCGGGTCAGGCCGCTCGGTGAGAGTTGGAGCACGTCGGCCAGATCGCACATCCGCATGGCGCTGCCGTGCGCTTCGGACAGGTACACGAGCACCTGATAGTCGCCGAGGGTGAGGCCATGTTCGATGAGATCACGCTCGATCGCATTGACCAGATCGGACTGGACCTCGATGTACGAGCGCCACGCACCAGCTTCGGCGGGGCTCAACCAGTTGACATCCGTCGTCATGTCCAAGATGCTCATCTTACTTCTGAATACAGACGGAACTTCTGAAGGCACACCGACAGGGGCCGATGCGCGTGCACGGTCGGCAGCACGCTCGGCAGCACGGTCGGCAGCACGCTCAGCTGAGCTGGCGGGCGACGGCGTCGGCACAACGCCTGCCGGAGTACAGCGCACCCTGGCTGGAGGCGGTATCGCGATGGTCGCCGCACACGAAGCGGCCGTCGGCGAGGTCGATGGCCTGCTTCGGGCTGAACGGTGTTTGCTGGCCGGGTTGGCCATGAGCGATCTTGTATGTGGCGAGATGGTCCCACGTGTCGACAGCGCCACCCCACCAGCCGCGTAGCTGGCGTCGGGCGATGTCGGCGAGATCGCCGTCGGGAAATGCTCCGGGAATTGCAGCGGCAATGAGGTGCCGGCCTGTCGGCGCGTAGGTGGGTGCGACGTTGCTCATCACTGCGACGTTGAGGACCGGGCCAACCCCGGTGCCGTCGAGGACGACCAGCTTCTTCTTGGTCGGCGGTGTATCGGCGGCGAAGTAGACGCAACCGACAGACTTCGAGACAACCGTTGCAAGGCCAAGTAGTTGTGCGGCGGCGGGGCCCTCGGTGGCGATGACGACGGCGTCGTGCGCCTGCGTGCTGCCATCGATTGTGATGCTGGTCGCCGTGGTGGCCGTCACCCGCTGATCGAGGTGGATTGACCCATCGGGGAGCTGCGCTGCCAGTTGGTCGGGGATGGCCTGCATGCCGGCGGCCGGGACCGCAGAGTCGCCGTCAGCGAGCATGCGGAAGATGATGTCGAACATGCGTCGGCTGTCGTTCAGGTCGGGATCGAGCTGGATGCCGCCAACCAACGGGCGGAAGAACCGCTCGATGATCGTGTCACTGAAACCGGCCTCGCGCAGGGCGTCGCCGGTGCTGATGTCGTCGCCACGGAGCAGTTGTGCCGGGTGGACGCTGCGGATTCGGCGTCGGAGCAGTGCGATGCGGGCCTTGTCGAACAGCGAACCGATCGGCGCAGTGACCGTGCCGAGCACGGATGTGGGCATCCGGAACGGGTCGGACACGACGGATCCCTTGCCGTTGCGCCAGACCAGTGCGCCGGGGTCGAACGCCTGCAGGTCGAGGGCGTCCATGTCGAGCTGCCGACGCATCTCGGGGTAGGCGGTCAGGGTGACCTGGAATCCGCGGTCGAGGATGAAGCCATCGACGATGTCGGTCCGGACGCGCCCACCGACGCCATCACTGGCTTCGTAGATGTCGACATCGATGCCGGCTTTGTGGAGCGCTGTGGCGCAGGCCAGGCCAGCGAGGCCAGCGCCGACGACTGCGACGGTCACTTACCCAAGATGGCGCGGAGCGCGGGTTCGAGTTCGGCGTGACGGAACGTGAACGTCTCGTCGCCGAGCAGGACGGTCGGGCTGACTCGCTGCCCGGTGAACAGCAGGTTTTCGGCAAGCTCGCTGCCGAGGAGCAGCTTCGGACCGAACTTCGGGATCGGGAGGAAGGTCGGCCGCTTGAGCACCTTGCCGAGCGTGTTGGCGAAGGTCTGCTGGGTGACCGGGTTGGGCGCTGTCAGGTTGACGGGCCCCTCGACGTCGGCTGCGAGGAGGTGAGCGATTGCTGCGACCTCGTCGTCGATCGAGATCCAGCTTTGCCACTGCGCGCCCGAGCCCATGGTGCCGCCCGCACCGATCTTGAAGAGGGGGAGCTGTTTTTTGAGTGCGCCACCGTCGGCGGAGAGCACGATGCCCGTTCGGAGTAAGACGACTCGGGTGCCGGCGGCTGCTGCGGGAGCGGCAGCTTCTTCCCAGTCAACGCACAGCTGTGCGAGGAAACCGGTACCGGGAGTCGATGACTCGTCGAGCTGTTCGTCGCCGCGTGCGCCGTAGTAGCCAATCGCCGAGCCGGACAGCAGCACCTTCGGGCCGTCGGAGCATGCTGCGATGGCAGTTGCGAGCAGCGACGTGCCGTCGAGGCGGCTGTCGATGAGCACCTTTTTGTAGTCGTCGCTCCACCGCTTGTCGCCAATGCCCGCGCCAGCGAGGTGGACGACTGCGTCGATTCCTTCAAGGTCACCTGGGTCGAGTACGCCGTCGCTCGGCGACCATGTGATTTCGCCTGGCTTGGCGGCCCGCCGGACCACCGGGACCGAGGTGTGGCCAAGCGAATCGAGGTGACTGATCAGGGCCGTGCCGACAAGACCTGAGGAACCGGTGATGGCAACGCGCATGACCCGAAGTTTACGGCAGCCCACGCGAGCCGCGCCACCCTGCTCCCGATTGCAGGGTGTGTGCAGGGTGTTTCAGGGTGTGTGAGCGGTGTGTGAGCCGGAAGCGGGTCAGGCTTCGGAGAGGATCTGATCGAGGAGGTCGCCGCTCACTGCCCCGGCAATCGACTCGATCGAGCCGTCGGTCTTGACAATGGACATCGCGGGTTGGAAGGCGACGTCGAATCGGTTGAACACGATGCCTGGGTTGTCGCTGATTTGCGGGAACGTCAAGCTGTGCTTGTCGATAAACCCCTGGAAATCGTCGTCATCGCCGGTCCATGCGACACCGACGAAGTTGACTGCACCGGCGAATTTCTTTGCTGCTGCCTCGACCGAGGGAGCTTCACGGTTGCAAGCGCTTCAAGTGGGCGCCCAGAACCAGAACAGTGTGGGCTTACCAGCCAACGTCGCAGCATCGAGTTCGCCGCCGCCGACGAGCGGAGCGGTGAACTGCAGCGCGGCCGGTGCGGCCACAACATCGCCCGCGGCGGCCGTGTCGGCAGGAGCAGGCCCGGCCGCTGCAACGTCGATCGCCGGAACGTCAGATGCCAGGGACGTTTCGGCTGCGGGCTTGGGCGTCGCTGCGGTGCCGTCATTGGTTGACCCGCCGCCGCACGCCGCGATCAGCAGGCTGCTTGCAGCCAGCGCCGGAAGAAATCGAGAACCTCTCATCGAGCTGACGGTAGTGGTGATCGGCTCGAGACCGACTGCACCAGGGGGCCGGGTTTCTCGGAGGTTTCGCAGTCAGGTGCTCTTTCCGGGCCGCAGTTTCGGACAGCAGTTCTGGACAGCAGTTCCGGACAGCAGTTCTGGACAGCAGTGAGCGCTCGTAGCCTGACTGGCGATGAAGACGCGCACACTGCTCCTGCTCTCGGTGGGCACCGCATTGATGATCTTGCTTGCCGGCGGTGCGCTGCTGTTTCAGCTCTCCAACCAGGAGTCGACGACTGCAGCGATGGCCCTCGGGTCAGCCACAACAATCGGCGATGTCGACGTCACCGTCGTCTCCGCTGCTGTTACTGGCACGCGGCTCGTGGTGTCGGTCGAGATCGGTGGAGTCGACGACAGCAATGGCATCGACAGTTTTCGACTGGTGACGGGTGATCAACGGCTCGATCCGATCGCCGCGCAAGCCGCCGGTCGATGCGGCTCGATCAGTGTTGCCGCCCTGGCGTGCACCATCGAGTTCGACATCAGCGCCAGCGAAGGGACGAGCCGTGTCCTTGTGCTGCGGCGCGGCGAAGAACAAGCGACCTGGCGTCTGGGCTGAGCGTCTGGGCTGAGCGTCTGGGCTGGGCTGCGTCTGAGATCTCGGGGCGAGGCACCCGATATTTCAAGACGATTCGGTGAACGTGTTGCTCTGACCACCGGCCGTACCGGACAGAACGCTGCAAGAGCGCTACCGTAAACGTCGTGAGCGATAAATTTGACGTCGTAGTAATCGGTGGCGGTCCGGGTGGATACTCGGCGGCCCTCTACGGAGCATCGGCGGGGCTCAATGTTGCCCTCGTCGAGATGGACGCCCTCGGTGGCACCTGCTTGAACCGAGGCTGCATTCCGGCCAAGGCGTTCCTCGAGACCGCTGCAGTCAAGCGTCATGTCGACCATGCAGCTGAGTTCGGGATCAACCCGCCCGGCCATGAAGAAGGCAAACAGGCCACCGTCGACTTCGCTCGGACGCAGGCACGCAAGCAGGGCATCGTCGACGGCCTCGTCGCCGGTATCGCCGCGATGTGTAAGGGCCGCAAAGTCGAAGTCTTCAACGGTACGGGCTCGCTCGGCCCAGGCCGCACGGTTGGCGTCGTGATGAACGACGGCTCGAAGGCGATCATCACCGGCGATGCCGTGATCCTCGCCACCGGATCGGTGCCCCGCACCATTGCGGGCTTCGATCGGGGTGGCCCGATCATGACCAGCGATGAGGTACTCGATCTCGACTACGTGCCCAGCCGGGTCGCAGTGATCGGTGGCGGCGCCATCGGTTGCGAGTTCGCATCGACGTTCGCCGACCTCGGCTCCGAGGTCACCATCCTCGAAGGTGCACCGAAAATCTTGCCGGGCCTCGATACAGACGTTGCCAAGGTCGTCGAGCGGTCGTTCAAGAAGAAGAAGATCGCCTTGAAAACCGGCATCATGGTCACGGGCCATCAGCCGAACGATTCAGGTGGCACCACCGTTTCCTTTGGCCCGAAAGACGGTGAGAGCGACTCGGTCGAGGTCGACGTCGTCGTCGTGTCGGTCGGTCGTCGGCCGCTCGCTGACCATCTCGGCCTTGAGGGCACAGCAGTCGTCGTCGACGAGCGTGGCTTCGTGCAGGTCAACGAGTCCTGCGAAACCGGTGAGCCGGGCGTGTACGCCATTGGCGACCTGATCAACACGCCGCAGCTCGCGCACGTCGGCTACGCCGAAGCGATTCTCACCATCAAGCACCTCCTCGGCGAGAGCCCCATGCCGATCCGTTACGACCGGGTCCCCTGGGCGATCTACTGCCACCCCGAGGTTGCGTGGGCGGGCCCCGACGAGCAGCAGGCAAAAGATGCCGGCTACGACGTTGTCGTTGGCAAGCACTCCTTCAAGTTCAATAGCCGGGCCCAGATCATTGGTGAGACCGAAGGCCTCGTCAAGGTCATTGCCAAGAAGAACCCCGACGGCACAGCGGGCCAAGTGCTCGGCGTCCACATGGTCGGGCCGTGGGCCACTGAGCAGCTATCGGGTGGCTACCTCGCAGTGAACTGGGAAGCAACGGTCGACGAGATCGCCGAGTTCATCCAGCCGCACCCCAGCCTTTCTGAACTGTTCGGCGAAACGGTGCTCTCGCTCACTGGCCGCAGTTTTAGCGGCTGAACGCCGTCCTCCGATTCGTCCTCCGACTCACCCGTCACTCGCACACCTCGCACTTCAACAAGGACTCACCATGGCAGACGTCATTCTTCCCCAGCTCGGCGAAACGGTTACCGAGGGCACCATCACTCAGTGGTTCAAGAAGATCGGCGACGCCGTTGCTGAAGACGAGCCGTTGTTCGAAGTGTCGACCGACAAGGTCGACACCGAGGTGCCGTCGCCGGTCTCCGGCACGCTCACCGAAATTCGCGTCGAAGAGGGTGAGACTGTCGACGTCGGCACCGTGATCGCTGTTGTCAGCGGCGGTGGCGACGCAGCCCCGGCTGCACCCGCCGCCCAACCAGCGCCCGCACCCGAGCCAGCGTCAGCCCCAGCACCAGCGCCCGCACCCGAGCCAGCGCCAGCCCCCGCACCAGCCGCACCAGCCGCACCAGCCGCTGCGGCATCCGCACCAGCGCCGGCCCCAGCGCCGATGGCAGCTCCGGCTCCCGTTGCTGAGTCAACGACGGCAAAGGCCGGCGACAACCGCCTGCTTTCGCCGGTCGTGCGCCGTTTGGTGAACGAGAACAGTCTCAATCCCGACTCGATCCCCGGCACCGGCCCTGGTGGCAGAATCACCCGCGACGACGTCCTCGATTACATCGATGCCGGCGGTGGCAAGGCAGCCCCGGCGGCCGCGCCCGCTCCGGCCGCGCCCGCCGCCCAAGCATCAGCTGCGGCTCCCGCCGCTCCACCGGCATCAGCTCCCGCAGGGGGTGCGGGTGCCAGCGACACGTCGATCCGGCTCTCCAAGATTCGTCAGCTCACTGGCGATCACATGATCATGAGTAAGGCAGTCAGCCCGCATGCCTTCAGCGTCGTCGAAGTTGACTTCGCCAACGTCGACATCACCCGCAACGCAGCCAAGGCCAGCTGGAAAGCACAGCACGGCTTCAGCCTCACGTACCTCCCGTTCATCTCACGGGCAGTCATCGACGGTCTTCGTGAGTTCCCGCACCTCAACGCGAGCGTCGGTGACGACGAGTTGATCATCCACAACTACATCGATCTCGGCATCGCCGTCGACCTGGATTACGAGGGCCTCCTCGCACCGGTGCTCCGTGGTGCCGAGACCAAACGCCTCGGTGCAATCGCCACCGAAATCTCTGATCTGGCCAACCGGGCCCGCGAGCGCAAGCTCACCCCTGACGAAGTCTCTGGCGGTACGTTCACGCTGTCCAACAACGGTTCGGCCGGGTCGGTGCTCACGATGCCGATCATCAACCAGCCGCAGGTCGGTATCATCTCGACGGATGCAATCGTCCGGAGGCCGGTCGTCACTCGTGGTGCCGATGGCGGCGAAGCAATTGCCATCCATCCCGTCGGTAATTTGGCAATGAGCTGGGATCACCGTGCCTTCGACGGCGCCTATGCGGCCGGCTTCTTGAAGCGGGTCAAGGAGATCCTCGAGACCAAGGATTGGTCGACCGAATTGTGACTCAGCCGCTGCGGGTCCGGTGGTTGGGCAGCGTGCCCTATCGCGAAGCGCTCGCGGTACAGACGTCGCTGTTCGAACACGGCACCGACCAACACCTGCTGCTCCTCGAGCATCCGCACGTCTTTACCTACGGGCGGACCACCGACCTCACCACCAACCTGAAGTGCGAGCCGGCTGCTGTCGGTGCCGAGTTGATTGCTGCCAAGCGCGGTGGTGACATCACGTATCACGGCCCCGGCCAGCTCGTCGGCTACCCAATTCTGAATGTCGATAACTCGCTCGGGGCAACCGGGCACGTGTGCGGTGTCGAAGGTCTGATCATCGACGTATTAGTCGAACTCGGCGTGCCGAATGCGAGCCGACTTGATGGCTATGCGGGTGTGTGGCTCGATGCGGGTACGGCGCGCGAGCGCAAGATCTGTGCGATCGGCGTGCGGTTGAAGAAGGGGCGGACCATGCACGGTTTCGCCCTCAACGTCACGACCGACCTCACCTACATGCGCGACCACATCGTGCCGTGCGGGATCAGCGACAAGCCGGTCACGTCGCTGGCCGAAGAGGGTGTCGACGTGTCGCTGGCCGACGTCGTTGATGTCGTTGCCCGCCTTGCTGCTGATCGCTGGGCTGCCGACGCTGATGCCGAGAGTGGAGCAGAGGGTCGCGGTGTCGTCGAACGTCAGGACGTGGCCTGGAAGCACGCTGCTGATGGGCGCGACCTTGCAGCGTTCTCACGGGGTGAGGGCCCCGGTGACCAGGTAAAACTCGTGTCAGCACGCGCGACCGGCCGCCTCGAAGCTGCCGGTGTCGATGTTGCTGCCGGGCTGTCGATTGAGACGCGTAAGCCTGATTGGTTGCGCCCGAAGGTCAATCTTGGCCCCGAGGTGCTGGAGCTGAAGAAGACGATTCGTTCGCTCGACCTCATCACCGTGTGCGAAGACGCCGGCTGCCCGAACCTGTCTGATTGCTGGTCTGATGGCACGGCGACCTTCATGGTGTTGGGGGAGCGGTGTACCCGCGCCTGTGGCTTCTGCCTGGTCGACACGCGCAAGCCGATGCTGCCCGCCGACGATGAGCCCGCACGGGTCGCTGAGGCGATCGACCGGATGGCGCTCGATCATGCGGTGCTCACGATGGTTGCCCGCGACGATCTGGCCGACGGCGGCATGGCCCACGTCGCGGCGTGTGTCGAAGCAATCCGGCTCCGGCGCCCGTCCGCGAACATCGAGACGTTGATCTCTGATGCAAAGGGCGACGAAGCATCGCTTGAGTTGCTGTTTGCGTCGCGGCCCGACGTGATGAACCACAACGTCGAGACCGTCGCCCGGCTGCAGCGGGCCGTTCGACCGTCTGCTAGCTACGCCCGATCGCTCAGCGTCCTTGCCCGAGCGAAGAAGGCTGGCTTGATCACCAAGACCGGGTTCATGGCAGGCCTCGGTGAGACCGATGACGAGATTGTTGGCTTGCTCGCTGACATCGCCAACCTCGGTGTCGACATCGTCACGATTGGTCAATACCTGCGGCCGACGTCGAACCACCTGCCGATCGCCCGCTACGCCGACCCCGCCGAGTTCGATCGGTGGAAGCAGATCGGCGAGTCGTTCGGCATTGGCCACGTCCAAGCCAGCCCGTTGACCCGCAGCAGCTACCACGCCAAACAGGCGTCCGACGCCGTCGCAGTCCCGGTGGCTGTCCCGGTGTCGATTTCGCTCTGACCGGGTTGACTGATGCAAGCGGCAGGCTGTTGCTATGTCTCGTTCCGTGGTAGGTCTGAACTCACGTTCAGCGCGGCGCGATTGCCACGAATGCAGGCACGGATGATCGCTCCGAAACTCAGGGCGAGACCGACGGGCAAGATCAACGGCAGCAGGTCCGTCGTCGGGGCGAGCACTCCGACTGCGAAGCCAGTGCGAGCCGATAATGACGGCGGCCGTCTGGAGCCCTCCTCGAGCGGCACTGTTCCCCGCGACCCAGGCTTCAGGCGACGCCAACGTGGCTCGGGTCCGTAGCCCGACCCAGCGATTCGGCCCGATCGCGCCCGCGGTGGTTCGGGCGGCAATGGTCCACAGGACGACGGCACCGACAATCGGCAGCACGCTCAGTGGCAACGCCAGGCCAATCGGCGATCGATTGACGGCCATGAATTGCGTACGAATGTCCACGACGGCGACACGAGTTCTTCCGGCACTGTGACGATGATTTCCATCGCCCGCCGCCGCCCCACTCGCCAGGCAATCGGCTCGGTCCTACTTCGACTGTCATTGCGACTGTCATTGCGATTGCGATTGCGATTGCGATTGCGACTGGGATTGCGACTGGGATTGCGACTGGGATTGCGACTGGGATTGCGACTGGGATTACGACTGCTGATGGCGATGGCGATGGCGATGGCGATGGCGATGGCGATGGCGATGGCGATGGCGATCGCGACTGCTGATGGTCGCTGGATCTCGTGATGCGGTTCGGCCGGGGCTGCGCCGCAGCGAGGTGTCGGGCTGCGCCAGATTCTCTGAGATTTCTTCGATATTTCTGTGGCCAGAGATGCCGCGCAGGGCCACCTGATTGCTGGCCTGAGAAGGGCGCGGCACGCCGTGCGGATGGGCCGTCACGCTGGTTCGCTCGACCGCGTCGCGCCTGGTCAGCGATGCCTCTGGGCCCCCTGGAAGCATCCCGCTGCGCGAGTGGTCCGTCGGTAGCGACGGGAAAACGTGTTCGCCGATG
>Ga0105052_10000806_pt1 | contig 43179 bp, 41 predicted proteins | sample FRY03_FD_78094 | JGI IMG/M metagenome (GOLD analysis project Ga0105052, IMG submission 78094) | Freshwater microbial communities from Lake Fryxell liftoff mats and glacier meltwater in Antarctica - FRY-03 | ecosystem: Environmental > Aquatic > Freshwater > Ice > Glacier meltwater ... | reverse complement strand
GTCTATTTCGCCAACAATAAGGCGGTTTTCTGGGTATGAAAAAAGGCGGGGGAATTGTGTGGTTTTTATTTTCAAGTGTGCCACCAGTGTGCCACGGCTCACAATGCAAAACGCCCCAATCTCTCGAAAGGGGCGTCTTTATTGGTGGTGAAAGAGGGACTTGAACCCTCGACCCCAGGATTATGAATCCTGTGCTCTAACCAGCTGAGCTACATCACCGTAAAACGATAAACTTATTCTTTGTTGCCATGATTTTAGCAAGCCCGCAATTTTAGTGTTTTGGAGGGGAGTTGTCAAAGTGAAATTGCGTGTTTTAGTTTAATTATCGAACGTATATTAGAAGAATGTGAGCAGGCGAGGAGCATTAATCCGATTGCTTGGTTGTAAAGTTGATTTATACGTTGAATCTAAAGTGAACAACATCGCCATCATGCATGACATACTCTTTGCCTTCTAGTCGCATTTTGCCAGCTTCTTGTGCACCTTTTTCGCCTTTGTTTTTAACATAGTCGTCGTAGGCGATGATTTCTGCGCGGATAAAGCCGCGTTCAAAGTCGGTATGAATGACGCCTGCGGCTTGTGGTGCTGTATTGCCTTTTTTAATGGTCCAAGCGCGTACTTCTTGCACGCCAGCGGTAAAGTAGGTTTGTAAGCCTAGCAAGTCGTAAGCAGCGCGAATAACGCGGTTTAAACCTGGTTCTTGTTGCCCGAGTTCTTTTAAAAATTCAACTTTATCTTCATCGTCAAGCTCTGAAATTTCTGCTTCAATTTTTGCGCAGATGCAAACGACTGGAGCGCCTTCTGTTTTGCCTAATGCCATGACTTTGTCTAAGTAAGGATTATTTTCAAAGCCTGCTTCGTCAACGTTGGCAATATAGAGTACTGGTTTTACAGTGATTAAACACAGTGGTTTAATGAGCTGTAGTTGTTCTGCGTCGAGTCCTAAAGTGCGAACTGGTGTGCCGTTATTTAAGTGAGCTTGGATTTTCTCGCAAATGGCGAGGAGCGCGATTGCATCTTTGTCACCAGATTTGGCTTTTTTGCCTTCACGTTGCATGGTTTTTTCAACCGTTTCCATATCCGCTAAAGCAAGTTCGGTATTAATGACTTCGATGTCGGATAACGGATTAACTTTGCCAGAGACGTGGATAATATTGCCATCGTCAAAACATCGAACGACATGTGCGATAGCATCTGTTTCGCGGATGTTTGCTAGAAACTTGTTACCTAAGCCTTCGCCTTTTGATGCGCCTGCTACAATCCCTGCAATATCTACCATTTCTACCGTGGCAGGTTGGATGCGTACTGGGCTAACAATGTCGATTAACGGTTGCAAACGTGAGTCGGGCACTTCAACAATGCCAACGTTTGGTTCAATGGTGCAAAAAGGGTAGTTTTCTGCCGCAATACCTGCTTTAGTAATGGCGTTAAATAAAGTTGATTTGCCTACATTAGGTAAGACGACGATTCCACATTGCATATAAACTTTTGCCTTTGGTGAGTCGCTGTTGAGCGATGCAGTTGATTTTAATTGACGCAGTATTCTAACTCTATTATGGTAATTGAAAAAATAAACTTAATTTATATTAAGTAGTTAACCATACATAATCTATTTTTCTAGGGTGTATACTGGCCAGTCTCAATGCCGCAACCGCTAATCATAATGAAACAACAAACAGGAACAGGCAAGCATAGAATCTATTGGTATGAGTGGCTGCCATGGTTTTTTTTGCCACTGGCTTTGCTGACTACCTATTTGGCTTGGCACAACGAGCGCGCACTGGAACATCGCGAAAAAAACAGCTTGTTTAGTCAGCAGTTTGATCAAACTGCCAATCAGTTCACTAGCCAGCTAAAGTTGTTTGAGCAGTCTTTATTTTCGGTTCGAAAGTTGTTTGAATCTTCTGAGTTTGTTAGTAAAGATGAGTTTAATGAATTTGGTACTGAGATGTTGTATTCCAAATTTTCTTCTGGCTTGTATCAAATGGGATTTGCGAAGTACATTCATCTGCATTATCCACAGACACAAGTTACTTTAGATCATCCATTTAGCCCATTAGTTGAACCTTTAAAACGCCAATCGCAATTAGCTTATGCGCCAATCATGTATGTCATTAAACCGGCAACATCTGCCCAGCAAGTTCCTCTAGGCGATGCTTTTTTAAACAAGCGTCTTAAAGCAGATATGCAATCTGCAGCAATGCTTAATAAAATGGTTATTACAAGTCCAATTAAAACGAGTTTAGTTGATGACAAGGATTGTGATTGTTTGTCAATGATTTTGCCTGTTTATCAGCATGCAGCAAAGCATACGCAAATAGTCGATGGTGAGTTGGACAGTTCAATTGATGGTTGGGTGTTTTTAAATTTCAGTTTGGATGTTGTTTTCAGCAATATAGTCGGGATGACGAATCATCCCAGCATGCGTTATGTTTTATATGATGCATCGCAACAGCCTTTTAGCGTGATATATCAAAATGAATCTAGCCTTAGTAAACGCGTTCTTTTTAGCAAGGAGAGCCAAGTTGATTTGTTAGGCAAAAAATGGATCTTGCGAGCAGAGTCTTTGCCTTTATTTGAACGTTCGCTTAATGATAAACACTCAACGATTATTGGTTTATTAGGTTTGATAGCCAGTTTTGCATTAACGGCTGGCTTGTATTTATTGATATCAAGATTGCGTGCATTGGACTCTTTAAAACAAACTAATCAGCGACTTAGATTTAGTGATGATCGTTGGCGTTTTGCGGTGGAGGGGGCTGGTGATGGGGTATGGGATTGGGATATTGAAAATAAAAAATTAAGCTATTCAACCAGTTGGAAGCGCATGTTTGGGTATCAAGAAAATTGTGCCGATGATGCAATTGCGGTCTGGCTGCAACTGGTACATCCTGATGATCAAAGGGCAGTGTTAAAGGCGTATCGACTTGTCCTTCGTGGCATTGAAGATCATGCGTTTGAATGTCGGCTTAAATGTAAAAATGGTACATGGAAATGGGTATTATCAAGGGGTATGGTGGTTAGTAAAGATAACGCTGGCCATCCGTTGAGAATCGTCGGCACACATACTGATTTATCGCAATTAAAAGAGTCCGAAAAAATGGTTTGGCAGTATATTAATTTTGATGCGTTAACAGGCTTACCTAATAGAAGAATGTTGCATTTAAGATTAGCTCAGGCGATAGAAAAAGCTAAATGCAAGGGCACAAAGGTTGCCTTAATTTGTTTGGATTTAGATGAGTTTAGTGCTGTTAATGATACTTTTGGACCCGAGCACGGCGATAAACTATTGCAAGATATTGCTCAGAGATTGGTGAGTAGCGTTTCTCAGTTTGAGGATGTTGCACGCTATAGTGGTGATGAATTTGCGATATTGGTTTCCGATATTGAAGCAAACGAATTGAGTGATCTAGATACGCTTGTAGAAAAACTGTTGAGTCTCATGGCCGAGCCTTTTAAAGTGGGTGATGCTGAAGTAGTTGTTTCTTGTAGCATTGGGATTGCTATTTATCCTGATTATGCGGATTCATTTAATGATTTAGTTAAAAATTCCGATCAAGCCATGTATGCATCAATTAGTAGAGGTGGAAATTGTGTCACTTATTTTACCTTTGAGATGCAAGAAAAAGTGAATAAACGCATGCATTTAACCAATGATTTACGCGTTGCATTAAGTAAAAATGAATTGTTTGTTGAGTATCAACCGATTGTTGAATTAAAAACAGGTGTGATTTATAAGGCAGAAGCATTGCTTAGGTGGCGTCATCCAATCAGAGGATTGATTAATCCTGCAGAATTTATACCCATTGCAGAAAGTACTAAATTAATTAATGAAATTGGCTACTGGGTGCTGATGCAAGCCATTAAGCAATGTGCAGAATGGCGCAAAAAAATTAATGCAAAGTTTCAAATAAGCGTTAATAAATCGCCTATTCAATTTTATGATAAAAATACAGAGCATAAGGATTGGATGCAAGTGCTTGCGGATGATGTGCAATTAGAAAATGCAATTGTGATTGAGATTACTGAAGGATTGTTACTGGATACTACGGATCAGGTAAAGGCAAGGTTGGAGATGTTTAGGCAAAATGGAGTAGCAATTGCCTTAGATGATTTTGGAACAGGATATTCTTCTTTAGCCTATTTGCAAAAGTTTGATATTGATTATCTTAAAATTGACCAATCTTTTGTGACCAATCTAGAAACGAATTTGGATAACAGAGTGTTGTGTCGCACGATTATTGATATGGCGCATAATTTAGGCATGTCAGTGATAGCTGAGGGAGTTGAAACGAAGGAGCAGAAAGATATTTTGCTACAGGCAGGCTGCGATTATGGGCAAGGTTTTTATTTTTCTAACGCATTATCACCGTTTGATTTTGAGTTGTTTGTGAACACAAAAAAATAATTAAACTTTTTTTGTGTGTAGCTTCAACATTGCTTGGTCAAAGTCACCATCTAACAGATGACTAAGCACTTTGCTGCTGTCATCAATGCTGTCATCAATGGCTTTTTGCTCATCTTTGTTTGGTGCTTTTAGCACGTAATTAATCACCTCATTCTTTTGTCCGGGATGGCCAATACCAATGCGTAGACGCCAATAGTTGGGTGTATCGAGCGCGGTATGAATGTCACGCAAACCGTTATGGCCGCCATGACTGCCTCCAAATTTCAGCTTGCTTTGTCCTGCTGGTAAGTCTAGTTCATCATGAATGATTAAAATTTCTTCAGCTTGTATTTTGTAATAGTTGGCTAGTGCGGCAACAGATTTGCCACTGGCGTTCATGAAAGTCGTTGGTTTGAGTAGCCACTTATCGCCATGCAATTGCGCTACGAAGCCAAACATCTTGGAATCAATGGCTAAATGACTATTGGTTTGCGCTGCAATAAGGTCAATCCACCAGAAGCCCGCATTATGACGCGTAGCCAAATATTTATCGCCAGGATTGCCTAAGCCGACTAATAATTTAATTGCTGCTTTCATGTTAATAATAAGTGACCTTTAAATAAAAACGCGCGCTCTATTCCTAGAGCACGCGTCATTTTACTACTGATTGCTTACTCAGCGTCATCCGCAGGTGCATTACCCTCAGCTGTTTCGCCATCTACTAATGTGACTGGTGCTGCAACTGGAGCAGTTGTATCAGACTCACCGGCAGCGCCACGTGGTTTGTTCACTGAACTTACCGCAGGATCTGAGCCGTGCGCTAGTAGTACAAACGCTACGCCGTTAGGTAATTTAATTTCAGACAAGTGAATTGATTCGCCAACTTGTAACGCACCTAAATCTACTTCAATAAACTCAGGTAGGTTTTTAGCTAAACAGCTAACCTCTGCTTCGTTCAAGATGTGACCAACGTTACCGCCACCAGTTTTAACGCCAGGACAAGTTTCTTCATTAATGAAGTGGAATGGCACTTTAACGTGAATGGTTTCAGTTGCAGAAACGCGTTGAAAATCAACATGTTGAATGGTGTTGCGTACTGGATGTAATTGATAGTCACGTAACAAAACATCTTCTTTTTTACCATCAATTTCTAGATTTAAGATAGACGCATGAAAAGCTTCATGACGAAACTCCATAAAGAGCGCTTTGTGCTCAAATAATAATGGGATAGCAGGGCTCTCACCACCATATACGACACCTGGTACGCTGCCCGCGCGACGTAGGCGGCGGCTCGCACTCGTACCTTTTAACTCACGTTTGGTTGCTTTAATATTAATACTCATTGTATTGCTCCTCAATTTACGACTTAAAAATCTGTTATCCGCGACCAGATAACAGGAAAACGATACTAATTACTCCATAAATAAAGAAGAAACAGAGTCTTCTTTACTAATTCTACGAATGGTTTCTGCTAACAATACGGCAGCACTAAGCTGACGAATTTTCTTGCAATTTTTTGATGCTTCACTCAACGGAATCGTATTAGTCACCACTAATTCATCCAATTCTGAGTTGTCGATACGGTGTGCAGCTGTGCCTGATAAAACTGGATGTGTCGCATACGCTAATACTTTGACGGCGCCTTGTTCTTTTAGGGCTGCCGCTGCTTCACATAAGGTATTTGCGGTGTCAACCATGTCATCCATAATCACACAAGTACGTCCAGCCACTTCACCAATAATATTCATCACTTTAGCCACGTTTGGTTTAGGACGACGTTTGTCAATAATTGCCAAATCTGCACCTAATTGTTTAGCCGCTGCACGTGCACGTACCACACCACCAATATCAGGTGAAACGACCACTAAATCTTGATACGAATGCTTTTTTAAATCATCTAACAAAATAGAGGTTGCATAAATATTATCGACTGGAATATCAAAGAAACCTTGAATTTGGTCTGAATGTAAATCCATTGTTAATAAGCGATTAACGCCAACACTGGTTAGCATATTCGCGACTACTTTTGCTGTAATCGCTACCCGCGCAGAACGAGGGCGACGATCTTGTCTTGAATAGCCTAAATAAGGAATAGCTGCCGTTATGCGGCCAGCAGATGAGCGGCGCAACGCATCTACCATGACCATGACTTCCATTAAGGTATCATTGTTTGGGTGGCTGGTTGATTGCAACACGAATACATCACGACCACGCACATTTTCAAGGAGTTCCAGCATAATTTCGCCATCCGAAAATCGCCCTACATCTGCACGACCTAGTTCAATACCAAGATTTTGAGCAACCTCTTCGGCTAAAACTGGGTTCGCATTCCCTGTAAATACCATCAAGTTGCTATTCGTTGCCACATGCATCCTTATAAAATTAAAAAAGCGTGTAAATCTCATGAATATACACGCTTTTGACTGATTAAATCTGGCTGAGGAGGAAGGATTCGAACCTTCGCATGCAGGGATCAAAACCCTGTGCCTTAACCAACTTGGCGACTCCCCAAAAAACTTTATTTTGTTAATTCATACAAAGGATGTTGACTTAAGCCTTTTGCAACAAAACCAACTGTTTCAACTGGCTTTTGCGCAAAAATTGACTTTGCCTTTGCTAATGAATCAACTGTTACAAAGACAGATGCACCCGATCCGCTCATGCGGGCTTGACCATATTGATTAAGCCACTTTAGGGTAGATGCAACCGCTGTAAATTCTTCACAAACTACTGCTTCAAGGTCATTTCTAAACAAGCTAGAATTTGCAGCCCTTGAAAAGTCCGCTATTTTCGATGGTTTCGTGTCTTTTGTCAATCTAGAATGTGTAAATATTTTAGCAGTAGACACCTGTATTGGTGGTGTCAAAACGACGTAGTAAGGTGTTGATAATGCCAGTGGCGTTAGCATTTCGCCAATTCCTTCAACCCAAGCACTTTGACCAAAGATAAAAAATGGCACATCAGCACCTAGCGATAAGCCAATTTTCATTAATTCATCACGTGAAAAATGAATTCCCCACATCTGATTGAGTGCAATCAATACGGTTGCCGCATCTGAGCTGCCGCCACCAAGACCGCCGCCCATAGGGATGCGCTTCTCCAGTTTAATTTCTACGCCTTGTTCCGCGTTTGCGGCATGTTGTAACGCTTTTGCAGCGCGTACACACAAGTCTTCATGCTCTGGAATGGCATCAATTTGCGTGATGCGTTTAATCTTTTTATCATTGGTTAGTTTTAAAGAGACCGTGTCATAAAAATCTAGCAGTTGAAAGGCGCTTTGTAATGTGTGATAACCATCTGCGCGTTGTCCTGTAATGTGTAAAAATATATTTACTTTTGCAGGTGCTAAAAAATCTTGAAAATCAGACATGGCTTATCGAGTTTGTAATTCAGACCATTTTTCAACAATTAACTTGATGATTAGTACATCCGTTCTTAAGGTTATTTTTTTAGGTAAAAAGTAACCTTCATTGGCTTCATAGTCTTGATATTGAATTTCCCAACCATTTTGTTTCAGTTTGTTAATTCGACCGTTCTCATCCCAAGTCATATATTCAACCAAGCCTGTATCGCTAGGACGGCCAAGCGCCCAATAGCTTAGCCCACTTAACGGCAATCGAAAGCCTAGCGTTTCTTCGGTTAGTATTTCAGCATCGGGTGAAGAGACATGCTCATCTTTGCTGTTAGTCAATACCACTTCTTCATCGGTTTTAATAATATTCGCGACTTTTCCACCTAATGGAGAAAATACATCGATATTGTCTTTATCAGGTGCGTGTTGCCAATTAACTCTGCCAGAAAAACCTTTTGGATTAGTCATTACACCTAAACGACCGATTAACGAAAAGTGATCAATATTGTCGATGAGCACCATGTGCTGATCATGCAATATTGAGGGGTTAAACGTTGCATGATCAGCCGGTTCCTCTTGCGTTCTCAGTATCGAACATCCGCTTAAATAACATGCGAGCAAAAACAACGCAATCGTGCGGCTAATTAACATCATCATATTGAAAGACTATTAAGATTTAAACTTTTTGGCTGTAGTTACTAATAAAGCGTTGTTTGGAAACGCTTTCAATGCTTCGCTCCAAATTTTATTAGCTTCTTCTTGTAAGCCTTTTTTCCACAATACTTCGCCTAAGTGAGCGGATATTTCTGGGTCTTGTTTTGTGCTATGCGCTTTACGCAAGTATTCAATGGCGATGTCATAATTGCCTAAACGATACTCTACCCAGCCTAAACTATCTAAAATGTAATGGTCATCAGGCGAGAGTTTGTGCGCAGTTTGTATTAATGTTTTTGCTTCGTTCAAGTTGATGTTACGGTCTGCCATTGAATACCCTAATGCATTATAAGCTGCTGAGTAATCGGGCTGTAATTGAATGACTTTTCTTAATTCTTTTTCCATTAAGTCTAGTTTTCCAATGCGCTCTGCCGCCATTGCATAATCGTAAATGAGCTGAGGTGTGTTAGAAACAGTGTTGACCGTTTTTTCAATCAAAGCAAACGCCTCTTTATGGCGCTGCTCTTGCGCTAATAAGCTAGCTTGCGCTTGTACTACTGTTATTTGTTGAATCGCTGTAATTTCAGTCAATTCATTGAGCATGCTAATAGCGGCATCGCTACCTTCAGTGCGTGCGATTAAGCTAGCTGCAGCCAATCTTGCATCTAAGTAATGCGGATTGCTTGGTGCTATTTGATAGTACCACTCTAAGGCTTTTGTATTGCTACCATTGCGTTCAGCCGTTAGTCCTAAATAGATATAGATTTGCTCAGGATCTTTGAATCCATCATCTAATGCTTGTTGGAGATATTTTTCCGCCATGGCATATTCATTGGCTTCTAATGATAATAAGCCAACAACCGCATTGGTATCGGCATTGCCCTTATCGATTTCAGTTAACTTAACGAATTCTGGTTTAGCTTCTGGGTAGCGTTTTAGACCAACGAGCAGCTTGGCGTAATCCATACGCATATTATTCGCTTTTGGATTGTTATCTAGAAAGGACTTATAAAATTCAACAGCACCCTCTGGGGACTCTTTAAGCAATAATTGGGCTAGCATTTGTGCGGCAATTTCCCAATCTGGGCGCAACTTACTGGCTGTTGTAATTTCACTTTTAGCAAGATCTATCTCTTCAGCAAACCAGGCTGCTTTTGCAACCGCAAAATGTGCTTCGGCAGATTTTGGGTAAGGTAAAGCGAGCTCATTGATAATGGTTAATGTTTCTTTTTTATCAGACTGACTGTCGAGTAAATCGTTTAACTGTAAAAAAGTAGTGGCCCGCATATCGTCTTTAGCCAATAGGCTTCTAATATGCGGTAAAGCACTTTTAATGTCGCCTTTAGAAATCAGCATTTGGCTAGACGCTTGTTGTGCTTCCAAAGAAGTTGGATCAAGTTCAGCCCATAAAGTCGCAGCATCCAATGCTAATTGTTGGTGACGAGCATAAGCAGCTACTTTCGCTGCGCGTTCTGCTAAGCGAGGGTCGCGGGTTTTTTTTGCTAAATCTAAAAAAAGTTGACTCGCTAAGGGTAAATCGCCACGTTGACCTGCAATTTCGCCCAGTAAATATTTGTAGACAAATTCTGCATTAGCCGTAGTGATGGTTGGCTGTTTATTGGTGTCTGCTGCGACAGCAAAGTTGATGCTTGCAATGCTTAGGCATGTAATTAAAAGTAGTTTTTTCATTTTTTTCATTCTGCTAATATATTCAACATATTGAGATAAAGTCCTGTTTAGTCCGTGACAGTTGGTACAAGTTCATCCATAATTAAAAATGTTGTTGAGTGATTGGCCTAGAAAAATAGGCTTCCATTAACCTTACTATAGCTTTTTGCATGAAACTTATCCAGCGATTTACGTGCTGCCTCTAGTGGCGTGACAATAAAGCTTATCTATAAAGTGTAATTGATTAGATTTTATGAATAATTTTACAGTTGAAGCAATTGAATTAACGCGTCTTTATGGTGGCCGTGCAGCAGTCAGTGATGTTAGTTTTACCCTTGCTAAAGGTCAGGTGTTAGGCTTTTTAGGCCCTAATGGTGCGGGCAAGTCAACCACAATGAAAATGCTTACGGGTAATTTAGCCCCCAGTCTAGGCAGTGTCAAAATTTGTGGTATCGACATGATGGAAAATCCTAAAGAAGCCAAAAAGCTGATTGGATATTTGCCAGAAATGCGACCTCTTTATAAAGAGTTTACCGTTGATGAGTATTTAACCATTGCAGCACGTTTGCACAACGTAGAACGTAAGCAAATTAAAAAAGCAGTTGAGATTGCTAAGGAACGCTGTGGTTTAGGCCATATGAGCAAACGCTTAATTGAAAACTTATCGAATGGTTATCAACAACGTGTTGGGATTGCGCAAGCCATTATTCATAATCCGATGGTGGTTATATTAGATGAGCCTACCGTTGGGTTAGATCCTGTCCAAATTCGTGACATTCGTGCGTTGATTAAGGAAATCGGTCAAGAGCACAGCGTAATCGTTTCTACTCATATTCTGCCGGAAGTTGAAATGGTTTGTGACCATGTGCAAATTATTGATCAAGGTAAGCTGGTTTTTAGTGGTGATATTGATGTATTAAAGCGTCAACGCATGGGTAATAAACTATTGGTCGGATTTAATCAGCCACCTGAACTTGCTGACTTGGCAAAAATCAAAGGCGTTGCGGAGGTTGAATTAGCCGAAAATAATATGGTGCGTATTCGGATTGAAGAAGGCGCTGAACCAAATGAAGATATCGTAAAAGCCGCAGTAAAAAATGGTTGGGGTTTATATCTAATTGCACCAGATCAAACCAGTTTAGAGGATGTATTTATTCAGCTGACTTATCAAGATGGTGTGCAAGAGCCTGCGGCTTAAGTCGCTGGTTTTATGAGGATTGTAGAATGATATTAAGTATTGCAAGGAAAGAATTAAAGAGCATGTTTGCTTCACCGATGGGCTGGATTATTTTAGCCTTATTGATGTTTGCATTCGGCACCTATTATTTAAACGGCGTTAATAATTACTTTGAAGTCATGTCAGGCTCTATTCGGCCGGCCGAACGCTACGGTGTAACACAGTTTGTTGGTCAAAATGTTTATGGCTTAGCTTCTTTTATTATGCTGTTTGCGGTGCCATTGCTTTCTATGCGCCTCATTTCAGAAGAGCGTCGTAATCAAACGTTGCCATTTTTATTTAGCGCACCATTATCAATTATTGAGATTGTGGTCGGTAAATTTGTTGGTTTGGTTGCCTTTTTAAGCATCTTGATTGTTTATATTGCGATTATGCTTTCTACGCTAAATCTCTGGTCTGAGATTGATTTTGGCTACATTATAGCTAACTCAGCGGGTTTATTTTTACTGCTCGCGAGCTTTTCAGCTTTGGGTTTGTATTTCTCTAGCTTGACTTCACAACCAGTCGTCGCGGCTATTTTTAGCTTTATCGCCTTATTCGTGCTGATGATTTTAGACCGCTTTTTTGCAGGCGATCCGAGCAGTACCATGGCGCAACTTTCTTTTATGAAGCACTTTCAATCATTTGCTGCTGGCTTAATTGATACCGCAGATATTGTTTATTTCTTGTTGTTTATTCTTACTTTTTTAATTTTAACGATTCGTCGTCTAGACGCAGACCGTTTAAGAGGCTAAGCAGGTTCCCGTATGAAAATGAATCGAAATTTGAAGCTCCAAATATTGGCGCAAAGTTGGTTTTTTGTTATTTTATTTTTAGCATTAGTGGTCATTTTAGGCTACCTTGGACGTCAATATCACTATGCAAAAGATATTACGCAGGCTAATCGCAATCTGTTGACACAGGGCAGTGTTGAAGTGCTTGCGCAAATGAAAGACCCGGTCAATGTTACTGTATTTGCCACCAATGATGATCCAAGTCGTGGGGATACTTTTCGTAAAGGGATGCTGGATTTTATAGCACGCTATCAACGGGAGAAAAAAGATATTAAGCTCATCTTTATTAACCCAACTGAAGAACCTAAGTTGGTTCAAGAAGCGAATATTAAACAAGATGGTGAAGTTGTTGTTGAATACAACAAGCGTACTGAACATATTTACCCGCCTATCGTAGAGCAAGATATGACTAATTTATTGGTGCGTTTATCTCGCACCAATACCAAGCCAGTGATGTTTTTGGACGGTCATGGTGAGCGCCATCTGCAAGGGATTAAAAATCACGACCTAGGCGAGTTTGGTAAACAGTTAGAGGCTAAAGGATTTAAATTCGCTAATCCTGATTTGACCAACGCGCAAGCTGTGCCGAGCAATGGCGCAATGCTGGTTATCGCAAGCCCACAAGTTGATGTGAGTGAGATTGAAGCGAAGAAAATTAAGGCCTATATTGAATCTGGCGGTAATGTACTGTGGTTACTGGATGATGACAATTTGCGTGGTTTAAATGAAGTGGCTGATTACTTAGGTATTAAAGTTTCTCCTGGTTTTGTGGTTGATACGTCAGCGACACAATATGGTGCAGATCCAAAAGTCGCCTTCAATAGTGTTTATGGCGATCATGTAATTACGCGCAATTTCCAACTCCGTACTTTATTCCCTGAAGCGCATGAAATTGATGCAAAGGCTTCGTATGATTTTGGCTGGAAAGTTGGGCGTTTGGTTGATGTTGCACCAAATGGCTGGTTAGAGTCTGAGAAAATTGAAGCAGGTGTAAAGAATAAAAAAGTCAGTTTTGATGTTGAAACTGATAAACGTGGACCGATTAATGTTGGCGTTTCTTTAGAGCGTACTTATGGTAAAAGAGGTCAGCGTGTTGTGGTGATGGGAAACGCTAACTTTTTATCGAATACTTTTGTTACCAACGGCGGCAACCTTGATTTTGGCATCAATATTATCAATTGGTTAGCCGGTGATGATGAATTGATTACCATACAACCCATGCCGCTAAAAGATGCCAATATCACTATCCCTAGTACCGATGCAGGGCGCATGGTTGCTTGGACGGTGTTTCACGCATTCCAATTTATTATTCCACTCGGTTTCGTTTTTGCTGGCTTCTGGTTGTGGTGGAGACGTAGGAAAGCTTAACATTAGTTTGAATATGGACGTAAATAAACAATGAAAAAAAGATGGATACTAAATTTAATGATGCTGGCGTTAGTCGCAGGCTTAGTGGTTTTTCTTTACTTAAGACCAAAAACCGCGATTGAAGAAATACCGTCGCATGAAGTTTCTCAATTAAAATTGGCAGACATTAATAGTGTTAAGGTTGAGTTTCCTGCAAAATCACCAGTCATTTTTGACAAGACAGAAAATTATTGGTTGATGAAGGCGCCTTACAAACAACGGGCTGATCAGCTGTCTGTGCAACGTATTTTATCGGTGATTGCCGCGAAGAGTGAATATCAATTTCCAGCAACAGACTTAGCTAAATTCGGCTTAGAAAACCCATTAGTTAAAGTGACCATTACTAGTGGCCGTAGTCAGGAAGTATTTAACTATGGCGGTTATAACACCGTAACGGATGAACAGTATCTGGCTTATAAAGATGAAGTTTATTTACTAACTAGCGCTTACGCTGAAGCTGCTAGCACGCAGCCCATCGAAATGGTAGATAAAAATATTTTGTCGCCTGCAGAAGCTAAACAAATTACTGGTTTTGATTTTGCTCACTTAGAGCAATGGGAAGAAGCTAGTTTGAATGTTGACATTGAAAATGGGCAATGGAAAGCCAATATTAGGCAAGCAAAGCCGACCCAAAATGACTTAAACGAGTGGCTAGAGTTTAGCTGGAAACAAAATCCTGCCAAAGCAGTAGAGACTTACACGCCAGACCGTAATGCTAACTATCCTTACTTGATGCTTAAACTGAGTGGTGGCAAGCAAGTGCGGATTGATAAAATAATGGAATCACCTGAAATGCTGCTAGGACGTCCTGATGAGGGCATCATTTATCATTTTAATAATGATGTGGGCTTCTCTATGCTGAACCCGCCACTCAATATCAAATAGATGCCAGAGCTCCCTGAAGTTGAAATAACACGACAGGGCTTATTGCCGCTTATTCAGCAAACGGTTAAAACAGTGGTGATCAGAAATGCATCAATGCGTTGGCCAATTCCTGACCATCTAATCAATACTTTAAACAATCAGCAGTTATTAGGTTTAACGCGCCGCGCGAAATATATACTCGCAAAATTTGAAAGTGGTACATTGCTGATTCATCTTGGCATGTCTGGGCATATTAGTTTGCTTGATAGAAACTATCCCCCAGAAAAACATGACCATTTTGATCTTCAGTTTCATAATGAGCAAGTGTTGCGGTTAAATGACCCAAGACGTTTTGGTGCTGTTTTATGGGCTGGCCTTAATCCTGAACAACATGTGTTATTGCGCGCATTGGGGCCTGAGCCACTAGAAACATTGTTTAATGCGCAGTATTTGCATCATCAGATGCAGTCGCGCAAAACAGCGATTAAAAACACCATCATGGATGCACATTTGGTTGTTGGTATCGGCAATATTTATGCAAATGAATCGCTCTTTCGTGCCAGAATTCATCCAGAATATCCTGCTAACAAACTTAGTTTAATCCAATGTAAAAGACTTGTTGTTGAAATTAAAGCTACACTCGAGGATGCCTTAATAGCGGGTGGAAGCAGTTTGCGCGATTTTGCGGCGGTTAATGGACAATCGGGTTATTTTCAGCAAAGCTATTTTGTTTATGGTCGCACCAATCAGCCATGTAAAATTTGTGGCAGCCTTATTAAAAACATTAAGTTAGGCCAACGCTCGACTTTTTATTGCCAGCATTGTCAATCGTCAAGCACGTAAATTTTTTTATGGTTTTTATTTGATTCGGTGAGAGACCAAAATTCGACTCATCAGCCACGACTAGATTTTCCTTATTATTTTTTGCTTTATACAACACTAGATCGGCATAATTGAGTATTTCATCAAGGTGGTTGCCAATACCAGATACATCAAAGCTGGCATTCATCTTAATTTAGTTGAAATAATTGACATCAAATGTGATGCGTTAGATAGACGGGGTGCTGCGTTAACATTTTTTAAAAGAGAAAAATAAAGAGATGCAAATTATGGTCATTAACAGCGTCATCCTTAGCCATATTAGTATGACGGTCAGCCACAGTGTTGCAGCAACAGATAGACCAATAATCTCACTCACTATCAAACGCATGAAGCTATTAAGATAAAGTAAATTTATCTTTTTTGGTGACAATGAATTGCGCTTTTATGTCTGCTTTATTTGTACTTTTGTTTTGTTAAGCACTAGTGCAGTGTATTGTTTCAAATTATCCTTAACAGTCGGTTAACTTGTTAACTCAGCACAATGTAAGCGATAAAAGCTATTTGTGAAATGGCTAAGCTGATTAGGCTAAAGGTGAATATTTTGTGCCATTTTACTTGTTGTTGCTGTACTTGTATCAATACATTTATTTCAGTGCGTAGCGGAGATGTCTGCTCTTGATTCGTTTGTTGGTTGAGAAAGCGATGGAGCAGACGAGGCATTTCTGGTGCAGTTTTAAGAATGTATGGCAACTCGTCTTTGATTGATTTTACTATTTTACGTAGGCCTAATTGTTCGCTCATCCATCGTTTTAGAAATGGGCGTGCACTCTGCCATAAATCAATATTTGAATCTAAGTCACGGCCTAGACCTTCTATATTAAGCAATGTTTTTTGTAGCATGATGAGTTGTGGTTGGATGATGACGCCAAAGCGGCGTGACATTTGAAATAAACTTAATAAGGTGCGGCCGAATGAAATATCTTTTAGCGGTTTGTTAAAAATAGGTTCGCAAATAGCACGAATCGCAATTTCCAACTCTTCGCGATTCGTGTCTTTTGGTACCCAGCCAGAATCAATATGTGCCTGTGCAACATCTTGGTAATCACGGTTAAAAAAAGCTAAAAAATTACGTGCAAGATAATATTTATCCGCATCATTCAAGCTACCCATAATGCCAAAATCTAGGGCAATAAAACAACCATTATCGGCTACTTGAATATTGCCTGGATGCATGTCAGCATGAAAAAAACCATCACGGAAAACTTGGGTAAAAAAGATTTGCACACCATCATGCGCAAGCTGAGAGAGGTTAATGTTTTTTGCAAGTAATGTGGTGGTATCCCGAACTGAAGTACCATTCATGCGTTCCATGGTCATCACTGATTGTCGACAGTAATCCCAATAGACGTCTGGAATTAACAGCTGTTGTTCGCCATGATGAAGACTAAAATTACGTTTGAGTTGAGAGCAGTTAGCCGCTTCCAAAGTCAGATCGAGCTCATGTTTTGTATGGCGTGCAAACTCATCAACGATTTCTAGCGGTTTTAAGCGTTTTCCTTCACTAGAAAAGAATTGAACTAACCATGCTAATGATTTTAAGATGGCGAGATCTTGCTCTATGATTTTACTAATATTAGGGCGCAAAACTTTGACTGCCACTTCTTCACCGCTGATTAAACGGGCAAAATGCACTTGTGCGACGGATGCGCTGGCAACACATACTTCATCGAACTGTGAATATATGGTATTGAGCGGTTGATTGAATGCGGCTGCCACCGTTTCTTCTATTAATTCATAATCAATCGGTGGTACTTGGTCTTGCAGTTTTGCTAACTCACCAGCGATATCTTCTGGTAATAGGTCGCGGCGGGTAGAAAGCATTTGGCCGAATTTAACGAAAATAGGACCTAACTTTTCCAAGGCTAAGCGTAAACGAACGCCGCGGACATTTTTTTTACTGCGCCAGAAAAAAAACAGTTTGATGAAGGCTTTTAAGGGATGAATGCCAGATTTTTGGACGATGAAATCATCAAGTCGATACCATAGCGCAATCCATATAATATAAATCAAACGAATGTAATGCATATTAGTTTGTAGTGCTTTCTTGGATGGATTGCTTTAATTTAGCCAACTTTTTTTCGAAGCGCGTGAAGTCACTGCGTAAAGTGTCAACATCATTATTGAACTGTTCCACTTGCCATTTTTTTGCTAACACGGGCTTTTCTTCTTGCCAGAATTCACGCAACATTTCTGTTATGTTGATTGCTTGTTTTTTGGTGACTGCCACCGTTTTTTTGCTAATAGCTGCAATTTTTTCGGCAGGGATATCACCAATCACTTTACTTAAATCTTCTGTGATGTCCCAACGCATATATTGCAATACTTTGCTTAATTCAGCGGCTAAATGGGTGTCGCCTTCAATTTTGATCAGCATTTTTGCAGCTTCATCTTTTGCCAAAAGCCGCAAAGCCAAACTTGGCGGAATATGAATAGTTGCATCTGCGACAGCATGATTGCTAGCAATGCTTAAGCTGCCATCTTCTAAAATAAGTAACTTGGTTTTAATCAGTGCAATATTAAATTGTACAATTTTGCCAGCAAACGCAAGCAAATGCTGCCGCGACCAATTGTTTTGATTGGTGATGTGTTGTAAAAATTCAGCGGCTAATGGTTTGAGCATAAATGAATAATTAAACTTTATAGCCTTTATGCAAAGCCACAATGCCAGCGCTTAGATTGTAATAATCTACTTTGCTTAACCCAGCTTCGGTGATCATTTTTTTGAGCGTTTCTTGGTCAGGATGCATGCGGATAGATTCGGCTAAGTATTCATAACTGTCAGCATCATTAGCAATCAGTTTTCCCATAAATGGTAAAAACTTAAACGAATAGGCATCGTAGACTTTGCTTAATGGATCCCAAACGGTTGAGAATTCCAGTACCAATAATCGACCACCGACTTTTAGCACACGTTGCATTTCTTTGAGCGCATGGTCTTTATGCGTCATATTGCGCAGACCAAAAGCAACCACCACACAATCAAAGGAATGATCCGCAAACGGCAGAAACTCTGCATTACACTGCGCAGCCGGCACTTGAAGGCCAGCGTCAATCATGTTGTCACGGCCAACCGCCAACATGGAAGCATTAATATCCGTTAGAATAACTTGGCCACTAGGCCCCACTTTTTGACTAAATAGTTTGGACAAATCACCACTACCAGCTGCAATATCCAATACACTGTCGCCAGCTTTTACGCCACTCGTATTGACGGTGAACCGCTTCCATAATCGATGCATGCCAGCAGACATGACATCGTTCATGATGTCATATTTTTGCGCCACAGAATGGAAGACTTCGCCTACTTTTTTCTGCTTTTCTTCTTCTTTGACCGATTTGAAACCAAAGTGTGTTTCTTTATTGCGCATCTTAATTCCCTCTTAAACCGTTGGCTTTCTTTGATGCCCAGCGACATCGAGTCGGCCAATGTATTCTAACCAAAGCGCTTCGTAATGCTCAGCCAAATAATACAAGTAATCCCACGAATACAAACCTGTGTCATGCCCATCAGTGAAGATAAGCTTAATCGCATAGTTACCAATTGGCTCGATGCCACTGATATTGACATCCTCTTTGTCGATTTGTAACACCTCTTGCCCCGCGCCGTGGCCTCGCACTTCTGCAGAGGGAGAGTAAACACGTAAAAATTCACAAGATAATTTGCACTCAGTATTATTGTCAAACTTAATTTCTAATAGTTTAGAAGCTTGGTGTAATTTAATATCTATTGGTTTTGGTGTGTTTGCATCAAGTCCGCTCATCAGTATTGTGCCGTAAAGAATAATCTTGAATGATAGCAGAACATTGTAATGTAGGATTGCATTGATAAAGTTTATGCGTAAATGACCTTTTAGCGCCATTTGTTGTAATGGTCTAGCAAATCAGGATACCGCCTATCGACGACTTTTATGTTTTGTTGTCAAATTAGATGCAAACTGGTTTGGTGAAGACAACGTAAGGTAGTCTAGTGGCTAGGCATTGTAAAAAGCAACAATGGAATATAGTCCTGATGGTTTCTTGCTGCTTTGCAAATACTAAAACACATCATGGGTAATGCATTGACGTTTGATGCTGTAATCCCAGTAGCAAAAGCTGCTTAGACAGTCGTTAGTTATAAAAATAGCCGCTTAAAGCGGCTATTTTATTGTTTGAATCAGTTAAGTTTGCATCCATTAACTGAAGCACTAGTTAATGAGCAAGCATTAATTTTTTAACATTTTGCATCGCTTTTTGTTCAATTTGACGAATGCGTTCAGCAGAAACACCAAATTCAGCAGCTAAGTCATGCAAGGTGCTGTTATTCGTTTCGTTTAACCAACGCGCCTCCAATATGCGTCTGCTTCTTTCATCAAGACTTTCTAATGCATGCGTTAATGCAGTCGATTGTAAACGTTCGTTTTGCGCCTGCTCTAAAAAATCTGATGGCTCTGGTGTATCCGCCACTAAGTAAGCAAGCGGGTTATAAGATTCATCTTCATCCGCATCCGTTGGCGTATCCAAGGAAATTTCCTGACCATTTAAGCGGTATTCCATTTCCATTACTTCTTCAGGCTTAACATTGAGTTTTGCAGCAATCTTGTTAATCTCTTCAGGATTTAACGTGTTAATGCCATCTTTCATGCTACGCAAATTGAAGAATAATTTACGTTGTGCTTTTGTTGTCGCCGTTTTAACTAAACGCCAATTGCGAATCACATATTCATGAATTTCTGCTTTAATCCAATGGATAGCAAACGAAACCAAGCGCACACCATGGTCTGGATCAAAACGTTTAACCGCTTTCATCAAACCAATATTGCCTTCTTGAATTAAATCATTTTGCGGTAAACCATAACCCATATAGCCACGCGCAATTTTTGCAACCAGTCGCAAGTGAGAAACAATCAATTGTTGTGCAGCGTCTAAATCATTAAACTCTTTTAAACGCGTCGCGTATTCATGTTCTTCCTCTGCTGTTAGCATTGGAAACGTCTTGATTGTACGCATGTATTGATCGTAGCTATCAAGTGATGAAATCGAAGGTAGTGTTAAAGCGTTGATGATCTTACTCCTTACTAAACAAGTTAATAGATGCGTTATTTTAGCACTCTTGGTATGAGAGTGCTAGTTTTGAGTAAAGTTGCAAATAATGCTTAATTAATCGATTTATAAAGAGATTTAGAAACCACAATGTAAGCTGAAATGAGACCAATTGCAATTGCGGTGATGCAAGTAATTATAAAGACATCAGTATTGGGTAAAAGCAAACTGAAGTCTGTTTGATATTCCGCAGCTAATGTTGAGACTGATAAGTTAAACAGCCGAATAACGATACTCGTAATCATGAGTGCAAAGAGTGCGCCAATTAGGCCATAAATGGCACCAGAATATAAAAATGGACGCCGAATAAAACGATGAGTGGCGCCAATCAGTTGGCTGACTTCAATTTCTTCTTGTTGGGTTAAAATTTGCATGCGAATGGTATTGCTAATGACGGTGAATAAAGCAAAGCTGAGCAACATGGCAAGCACAAATAATGCTTTTTTGCCGAGTGCAAGCAAATAGCCTAGTCGCTTTAGCCACGCATCATCAACTTGCACATTTTCAATACCATCGAGTTGGGTGAGTTCGTCTTTTAATTGTTGAATAGCGGCTGAATCTAAAGCAGCCGGTTCAATAAAAAAAGCATCAGGAAGCGGGTTTTCCGTCAGCGAACTGATGAGATCTTGATTATTGTTATCGGCTATCAATTGCTGCAATGCATCTTCTTTTGAGATAAAGTGAAATTGTTTGATACTTTCGCGGGTGGCTAACGTGTTATGGATGCTATCAATCATAGTGGGCGTTGCATCTGATTTTAAGAATAAACTGAGATGTGAATCGCTTTTAATAGTGCTAACAAGCCCACTAAAACTGCTGAGCACAAGATACACAATCATGGGTAAGGCAAGGCTAACCGCAATGGTTAGCGCGATAAATAAATTACTAAACAAGTTATCTTTAAACCGTCTAATCACCAGTTTGAGCGCTTGTGTGTGATGCATTAACCAGCTATTCATCTGCGGTCACCTGTTGGTAAGTTAGTCTGCCGTGATCCAAATGCAGAATTTTATGTGTTTGGTTTGCTGAGGCTAATACGTCATGTGTAGCAATAATTACCGTAACACCAACTTGTTGAAAAGCACCAAATAATTTAAGAATATCGTCGGCATAATTTTTGTCTAAATTACCAGTGGGCTCATCTGCAATCAGAATCGATGGTCTTGAAACCACTGCGCGGGCAATAGCTAAACGCTGTTGTTCGCCGCCTGATAAGGTAATCGGCATGACTTTTTCTTTGTGTAATAGGCCGACTTTATCTAAAGCTGCACGGATACGTTTTGCCGCATCAGCGCCAGTGATCCCATTGATAGCGAGTGGTAATGCTACGTTATGATAGCAATTGCGGTCATACAATAATTTATGATCTTGAAAAACAAGGCCAAATTTACGGCGAATATACGGCAAGGCAGATTCGCGTAGTTTGCTAACGTTTTGATTGTTAATGAGCACTGTGCCATTGCTTGGGCGCTCAATTGTCGCAATCAATTTTAGCAAGGTACTTTTGCCAGCGCCAGAATGGCCTGTGACATAAACCATTTCGCCTTGCTCTATGCTAAAACTCGCATTGCTCAAGGCGTCTTGGCTGCCAGGGTAGCGCTTGGTTACATTATCTAAAACAATCATTGTGTTATTAAACTCACTATTGTCATGTGGCTATTATAGGTTATTCATCTGGGGTTATTCATCCAATAGCGCATCGACAAACGCATGGGCGCTAAAGGGGCGTAAATCATCAATCGATTCACCAATGCCAATATAGCGAATCGGAATCGGGCGTGCCTCGGCAATCGCGGCAATCACGCCACCTTTGGCGGTGCCATCTAGTTTGCTTAAGATTAATCCAGTTACACCAAGTGCATCATCAAATGCTTTGACTTGGCTCACTGCATTTTGACCAGTATTGGCATCCAGCACTAACATAATTTCATGCGGCGCGCCGGGATGGGCTTTATTAATCACGCGTTTTATTTTGGCAATTTCATCCATTAAATGCATTTGTGTCGGCAAGCGGCCTGCAGTATCCGCAATCACAATATCAATTTTTTTAGAGATAGCGGAACTGACCGCGTCATAAATAACTGCGGCAGGGTCGGCGCCTTCCGATGCAACCACATGCACATTGTTACGTTCGCCCCATACTTGCAGTTGCTCTCTGGCAGCCGCTCTAAATGTGTCACCTGCGGCAATCAGAACAGATTTTCCTTGTGTTTGATATAGCTTAGCGAGTTTACCAATCGATGTGGTTTTGCCTGCGCCATTGACGCCCGCTAACATAATGACAAAAGGCTGATGCGTATTGGTTTCTAAGCCCCTTTCTAATGGTGCTAGCATCGAAATTAGCGCTAACTTCAGCGCTCCTTTGAGTGCGGTTGTATCTTCTAAACGGTCTTTTTTAACGCGCGCTTTGAGTTGTTCTAGTAGCTTTTGCGTGGCGGCAATACCAATATCAGAAGTCAGTAAAATAGATTCTAGTTCTTCATAAGTCTCACCATCAATTTTTCCACCGCTGAGTAAACTGCTAAGCTGACCGCCTAATTGTTGGCGTGTTTTGCTTAAGCCTATTTTAAGGCGCTCAGTCAAACTGACTTTTGGTTCAATGGAGGCCGTGATTTGTTGTTCTACAACCGCTTTTTCTGTCGGTTCAGACGCTTGGTTTTTGTCTTTTTTGAAGAAATCAAACATAGTTACTATCTTATAGAGGTGCTTTAAAGGTCGCTTAATTGTTAAGCTAAGTTGGTGATGTGGTAACAATGATTATAGATTATTTACCTAAAGATGGGTGAACACGGCATAGAATGTCTTTAGTTTGTGTGAACTTGCTAGCCCTGTTGTGAGTCACATGTCACAATTAGCTATTCGGTGTACCATTTTCAGAGTGGTTTGCTTATGTCACTAAAAGAGTGTTTTGGAGAAAATAAATTGTTAATAAGAGCTTTATTTGTATTGTTACTAATCGGCCCTGCTATCGCATCAGCACAAACGCCAACGCAAGAGTATCAGTTGGAAAACGGATTAAAACTCATTGTTAAAGAAGATCATCGTTCGCCTGTTGTCGTGTCGCAAGTTTGGTATCGAGCAGGCGCATTAGATGAGGTCAATGGTAAAACAGGCGTAGCGCATTTGCTAGAACACATGATGTTTAAAGGCACAAAAAAAATGCCTGCTGGACAATTTTCAAGGTCGATAGCGGCAGCTGGAGGTAAAGAAAATGCATTTACAGGGATGGATTACACGTGCTATTTCCAACAGTTAGAAAAGTCACACTTGCCGCTCTCTTTTAAACTAGAAGCTGACAGAATGTCTAACTTAGTCATTAGTAAAGAAGAGTTTGCAAAAGAGATCAAAGTCGTCATGGAAGAGCGCAGATGGCGTACGGAAGATAAGCCACAATCGAAAGTAAACGAGCAATTTCAAGCCTTAACTTTTAGAGCGCATCCTTATGGACGCCCTGTGGTTGGATTTATGGACGACTTGGAAAATATGACGGCGGCGGATGCGCAAGAATGGTATGACAACTGGTATGCGCCTAATAATGCAACGGTAGTTGTAGTTGGTGACGTGAAAGCACAAGAAGTATTTGCTTTAGCTAAGCAATACTTTGGACCGCTTAAGCCAAAAACATTGCCTGTTCGTAAACCACAAGTTGAACCTGCACAAATTGGCGTGCGTCGTGCTGTAGTGAAAGCGCCTGGAAATTTACCGTACTTAGCGATGGGCTTTCATGTGCCAACGTTAAAAAGTGAAGCTACGCCAGAAAATGAGTGGGAGCCATATGCATTAGACGTGCTTGCGGGCATTTTGAGTGGCAATGCTTCTGCGCGATTGAATCAGAAATTGGTGAGAGAAACTGAATTAGCTGTTGATGTTGGTGCAGGCTACGATAGCACAACGCGTGGCCGTACAGCATTGTTTGAGTTGGGTGGTTCGCCATCGCAAGGTAAAACGGTACAGGAACTCGAAAATGCCATGCTGGCAGAAATTGATAAAATCAAAAAAGAAGGCGTGACACAAAAAGAGTTAGACCGCGTAAAAGCAGCCGTGATAGCAGCCGATGTTTATCAGCGAGATTCAATGTTCTATCAAGGCATGCAAATTGGACAGTTGGAAACAATGGGCTACGATTGGCAGTTATCAACAGAGTATCCTGAAAAATTAAAAGCGATTACATCAGAACAAATTCAGGCGGTTGCTCAAAAATATTTGGTTGAAGACAATATGACGGTAGCGACCTTGGATCCACAGCCGATTGATCCTGATGCGAAGCCAGTTGGTCAGCCGCACACGCACTAATTCAACACTTTCCTTGCAGGCTTTTAAGGGTGAGCGTTTATTTTTTAAGATTTATTTTTTAGGGTTTAGCATGAAGAAATTTCAATTTTTAATCATATTAATGATGGGTTTAGCAGCGTTTAGTAGCCACGCGGCAGTCAACATTGAGCATTGGCAAACCAGTTCTGGAAGTCGCGTTTATTTTGTTGAAAACCACGACTTGCCTATTGTAGACATCAATGTTGGTTTCTCTGCAGGTGGCGCCCGCAATACGAGTGAAACGGCTGGGTTAGCTGGTGTGACTTTGCATATGATGAGCTTGGGTGCGGCAGGCATGAATGAGGAAGAAATCACGAATGCGTTTGCTGATATTGGCGCGGAAAAAGGCGGCTCGCTCGATGCTGATCAAGCTTCATTGAGTTTGCGTACACTGACCAGTGAAAAAACTAAAGCATTATCCGTATTAAATAAAATATTACATCAACCAGATTTTCCACAAGCAGTATTAGATCGTGAAAAAGCACGCATTATCGCGGGTTTGCAAGAGGATGAAACACAACCAGAGAGTATTGTGAACAAGGCTTTTATGAAGGCTTTGTATGGAAAACATCCTTATGGTTTGTCTGATAGTGGCGAAGTAAAAACGATTCAAGCAATCAAGCGTGAAGATTTGCAGGCTTTTTATCAGCAATATTACAGTGCTAAAAGCACAGTAATTGCTTTGATTGGGGATGTAAGCAAAGTAGAAGCGCAGGACATTGCTGAAAAAATATCAGCTGGTTTACCACAAACGCCAGCGGTTGGTGCGTTAATAAAAGTAAGCTTGCCAACGGCGGCTAATCAGCAAAAAATCGCCCATCCAGCAAGCCAAGCACATATTTTATTAGGTTATCCAGGCATTAAGCGTGCCGATGCAGATTATTTTCCGCTTTATGTTGGTAACTACATTTTAGGTGGCGGCGGCTTTGTTTCTAGATTGACTGAAGAAGTGCGTGAAAAACGTGGTTTAGTTTACAGTGTTTATAGTTATTTTATGCCAATGTCAGAGCAAGGGCCATTTCAACTTGGTTTGCAAACCAAGAAAGAGCAAGCAGGCGAAGCATTAGATGTGGTGAACGAAACGTTGGTTAACTATATGAAAAATGGCGTGACAGAAGCAGAGTTGACCGCGGCTAAATCTAATATTACTGGCGGATTCCCTATGCGCATAGATAGCAATAAAAAAATCTTAGGCTATTTGTCGATGATTGGTTTTTATCAGCTGCCGCTGACTTACTTGGATGATTTTAATCAACAAGTCAACAAAGTGACAGCAGTGCAAATTAAAGATGCTTTTAATCGACGTTTAAAATTGAATGACTTTGTGTCGGTCATTGTTGGTGCTCAGTAATCTTTCTATCTCTTGATAACCATCGCTGTTTTATGATTTTATAGCGATTAACAACCACTATTTTAATCAGCAATTGCCTAGACTGCTTCTTGGTCTAGCAATTGCCCATCCATGGTTAAATAATCAATCGACGGTGATTTAAGATCGCCAAATGAAGAAACGCCACGACCAAAGTCCGCTAATGTAAAGCTGATAGGTAGTCATGCAAAACCGCTGCTGTTTGAGACTCTAGAATGAACAAGCCATGCAGGCGTTTAAGCTTTTGTATTGAATACGGTGGGGCAGAACGTACAATATTGCGCTAAAATGTTTATTTATGGTTAATGGCCGCTACTTTGTTAAATCAATCAAAGCAATCAACCAAACATAAACAAAATAAAGTGCGTATTGGTGCTGGTGAGTGGCGGAGTCGCTTGCTACAGTTTCCTGATGCAGAAGGTTTGCGTCCGACGCCAGACCGAGTGAGGCAGACGGTATTTAATTGGTTGGGCCAAGATTTAACTGGCAAAGTTTGTTTGGATTTGTTTGCGGGAACTGGTGTAATGGGTTTTGAAGCTTTGTCGCGCCATGCTAAGTTAGTTGTGCTGGTCGAGTTGGCTAAAGCACCTTATCAAGCCTTACTGCAAAATCAATTAACACTGCAAGCGACTCAAGCACAGATTTCCCAGCAAGATGCTTTACTCTTTTTAGCAAGTAATCAACAGCAATTTGATGTGATTTTTTGTGACCCGCCTTATCAAAAACAGTGGATGGATAAGCTGTTACCATTGTTAGGCGAACATTTGACAGCAGAGGGTTTGCTGTATGCGGAAGCTGAATATGCAATTCAATCGAATACGCAATGGCAGGTGTTGAAGCATGGTAAAGCGGGTAATGTATATTATCATTTGTTAAAATTAAACAAATCGTTTTAAGGCGTACACATGACTAAAAAATGCATCGCAGTTTATCCTGGCACGTTTGATCCTATTACATTGGGGCATGAAGATATCGTGCACCGTGCGGCAAACTTATTTGACGAAGTCATCGTTGCTGTTGCTGGCAGCACCAGTAAAAAAACGCTGTTCAACTTAGCAGAACGCGTAGCGCTGGCAACTGCAGGCTTTGATAAGGCTAATGTAAAAGTGATGGGTTTTGATGGTTTATTAATGCAGTTTGTGCAAGAGCAGGGCGCGCAAATGGTGATTCGCGGCTTGCGGGCGGCGAGTGATTTTGAGTATGAATTTCAATTGGCAGGAATGAACCGTAAGTTATATCCTAGATTAGAAACGTTGTTTTTAACACCATCAGAACAATATATGTTTGTGTCCTCTAGTTTAGTGCGCGAGGTGGCGTATTTGGGTGGCGACGTCCATCAGTTCGTTTCTCAGAATGTCGACAAGGCCATTAAAAAGAAGTTAGGATAAGTAACGCATGGCTTTAATGATTACGGATGAATGTATTAATTGTGATGTTTGCGAGCCGGCATGTCCAAATGAAGCGATTTATCAGGGGCAGGAAATTTACGAGATTGATCCTGATTTATGTACAGAATGTGTTGGGCATTACGATGAACCGCAATGCGTTGCAGTTTGCCCAGTGAATTGTATTCCACTGAATCCAAATGTGGTTGAAACAAAAGAGCAATTGCTCATCAAATTTAAACAAATTACAGGAAAGTGAGCGCGTGTATGAGAATGTTACATACCATGTTGCGAGTAGGCGATTTGCAACGATCGATTGATTTTTATACGGATGTGCTGAGCATGAAATTGTTACGCAGGCAAGATTTCCCTGATGGTGAGTTTACACTGGCTTTTGTTGGATATGGTAATGAGTATGACCATACTGTGTTAGAGCTTACTTATAATTATGGCCAAACTAAATATGACATGGGCAATGCTTATGGACATATTGCCATTGAAGTTGATGACGCCTACAAAGCGTGTGATTTAGTCAAAACCAAAGGCGGTAAAGTCATTCGTGAGGCTGGACCGATGAAGCATGGCTCCATCGTCATTGCCTTCGTTGAAGATCCTGATGGCTACAAAATTGAATTTATTCAAGAAGGTACGATAGACTATCCACGGTGACTATCTCTGTTGCTTGGCCTAGTGAGCAAACATGGTTACAAAGCTGCATTAAAACGCGCGGTTCAACTAGTGTGATCAGCCGTATGGAATACTTGGTATTAAATCGCACAAGATTATTCTATTAAGCTGGATATAAAAAAGCCTGCAGGGACAGGCTTTTTTATTGGTACAGCTAATTGTTCGATTAGCCGTTTGTTAACGTTACATATTTAAATTGACCTGCTACAAACACAAAGTTTGCATCTAAATTGGCAGCATCTTTTTTCACCGCATTTTTATATGTCCAAACCACGCCTTGTTGCTTGCCATGGGCATTTTTTAGTGTGGTAATGGTGTCGGGCATACCAAATTTAAGTGATACTTTGTTCGGGTTTGTATTATCCAGCATTTTGTAAAATGCCACATCTGAAACAACGAGACCATTTTGGTTGACTGATCCATTGTCGTTAATGTTTTTTTGGAAGCCCATGGCACTGACATTAAAACTGCCAAAAGTGAGCAAGCCTATCATTAAACTACTGAGTAACTTCTGTTGGATGAACTTTTGATTCATTTGTAATTTCCTCTTTTGTTGAAAGAAATAACACTATATCAACAAGCTGTTGCAGTTTAATGACAGCGATGTAACTGATTGTAAACATAAAAAAATGGAGCGTGATATGCGCCCCATTTTATCTTTGATTAATCGTTCACTAATCAAAGAAAGATTTTGCTTTATCTAACCAACCTTTATTTCTAGGACTATGTTTGCCTGCATCCGCTTGTGTGCTAACTTCAAATTCACGTAACAACTCTTTTTGTTTGTCCGTTAGTTTGACTGGAGTTTCCACCACAATATGGACCATTAAATCACCTGATTCACTTGCGCGTAATGGTTTGATGCCTTTACCACGTAGCCTAAATACAGCGCCTGTTTGCGTTTCGGCAGGCACTTTCATTTTAGCTGAGCCGCCTAAGGTTGGCACTTCAATTTCGCCACCTAATGCAGCGGAGCTAAAGCTGACTGGCATCTCACAATGTAAATTACCGCCATCTCTTTCAAAGATGTCATGTTTTTTCATGTGTACAACAACATATAAATCACCAGTTGGCCCGCCGTTTACCCCAGCTTCCCCTTCACCAGATAAGCGAATGCGATCGCCTTCATCCACCCCTGCTGGAATCTTAACCGATAGCGTTTTATGTTGTTTCGTACGACCATCCCCATTACAACTTGGGCACTCATCTGCTTTTGCAATTGTTTTGCCTGTGCCGTGACATTTTGGACAAGTTTGTTGGACAGAAAAAAAGCCTTGTTGCATACGCACTTGACCATGACCGCCGCAAGTGCCACAGGTTGAGGCTGATTTTCCAGCTTTCGCACCAGTGCCTTTGCAAGGTTCACAAGTAGCCATTACTGGAATGCGAATCTTGGTTTCAGTCCCTTTAGCCGCTTGTTCTAATGAAATTTCCATGTTGTAGCGCAAGTCAGCGCCACGATATACATTTGAACGCTGTTGACCACCGCGACCACCGCCAAAAATATCGCCAAAAATATCACCGAACGCATCATTAAATCCACCTGCACCACTAAACCCGCCGCCACCCATGCTAGAGTCTACGCCGGCATGACCATATTGATCGTAAGCCGCTCGTTTTTGGCCGTCAGAAAGTATTTCGTAAGCTTCTTTTGCTTCCTTAAACTGTTCTTCCGCTTTTGCGTTATCTGGATTGCGGTCAGGATGATATTTCATCGCTAGTTTGCGATAGGATTTTTTAATATCCTCTGCCGAGGCGTCTTTGTTAACGCTTAATACATCATAAAAATCTTTTTTATCAGCCATATGTAATATCTACTTTTTCTTGCATGATTAAAATGCAACTCGTTTCATTTTAATTGTTTAAAAATAACGGTTTTATTTTAATCGGTTTAAATGGAATTGATTGAAGTAGAAAAGTCGTTAGCACCATTAGATGCTAACGACTAGTCGACTAAATACTAGTTTGAGTAAACACTAGCTTAGTCTTTTTTCACTTCTTCAAACTCAGCATCAACCACTTCAGCATCCACTGTTTTTTCGCCACCTTGATTAGGGTTAGCACTTTCAGTGTTGGCTTCGGCTTGCGCATCAGCATTTATTTTTTCACCAAGCTTTTGTGAAGCTTCCATCAAAGCATTTGTTTTCGCTTCAATAGTATCCTTATTACCCTCTTTGATAACAGCTTCTAAGTCCTTAATTGCTTCTTCAATCTGCGCTTTTTCATTGGCTTCTAGTTTGTCGCCGTACTCACCCAATGATTTTTTCACGCTGTGAACCATGCCATCAGCACTATTACGCGCATCTACTAATTCACGCAAGGCTTTATCTTCTTCAGCATGTGTTTCTGCATCTTCTTCCATACGCTGAATTTCTTCTTCGCTTAAGCCAGAGTTAGCCTTAATCGTAATTTTATTTTCTTTGCCTGTTGCTTTGTCCTTTGCTGAAACATGCAAAATACCGTTAGCATCAATATCAAATGTCACTTCAATTTGCGGTTGACCACGTGGTGCTGGTGGAATATCGCTCAAATTGAATTGGCCTAATGATTTATTAGCATTCGCCATTTCACGTTCACCTTGCAATACTTGAATCGTCACTGCATTTTGATTGTCATCAGCGGTTGAGAACACTTGTGAAGCCTTCGTCGGAATCGTGGTGTTCTTTTTGATCAGCTTCGTCATCACGCCGCCTAGCGTTTCAATACCCAATGATAATGGTGTTACGTCTAGCAATAACACATCTTTCACATCCCCTTGCAACACGCCACCTTGAATAGAAGCACCAACTGCAACCGCTTCATCAGGGTTGACGTCTTTACGTGGCTCTTTACCAAAAATCTCTTGCACTTTAGCTTGCACCTTAGGCATGCGGCTTTGACCACCAACTAAAATCACATCAGTGATATCAGCAGTTGAAACGCCAGCATCTTTAATCGCCGTTTGGCAAGGACCTGTTGTGCGCTCAATTAAGTCTTCAACCATGCTCTCAAATTTAGAGCGCGTGATTTTGACCACTAAATGTTTAGGACCTGTTGCATCCGCAGTAATATAAGGCAAGTTCACTTCCGTTTGTGTGCTAGAAGAAAGCTCAATTTTTGCTTTCTCAGCCGCTTCTTTTAAGCGTTGTTTTGCCAATAAGTCATTACGTAAATCTAAACCGCCATTGTCTTTTTTAAACTCATCCGCTAAGAAGTCAATAATGCGGTTATCAAAGTCTTCACCACCAAGAAATGTGTCACCATTGGTTGAAAGCACCTCAAATTGATGTTCACCGTCAATGTTAGAAATCTCAATGATAGACACATCAAATGTGCCGCCACCTAAGTCATACACTGCAATCTTACGATCGCCTTCTTGTTTGTCTAAACCAAATGCTAGCGCAGCCGCTGTTGGCTCATTGATAATTCTTTTAACATCTAAACCAGCAATACGACCAGCGTCTTTGGTTGCTTGGCGTTGGCTATCGTTAAAGTAAGCAGGCACAGTAATCACCGCTTCAGTCACTTCTTCACCAAGATAGTCTTCTGCTGTTTTCTTCATTTTGCGTAATACTTCAGCTGAAATTTGTGGTGGCGCCATTTTTTCGCCGCGCACTTCAACCCAAGCATCGCCATTGTCTGCTTTTACAATTTTATAAGGCATTAATTTAATGTCTTTTTGAACGGCTGTTTCATCAAAGCGACGACCAATTAAACGTTTCACTGCATACAATGTGTTTTCTGGATTGGTCACTGCCTGACGTTTTGCTGGTGCGCCCGCTAGAATTTCGCCATCTGCTTGATACGCGATAATTGACGGCGTAGTGCGAGTGCCTTCCGCGTTTTCAATCACGCGTGGTTTTCCACCTTCCATTACTGAAACACAAGAGTTCGTTGTGCCTAAATCAATACCAATAATTTTACCCATGTTTTATTCCTTATCTTTCTAAAATGCTGTATTTAATAATGATTACTCGTTAAATATGTATTCGTTTTAATATCGTGATTTAATGATTGGGACTAATTCTTGCTTTTCAAGTCCCTAAGCTTAAAAGGGCTATTTCGCTTTAGAAACCACAACCAAAGCAGGGCGCAATACACGATCATTCAAGGTGTAACCTTTTTGCAACACAGATAACACGGTATTAGGCTCGCCTTCCGATTCAATCGTACTAATTGCTTGATGTTTATTCGGATCAAACTTTTCTTCGGCTGGATTGACTTCTGCGATATTAAATTTTTCAAATACGCTTAATAGTTGCTTTGCTGTCAATTCAACTCCGTTTTTATAGCTTTCAACCGTTGCGTTATCAACTGCAAGTGCTGCGTCTAAACTATCTTTTACCGCCAGCAACTCACCACTAAATTTCTCAAGGGCAAACTTGCGTGCTTTATCAACATCTTCAAAAGAACGGCGGCGGATGTTTTCACCTTCCGCTTTCACATAAAGCACTTGTGCTTTTGCTTCTTCAAGCTCAACTTTTAACGCAGCAATTTGCGCTTCTGGCGTTAGTTCGACTTCCTCGATTTCAGTCGTTTCGATTTGCGCTTCTGCGTTTTCATCTGGTGTGTTTAATTCGTCTGACATTGATTTTCCTATCTTTTAAATAATCCTGACCCATAGATGGAGATGCTGTGATTTATTTCAAGATGGCCTGATGGATTTATAAGCTGATTGGGACAGCTTGCTATTTCACTTGTATTTGTTTTAGGTCAAAAAGTCCATAGACTGAATGTGGGATATTAAAACTTGCATTGTTTTTTGACGAAGAGGTGTGAAATGAAATTGTGGCTAGATTTAATCTCAACCGATTACGGCTTGCTGAGTTTGATTGTAATTGTGATGATAGTTGTTGCCATGATGGGGTTTGCTTATTACGTTGTGAAACACTTAGGCAGATAACGAGTAGTGCTATTCTTTAGTTAATGGTGACTGTTTGTATAGCAGCTAGGACGGATGAAACAGAAGGGGTTTGCTTAACCCCACCTAAATTGACAACTTTATGATTGGCAGATGCCATTACGCCAGTCCATGCTGGATTGGTATCAGTATAAATGGCCACTGTTGGAATATTAAGTGCGACACTTAAATGTGATAAGCCAGTATCAACGCCAACCGCCACCCATGCCTGTTGAATAATGTAGGCTAACTGCGCAATACTGAGCTTAGGCAACACGGTTACATTATCCACTTCTGCAGCAATCGTTTGCGCACGCTGTTGTTCAGCTATGCTGGCCCATGGTAAAACTAAAGATAACTGCTGGGTTGCTAGTTGTTTCGCTAAAGCTATCCAATGCGTTATTGGCCATAGCTTGCTGTCTTTACTGGTGCCGTGCAAGCCAATCACAAAAGATTGCGGACAAGCAATCTCTAATGCTAGCTTTTCTGCGGCAAGCCCATAGGTAGGTGCGTTATCAACTAATGCATAGCCGCAAGCTTTTGCAACAAGCGCTCGGTTGCGGATAACAGCATGTTGATTGCGCGCAATAAAATATTTTGTATGATAAAAATAACTTGCCAGTGGTTCACGGGCAGAGTTTTTATCCATGCCGCATTTATTGCCTTGCGCAAATGTAGTCATGACGGCACTTTTTATTAATCCTTGGGTATCAATAATTAAGTCATAAGGCTGTTGTGAAACTTGTTGTTTAAAGGCCGCTATTTCGAGCCATGTTTGTTTACTAAACAGCTGTTTGCGCCAACGGCGAACAGCAACGGTGAATACTTGTTTGATAGCAGAATGTAGCTTTGGAATATCAGCAAAAGCTTCTTCAACCACCCAGTCGATATGGGCATCTGGATGCTGTTGTAGAATGTCAGTGACAACGGGTAAATTGTGAATCACATCGCCTAATGAAGATGTTTTAACCAGTAAAATTCGTTTCATGGCGCTATTTTCGCATACAATCAACACTTTTCTAGCGGGATTCATGCGCCATTGAAATTTGCATTTATTATATTTAAGTACTTTCCTTTTGGCGGCATGCAACGCGATATGTTGCGCACTGCCAATGAATTAATTAAGAGGGGACACCAAGTTGAAGTGTTTACCTTAAGTTGGCAGGGTGAAGTGCCTGAGAAAATGGCGGTGCATGTGATGCCGCAAACTGGTTGGTTCAATTATCAACGGTATAAAAAATTCATTGCAGCCACTTTTGATAGGATTAAACAAAGCAATTTTGATTATGTTTTTGGCTATAACCGTATGGCAGGTTTAGATGCACATTTTGCAGCCGACCCATGTTTTATAGAACGAGCCGCTACACAACGCATTTTCTTTTATCGAATGGCACCAAGAACACAATGGTTTTCTGCTTGTGAAAAAGCAGTTTTTTCTGCCGAATCATCCACTCATATTTTAGCGGTTGCCTTAACAGAAAAGCAGCATTTCCAAAAGTGGTATGGTTTGCAAGATGAGCGCTTTCACTATATTCCACCTTATTTATCGCCTGAGCGTTTTGCGTCGAAAAGTAAAACACAGATGCGAAAATATTTGCGGCAAACGTTTGGCTTTGGTGCGACTGATTTTGTGTATTTATTAACAGGTTCTGGTTTTTCGATGAAAGGGTTAGATCGCGCTATTCTTGCTTTGGCAGCAATGCCAGAAGACTTACGCGCGAATACTAGATTGGTCGCTGTTGGGCAAGATAACCCTAAGCAGTTTGACAATATGGCAAAAAAACTGGGTTTGCAATCGAATGTGATCATTTCAAAAGGACGTGCAGATATTCCGCAATTAATGCAAGGTGCCGATGTTTGTGTGCATCCTGCTTATCGGGAGAATACTGGCTTGGTGATTTTGGAAGGCATGGCTTGTGGTGCGCCGATGTTAGTAACGGAAAGTTGTGGTTATGCCTATCACGTACAAACAGCTGATGCAGGAATTGTCTCACCGATGCCGTTTAATCAAACGCAATTTAACGCGGAATGGCTCAATATGCGCGAAGCGTTAGCGCCTGGTGTTAAGTCGAAACCAAGCTGGTCAAAAAATGGATTAACTTATATAAAAACTATTATGGCGGCAAATGACGGCAGTGCAGAAGCGCAGATTTTAATTGCTTTGGCTGAGGCAAAAAAAGCCACTAAAGATAATGGCTAACCCGATGTATTTTCAGCCAAAAACGCTATTTAAAATGCCGGCTAATTTACGCAAAGTGCTAGGCAATGGACAAAAGAGCGATACGTTCTTAGAAGCAATGCAGCTGCAAGGTAAAACATTTCGCGATGTGCCTGGGCGTAAAACCAGTCAAGTGACGCTGTTAGGCAAACAATATTTTATTAAGCAGCATTTCGGCGTGGGTTGGCGCGAGATAGTTAAGAATATATTGTCATTAAAAAAGCCTATTTTAGGCGCCATGACCGAGGTATATGCGATTCAGAAAATTGATGCCCTGGGCATTGCAACGACGCCTTTAGTCGCTTATGGTCAGCGTGGCAATAATCCTGCAAATTTACAATCATTTGTGATGACGGAAGATTTGGGCGATATTATTTCTTTAGAGGATTTATGTGCCACTTGGAAAAATACACCACCAAATGCAAAATTTAAACGCAAGTTGATTATAGCTACAGCCAAACTAGCCAAAACCATCCATGAAAATGGCGTTAATCATCGCGATTTTTATTTATGTCATCTCTGTTTAGATGCGCATCATGTTATTCATTGCGATTTAACAAAGCTTAACCTCTATTTGATTGATTTACATCGCGTGCTTGTACACAATCATCCATCAACAACAGCGAATATGAAAGATATGGCTGCTTTATATTTTTCAAGTATGGATGTTGGATTGACGCAGAAAGATTATTTGCGTTTTAAAATGTACTATCAACGGCAAACACATTCGTTTTGGCATAAGGTGGAAGCAAGGGCTGTAAAGCTTTACGCTAAATTTAAAAGTGATAAGTTCCAAAAGAAATTAGCATTTGAGCTTACTAAATTGAATGATGAGTAGTCTGAATTGATAGCTGGTACGTTGATCAATCGTTGTATGGTTATCTAATCTACTCATGGGATAAAAATGAGATTAACTTCAAAAGAGGATCGTTTAAATGTTTAAAAAAATAATCGTTGGGGCTGTTATTTCAGCATTTGCATTAGGTGGTTGTGCCAATATGTCAGAAACGCAAAAAGGCACGGCTAAAGGCGCTGCGATTGGTGCTGGTGCTGGTGCGGTAATTGGGGCTATTGCAGGAAAAGGCAAAGGCGCTGCAATTGGTGCTGCAGTTGGAGCTGGTGTTGGTGCTATAGCAGGTAATGTGTGGTCTAAAAAAATGGAAGCACAAAAAAAGGAAATGGAAGCTGCTACAAAAGGAACGGGAATTGATGTCACTCAAACGAGCGATAATCGATTGAAACTAGACATTCCTAGTGATGTTTCTTTTGCAGTTGGGAGTGCTGCACTGAGCGCCAACTTTAAATCAGTGTTAGATGCATTCTCAGCTGGTTTGATTAGTAACCCAACCTCAATTGTGACTATTATTGGACATACTGATAGCACAGGTTCTGATGCGATTAATCATCCGTTGTCACTTAAACGTGCAACTAGTGTCAGCAGTTATCTGGCTACAAAAGGCATTGCCGCTAGTCGCTTGGTGACAGAAGGCCGTGGTTCACGTGAGCCAGTAGCCGCCAATGATACTTCAGCAAATAAAGCAAAAAATCGCCGAGTTGAGATGTATGTAGCGGAGCCTGCACCAGCAGCAGCGTCAACAAATTAATTGATTATGAAGTAAGCAAAAAGCCGAACAGATGTTCGGCTTTTTTGTGGTTGATAACGATGGATTGTTGTCGGATTAATGATGGCGCGCGGGTAGTTTTGCTTTGGATTTTTTACTGACTTTATAACGATTGTAACCCCAATAATATTGGCCAGGATTTTTTGCAATTTGCGCTTCAATGGCTTGATTCAGTAGTGTTGGTGTTGCAATCGAATCAACGCAGGTCAAATGCAGTACGTAACCTTGACTTTTTGCTAAACGCTCACCGTAAGACATGATAATCGTTGCGCCAGTTTTTTCTGCTAACTTGCTTGCAAGCGTCATTGTGTAGGCTGGTTTATTAAAAAAATCAGCCCACTCACCTTCACCTGCTGCTGGAATTTGGTCTGGTAGTATGCCAACAGACTCTCCTTTTTTTAATGCCTTTAACAGTTTTCTAACCCCACTGGTATTTGCCTCAGCTAGCGTGATGTTTTTACGCGTACGTCCAGTACTGATAAATGGCATTAGCCATTTTTTTTTAGGCGGTCGATACAATACTGTAATGGGATGATGGATGGCGTAATAAAGCGAAGTAACCTCAAAACAACCCATGTGTGGCGATAAGAAAATAATCCCTTTATTCCGCTTTACGCCAGACTCAACAGCATCCCAACCCTCAATTTGTTGCATTAATTTATCAATTTTTAAGCTGCTGCTGTTCCAAATATAGGGGGTTTCTAAAATAGCCTGACCCATTGCAATAAAACTTTGGCGTACTGCCAGTGATGTTTGATTTGGGAATAAGCCACTTTGTGTAATGTTTTCAATCGTACGTAATTTGGCTTTTCTTGCGCAATAAAACAAAGCTTGACCTAAAACAGTGCCTAGAAAATGCAGTGTGGATAAAGGTAATAATGATAATGGTTTGAGAATCAATCTAAGCATACTGACATCATTATAATCGGAAACAAGACTAAGTCGTCATCAGCATATTAATGACTGATATAATTCAATATTCAATAGTCAATAACAAGTGTGAATTATCCATTGTTTCAATCAGAACGTTATCAACAAATATTCGCAAAGCATCAATTAGATGGCTTTAATCAATTGTGGAATAAAAGTATTGATTGGTTTGAAGAGCCAAATCATCGTCGAGGTGGCTGGAGCGGTGTCGGAAAATTATTATTACAAACTAAAGGTGATGAGTTAAGCATTTTTGTAAAAAAACAGCAAAATCATGGCCGACTTACCTTGCTTCACCCTTTTAAAGGTGAACCAACTTTTCGACGTGAATTTAAGCGTTTGAGATTTTTAGAGACTTTTCATATCAAAGCACCGAAGGTGGTCTTCTATGGGGAGCAAGTGATCGACGGAAAAGCTTGTGCAATGTTAGCAACAGAAGCACTCTTAGGCTTTGAACCACTCGATGTGGTGACACAAAACTGGCAAAAAGCAAGTCAATCAACCAGACAACAAAAAAAACGATTGCTGGCAACCATTGCGCTTTCATTAAGAGGTTTTCATCAAACAGGTCTGGTGCATAGGGCTTTGTATCCTAAACATATTTTTATCAAAAATGGCGGAACTCAACCAGAGGTTGCTTTGATTGACCTTGAAAAAGCGCGGTTTAGTCCATTTTTTTTGTACCGAACATATTTTGATCTTTCGGCACTCAATCGGCACGCTGAATACTGGACAAGGAGTGAGAGGTTGTTTTTCTTTTTGCAATACTTTCAAGCCAAACGATTGAATAATCGATTGAAATTGATTTATAAATTAATCTTAAAGCGGTCTGCTCGATAAGAGAATTTTTGAGGAATTAAGATGGTTAGCAATGAGATGAAAGAGTATCCAAAATTTAGTATTGCTTTGGTTAATTATAAAACTGTTGATTTAACGAAAATTTGTCTCACTTTGCTAAAAAAGCACATTGATGCAGGCTTGCTTGACACAGACAAGGTGGATATTTGGGTTGTTGATAATGATTCAAATGATGAAAGTACTGATTATTTAAGATCTCTTGATTGGATTAACCTCATTGAACGTAAATCTATTGGCAAAGAGGTCGGGTTTGCTGCTCATGGACAAGGTTTAGATTTGATTTTGGGACAAGTTAATACTGACTATTTGTTTTTAATGCATACAGATACATTTATCCATGACCCAAGTATTTTCAAATTATGGTTAACATATTGTCAACATAATCCAAAAACAGCAGCAGTAGGTTGTGTGCATCAACTAAATCGTGGCTATATCAGAACTACATGGCGTACATTGAGCCGATTTTTTAAGTTCTATACCAGACAAATAAAATTAGCGCTTGGGATGAAAGCACGCGAACCAAAGCCCTATATTGAGACATATATCAAAAGTTTTTTTGCGTTATGGAATGTAAAGCATATGAAACAATCGGGTTTGACTTTCTTTATGGAAAATAGAATTCCAGGCTACGCATTACAAGATATATTCAAGCAAGGTGATTTGAAAATTAAGAAAATTTCCCCCATGAAATTGTTTAAATTTTTAGATCATGTAGAAGCTGGTACTGTCGGCATTGTGACGGGATACACAGAACAAAATCGCCGAGTAAAGCGCAAGAACAAGCTTTTAAAGCGTTTAGAAGGGCGGGGGTAATATGGCATCATTACTTCCTATTGATTTGAACAATGGATTTGAGCTCGATCAGCTTGAAGCTAAGCAGACAGGCGAGCTTTTAGCGCAAGATTATGCGCTGGCTCGACCATTCCCTCACGCTGTGATTGATGATTTTTTACCTGTGGAAATGGCAGAGGCTTTATTAGCACACTTTCCTCAAGACAGTAAAGCGCATGACAAAGTGTATGAAAAGGGATATGGCGGGACGCACAAGCGTCAAATATCCCCATATGATTGCGATGCGTATTTGCGTGCTGCTTTTAGTTTTTTTAACTCTGCCCCAATGTTAAGGTTTATCGAAGGACTAACTGGCATGCAAGGTTTGCTTCCGGACCCCTATTTTGCCGGAGGCGGTCTACATGAAATAAGCGCTGGTGGATTGTTGGGTATTCATGCTGACTTTCAAGTAAATGAGGGTTTGCAGTTGTATAGACGCGTCAATGCCTTAATTTATTTAAACCATCATTGGCAAGATGCGTATGGTGGAATGCTTGAATTATGGGATCAAGGGATGCAGTCTAAGCAAGTAAGTGTTGCCCCTATTTTTAATCGATGTGTGATTTTTAATACAGATGCAGATAGTTTTCATGGCCACCCTGAGCCGCTAAGAACGCCGATGGGCATCACGCGTAAATCAGTAGCGTTATATTATTATCAAGCGTTGAAAGTGCCAAATGAAAAAGGTGATTCTAGACATACGCTTTATGTCCCTAGACCAAGTGATGATGCTACAACAAAAGCTGAAGTGATGAAGATGATGAAAAAGCGTGATAAACGGGCAAAAAAAATATTTAAGCCTTCATCTACTTCTATTTGGTCACGCATCAATAGCTTGTTTAGAAAATAATCAATAGTACTGACTTTCGATGACTAATACATCAGATTTAATTACTTCATTGCAAGTTTTAGGTAACCGGATTCCTAAAGTGGATTTGGATTGTTCTGAAGCATTAACAAAGCTTGTAGTTGTGCGTGTTGTGCCTGATAAAAGAGTTGTTTCCCAATGCGTTTGGCAACAATCAGTTGTGTTTGCCAAGTTTTTTTTAGGCAGTAAGTCTAGATATTATGCGGAACGAGATAAAAGAGGTGCGAGTGCCCTAGCATCAGCGGGGATACTCACACCAGCACTATTATCTGTTCAAAAGCTAACGTCAAGTGATGTGTCAGTATTAATCTATCAGGCAGTGGAAGATGCACTAAATGCAGAGCAAGCATATGAAAGTTTTTCTGCAGTGGAACGTCAAAGTCTCATAAATCGATTAGTTAAAACAATCGCACATCACCATCGCGCTGGTTTGATTCAAACTGATTGTTATTTAAAAAACTTTTTAATTAAAGAAAATAAAATTTATACTTTGGATGGTGATGGTGTTAGGCAATCTACAAAATTAAGCCAACATAAAATGTTAGGAAACTTAAGTGCATTGCTTTCTAAAATTGATGTTTTAGATTTGGAGAGTTGGTGTTCAAGCTTGTTATTTAGCTATAAAGCAGTCAATTACTTACCACAATTAAACGAGGGAATCATTAAACGGCTAGTTAACAAACATAGAACGAGAGCAACATCTCGTTTTGCAGATCAAAAAGTATTCAGGCAATGTACGGATGTCAATATTATGAGCAGTAAAAATACATTCATAGCAGTTAGCAGCCATTATTCAGCACTTGTTTTACCCACAACGGCTAGTCAGTTAGATGAATGTTTTACCCAAACAAATATCATTAAAGATGGTAATACCTGTACGGTAGCCCTCGTTTCGATTGCTCCTCTGCGCGTGGTAATCAAGCGTTATAACGTCAAAAATAGTTGGCATGGTGTTAGTCGGGCATTCAGGCAAACAAGAGCCTCAGCATCTTGGGCAAATGCCCATCGACTATCGCTTTTAGGGCTAGCGACCGCTAAACCAGTCGCCTTGATCGAAACGCGTACCTTAGGAGTAAACAGGGAAGCCTATTTCTTAACCGAATATGTGGATGCTCCCGACACGGCAGTATTCTTTAAACAAACCACGGATAGTGCTTTACGTGCGCAGACCGTTAAGCATTTAGTTGAGTTGTTCTATCGTCTGTATTTGCTCAACATTTCGCATGGCGATACAAAAGCCAGCAATATTAAAGTGTTATCAGATGGCAAACCACTCTTAATCGATCTAGATAGCATGCGGCAACATCGCTATGATTTTTTTGCAAAAAAAGGCCATGCACGTGATATCAAACGCTTTATGCAAAATTGGAAAGACACGCCTTCCCTGTATAATGCATTTGTTACAGCATTTAAAGTTGTTTATGTCGATCACGCTCCTTTGCAAGCGGCACAAATTTTAGAATAATTACACTGAGTTTAATGACATGATTGTATTGGGTTTATCTGGCGCTTTAAGCCATGACGCATCAGCCGCTATTTTGGTGGATGGCAAAATAATTGCAGCAGCAGAAGAAGAGCGCTTTATCCGTGATAAACACGCTAAAAATAAGTTTCCCTACCAAGCGGCAAAGTTCTGTCTAAAACAAGCGGGAGTTAAGCCTGAAGATGTGGATATTGTTGCTTTTCCTTACGCGGAAATTCCATTAAGTAGCAAGGCGCGTTGGCATTTTGCTAAGCGTCATTGGTATGCGCCTGACCGTGCTTTAGATGCGATTTTTAACGGCAATCGTCGCTTCAGACGTAACCGTGATAAATCGCTGGCATTAATGAAGGAGTTGGGTTTAACCAATGCTAAGTTTGTACCAGTCGAGCATCATTTATCACACGCTTCTAGCGCTTACCATCTCAGTGGTTTCACAGAAAAAACAGCCATCGTTGGCATTGATGGTAAAGGCGAGTATGCCACTACTTTTTTTGGCTATGGCGAAAATGGCAATATTCATAAAATTAAAGAATTTTATGATCCAGATTCTTTAGGTGGTTTGTACGGCGCAATGACTGAGTATCTTGGCTTTGATATGCTCGATGGTGAGTTTAAAGTCATGGGCATGGCACCATTTGGTGATCCATCTAAATATGATTTTTCCGATTTAGCCAAGTTTGAAAATGGTGAGTTAATTGTCAATACTCAGTTGGTGAACGTAGTCGGGCTGCGCCGTTATAAAGAAAAGGGTAAAGGTTATTATTTCACGCCAGCGTTAATTAAACGCTTAGGTCCCAAACGCGAAGGCGATGAAATTGATGATCCTTACATTCATTATGCGGCGTCTATTCAAGCGTTATTAGAAAAGCTAGCGCTGGAAATGATTGAATACTATCTAGGTGATATTATTCGCGAAACGGGCAAGATTGCGATGGCCGGCGGCGTAGCGCTAAATGTTAAGCTCAATCAACGCATTATCAGCTTGCCTGATGTAAAAGAATTATTTGTGCAGCCAGCCTCTGGCGATAATGGCACTTCACTTGGCGCTGCTACTTATGCTGCCCATTTAGCGGGTGAAACGATTCATAAAATGGAGCACGCTTATTTAGGCCCTTCATTTACCAATGAAGAATGTATTGCTGCTTGTGAAGCACATGCAGAAAAACCCATATTTACCCGTGTTGAAGATGGTCCAAAAAAGGCAGCTGAATTATTAGCAGCAGGCAATCCATTAGCTTGGCTTCAAGGGCGCATGGAGTTTGGGCCACGATCCCTTGGCTGTCGGAGTATTTTGGGCGATCCAAGTTATCCTGGTGTCGCTGATCGCATTAACACACAAATAAAATACCGCGAACGCTGGCGTCCATTTTGTCCAAGTATGTTAGATACCGTAGCCGAAGATTTATTGCAAACCAAGCATCCAGCGCCTTATATG
>Ga0105052_10000794_pt1 | contig 43401 bp, 47 predicted proteins | sample FRY03_FD_78094 | JGI IMG/M metagenome (GOLD analysis project Ga0105052, IMG submission 78094) | Freshwater microbial communities from Lake Fryxell liftoff mats and glacier meltwater in Antarctica - FRY-03 | ecosystem: Environmental > Aquatic > Freshwater > Ice > Glacier meltwater ... | reverse complement strand
TTGGGGAAACCCGCTCCGAGCGTTATCTCAACAACACTGAGCAACGCACCCTTTGACCTCTCTAGGCGCAAAGGAAGTTGGGTGGTGCTCAACTTTTTTAATTCCACCTGTGTGCCATGCCGCCAAGAACATCCGTATTTGGTTTCATTTGAGGAGGACCAATTGGGCTCAACCGACAAAGTGGAACTTTTTGCAATCGTTAATGACGACAATGATGCCGCTGTCAACGCGTTCTTCGACACATATGGTGGTACATGGGAAAAAGTCCGTGATGACGATGGAGCAATCTCTGTTGCATTTGGCATTGCCAAAGTGCCAGAGACATGGGTTATCGATCCAAATGGCTATGTACGTCTTCGAATCATTGGAGCACTGACAGAGGGATTTCTCACCAAGCAGATCGATGATCTGAAAAAACAGTTTGCAGGAAACTCGTGAAAAAATTGAAAGTATGGCCCGTATGGATGCTGATGGGTGTCATTGTCGTAGTTCTGTTGTCTATCGGCGCGACTCGTGATTCAGGGCCGCTAACCCAGTCAGAGCGAATCGATGAAATTACTCAGCGCATTGCTTGTCCAACATGTAATGGAGAAAGCGTGTACGTGTCTCGCGCAGCTGCTGCTGAAGCTATTCGTAAACAAGTTGCTCGCGATGTTGGCGCTGGTGTCATGTCCGACGATCAGATAGTCGGCTCTATTGCTAACACTTTCCAATCAAAAGTTCTCTTGCTTCCGAGAGCAACGGGAATCGATTCGCTTGTATGGATTCTGCCCATTGCGGCACTGGTGTGTTCTTTGGCTGGTCTTGGCGCAGTTTTTCGCCGCTGGAAAAAGCAGAATGCCAATGTTGCATCCCCTGAGGATGTAGCGATGGTGGAAAAACTACTCATTGAAGATGTCACCGATGCGGATTTCAACTAATGAGTGAAGAACTTCTCGAAGAGAAACGCTTTCTTCTGGCTTCCTTGCGCGATCTTGATGCAGAGTTTGCAGTAGGTGATATCGACGAGCATGACTACTCGGCCTTGCGCGATGGATACATTTCACGTGTTGCAGATGTCGTTCATGAACTTGAAGATGGGCCTTTTGACGAAGAAGTTAGCGTGCAGCCACGGAAGTGGTTACGTAGATCGGTTGCGGTTCTTTGTGTTCTGGCACTTGCTGCCAGCTCCGGTGTATGGGTTGCTCAGCAGGCTGGTCAGCGACTTCCTGGTCAAAGCTCTTCTGGTGGAATTGAAATGAGTGTTGCAAATCAGTTGGCAACGGCTCGTGCACTAAATTTCAGCGATCCAGTCACGGCAATAGAAACGTATTCCGCGGTGCTCAAACTGGAACCAGACAATGCAGAAGCATTGACATATCGGTCATGGATTCTTGCGCTCACTGCGCGAGCAGCAACGGGCGCGGTAAAGCAACTTGCCCTTGCCACGGCAGTATCAGACTTAATCCGTGCTCAACAAGCGGACCCGACATATCCCGATGCGTATTGCTTTGCAGGCATCGTGTACTTCAGATTTTTTTCTGATGCTGTCTTAGCAAAACCTCAACTAGATACTTGTCTAGCTATGAATCCACCACAAGAAGTAAAAACATTTGTCGATGCCATTGTTAAAGAAGTCAACGCCGCAATCAAGAAATAGTTATACAAGGGGCGGACTCCAGTATTCAGCACGAACAAATTGAGTTCCCTCCCGATGTAATACGAAGACAGATCCTTTCTTCGGGGAAATTAGAAAACTGTCCATGTCCATTCCGCGACGAATCAGACCAGCCATCACGTCGGGGATGACATCGCCATGGCTACACAGAACGGCGTTATCAAGTGCTTCCTCCACTACTGCAAGGGATTTCTTCAAGGGGGATTCTTCTATTAAACGCTGTTCGATAGTTATCTCAAGTCCGTACAACTCAGCTAGCGGTTCGAGTGTTTGAACGCATCGGAGATAGGGGCTTGACAATAGAACACTTGGTTTTATGTCATGGAATCTGCGAGCAAGCAATCGGGCCTGAGTCCATCCGTTGTCAGAGAGTGGCCGCTCGCAGTCATCGCCGATCCATCCAGAACGGTTTCCTGCCTTGGCATGACGCACAAGGTATATAGCCATAGCAATACGGTAACTGGCACAAATAAAAACCCCGCTGCTCACATCAGTGAACAACGGGGTTTTAGTAATTAGTTCAGCAAGTAAAAACTTGCAGAAGAATTAGCGACGCTTGGCCGCTACCTTCTTCACAGTCTTCTTAGGTGCTGCTTTTTTTACAGTCTTCTTAGCAACGGCGACTTTCTTTGCAGGAGATGCTTTCTTTTTTGCTGGTGCTGCTTTTTTCGCAACAACTTTCTTTGCTACAGGAGCTACAGGCTTTGTATTGAGTTTCGGTGCTGCTGCAACGCCCAATGCAATGTCTTTGAATCCTTTGAGAGCAGTAATCTTTGCAACGGTTTTTGCCTTTACGCGGATCTGCTCTCCTGTGGCTGGGTTACGAGCCATACGAGCTGGTCTTTTGATTTTGGCAAACTTTGCGAATCCAGAAATATTGACAATTTCACCTTTGGCAACATTTGCCAAGATGACGTCGATCGTTCCTTCAACGAGTTTTGCCGCAATCTTTTTATCGACTTCGGTATGGAGGGCTACTGCTAGGATGAGTTCACGTTTCTTCATAAACCCCATAATAAACAGACTTTTTGCTCAAGTGGGTGATACCCATCGCGCTTTCCCATTCCACGAAAGAGCAGGGGTTGCAGAACCTTGTGAAGTGTTTTAGAACGTGGTGATACACAGCGTGTCGCCGGCGGGAAGCGAACGAATAAACTCAGGGTCTGTGTCACCATAAATTGCGCCCAACATGCCCTTAACCATTCCTCGCTCAACGGCACAAATGACAGGATGCTCAATTGCGACATCCCCAAACGGGCAGTTGCTAGTGACAATGCTCATTCTATTTTCTGTATTGGATGCTTTGGAAGCAAATCCATGAGCTGTGAGTGCATCGGCAACGGCCTGAATTGCAGACCGAAGCGAACGATGACCCACGTTGACATCGTGCCCGGTGAGCCCCGTGGCCATCGCTTGTCCGTATTCCTGCCCCACTTGTTCGGCAATGGAGTGTGCAATGTCTGTTGGTAACGCTGAAAGTGCTTTGCCGAGCAATGTCAGGACAAGGTCATCGGTGCGAACGAGAAAATCGAATTCAGTGGCTGTACTGGCCACCCAGTAATGCTTTGATGGGCGTCCAGCCCCCGTACGACGGACCCGCTCAATGTTGACTTCGAGGTATCCGCCAGCGGCAAGTTTGTCCAAGTGGTGCCGAGCCACATTGGGGTGCAATTCAAACTTGTTTGCTACCTGAGTCGCAGTTACGCCATCTGTTGTTTCACGAGTGAACAAGTAGATGGCACGCCGAGTTGGGTCACCAAATGCTGAAGTGATGGCTGTCACTGTGGCGGTAAACGCCTTCGGTGTCATGACTGGAGTGGAGGTCATTTCGGACACGGGCGTATTATACCTATTGCCATCGTGCAAATTCCCCCATTCGACCCCAGACCCTGTGGCTGTAGCTCACAGTGGAAGCTTGTCTGACCTGTACCGTTCTATAAGAGGCACGAACGCGTGCTGTCATTTCTACCCACAGGAGATACACCATGGACATTCGAATTGGAATCACACATTCAGCTCGCGAGATTTCTCTCGAACTGGAAGATGAAGCAAAAGTTCGTACGGCGTTAAAGGCATCTGTAGACAAGGCTCTCAAGGGTGAAGTTGACACTTTGTGGATCACAGACAAAAAGGGGCGCGACATCGCGATTCCTTCTGCAAAAATTGCGTATGTTGAGATCGGTGCCACCGGCGCAGACCGGCGCATCGGGTTTGGCGACTGATCTGCAAGAACCATTGCCACTGCGCTGACGACCGAGTAGGGCAGAATATTGAGCGGAGGAAAGACATATGTCAACCATCGGTGAACTTGTGCGTCAACGTACAGAACTTTCCAAAGAGCAGACCACCCACCTAGTCAACTTGGTAAGTGAGTGGGGGATGTTGGCTGACTTGTGTTTTGCTGACTTGCTTTTGTATGTGCCGACAAAACCTGACAGTTGGCTTATTGTTGCTCAGGTTCGCGCAGCCACGGGCCAAACCTTGTATTTGGCAGACTGGGTGGGAACACAAGCTTCTACTGCAGAGCATCCGCTACTGCACGAAGCCCAGCGCACAGCATCAATTATTGACGGCGAGATATTTGTTGAAGGAATCGTAGAGGCATGCCACATGAGAGCAATTCCTGTGGTTTTCGAAGGCGAAGTAATCGCAGTTATGACACGGGAGTGGTCGCAGCGCGCTGGCCGACAACCAGGTGAATTAGAACGAACTTATTTGGAAATTTTCGATCGTTTTGCAGCAATGATTGTGCAAGGTGAGTTTCCATTTGTAGGGCGAGTTGCCGACAGCAGTGTTGCTCCACGAGTGGGCGATGGCGCGATCGTTCTTGATGGTGAGGCACGTATTAGGTATGCATCCCCGAATGCAACATCGGCATTACACAGAATGGGAATAAGCGCCAATGCAGTAGGTCAAACCTTGTCAGAACTCGGCGTCATTGATTCATCAGTTCGCCAAGCTTTTGAGCGTTGCGAGCCAGTGGTTGAGGAGTTTGAACAAACAGGTGATGTTTCGTTACTTACCCGTTGTATTCCCATCGTTGAACGGCAAGATGGCCGCCGTGTTGCTACGGGTGCTGTGATGTTGTTACGCGATGTCAGCGAACTACGGCGACGAGATCGTTTGATTTTGTCCAAGGATGCAGCAATTCGTGAAATTCATCACAGAGTAAAAAACAACCTGCAAACAATCTCTGCGTTATTGCGCCTACAAAGTCGGCGGCTTGAATCTCCAGAAGCAAAGGCAGCGATTGCAGAATCTGTTCGCCGAATAAGAACTATCGCACTGGTTCATGAGACCTTGTCGCATGAACCAGGAGATGATGTTGCATTTATTGAGATCGTTAGACCTTTGCTTCGACTCGTCGAAGAAAGTTTGCAGTCCCCAGACCGTCCAGTTAAATTTTCGGTTATTGGCGACGGAGGACGACTACCTGCAACAGTGGTCACGCCCTTATCGGTGGTGCTCACAGAGTTGTTACAAAATGCCGTTGACCATGGATTTTCCGAAGGTGACGGCGGCGGCAATGTCGTGGTTCGGCTACATGTGACTGAACAAGAGTTGCATGTCACTGTGATCGATGACGGCAGAGGAATCCCTGCTGACTTTAATTTGGCAGATGCAACAGGACTGGGTCTGACAATTGTTCGTACATTAGTTATGACAGAACTTGCAGGTTCAATCGAGATGCGTCCAGCACAACTTCAAGAGTTGGTCGAAGTGGGATTAACTCAGCGTGGCGGGAATAGCGGAACGGTAATTTCTTTGCGGGTCCCGCTAGAAAGTGAATGATCTAGACGGCGCGATTACTACGCGCTCTGGCGGCGGCTTCACGACGAATCTGGCGACGCTCTTCTTCTGAAGTGCCACCCCAAATACCAGTGTCCTGATTTGTCTCGAGAGCAAACTCAAGACATTCAACATTGACGGAGCATTCACAGCAGACAGTCTTTGCTTTTGCAATTTGCAACAAAGCTTGGCCTGTGGTGCCAACGGGAAAGAAAAGTTCAGGATCAGTGTCACGACATATTGCCTGGTTTCTCCAGGTGTAGTCGGCACTTCCAAGAGTTAGCGATGACGCGAGGATTGACACGTCGGTTTCCTTTTTTGGTGGGTCTGGGTGCTTGAGCACCTTGGAGTCTGAATGTGGCGAACCACTGAAGAGAAACGATACGAGCCAAGAAGCCAACTAACAATCAAGAATCCAAAGTTCAGGCGTGTATTTTCTTGCAGGATAATGTATTTTTTTGATGACGCCGTGGTATGTCATTAATGGGACTCCTCGTATGTTGGTTATCAGCCTGACGAGGCCAGGAAGAAGTGAAGGTTCATCAAATGACCGCAGTTCAGATCATTGCCCATCGAGGCGCTTCAGCCATTGAGAAAGAAAACACACTTGCCGCATTTGTCCTCGCGGCACGGATGGGCGCCGACGCTGTGGAATTGGATGTGCGCCGTACCGCTGACGGCTTGATGGCTGTCCACCACGATGCGGTTTTGCCAGATGGCCGAGTGATCTGTGACACAAATGGGGCAGATCTTCCAAGCCATGTCCCATTTCTTGCTCAAGCCCTTGATGCATGTGCCGGAATGTGGGTCAATATCGAGATTAAGAATTATCCAGATGATCCCGATTATGACCCTAGTGATGCCATCACTGCCACTGTTGCTCGGTATCTCGAACAGCGCGACGAAGATGATCGGTGGTTGATCTCGGGCTTTTCACGACACACGGTCGAGGCCATGCGGACATTGCGACCCACCATAAAAACTGCGTGGCTGACAGTTGGAGTGCGCGATGAGGACATTGAAGAAGTAGCCCTTGATTTGGCACGTTCTGGCCACACGGCGCTACATCCGTGGGTCATGCATCTCACCAAAAAATGCATTGACGTTTGCCACTCCCACGGACTTCAGGTGAATAGTTGGACTTGTGATGATCCGAAGAAGATGCAAGAGATTATTGAGTGGGGAATCGATGGCATTTGCACCAACGTGCCCGATATTGCGTTAGGCGTGCGCGCGAACCAAGCGTAAAACGTTTGGCACATAGTCGAGATGAAGTGACTGAATCTCACCGAGATAGTCACCGTCAAGTTGGTAAGGGAATGCCTTGGGGTGTGTGACGGTAAGTTTCTGAACATCGGTATGGATGTCTAGGTATGGCTTAGGGGAGACACCGCCACCACGCAATGCAGATGCCAAGGTGCGCAGCACGTGAGAAGCCTTTAAAGACTTGAATGTGACCACTGATAGTCCGCTCGACAGATCCGTAGACGGAACAATATTAAGTGGGCGATTACCTAAATATGTATACGGATTGGTATTCATCACGATGCAGAAGTAACCGTTATCGATCACGGTTCCGTCGTCGAGAGTCACGCGAAAGTGTGGATTCTTGCGGTCGTAGTCAAATGCCCAAGTGCGTAACGACGCGAGTACGAAGAGGGGGTGTCCGGCGTAACGCTTGAGAGCCGCCCGTTCTTCCACGCGTTTCACAACTGATGCGTCGTATCCGATTCCAGTATGAAATGTAAAGTACCGGCCGTTTGCGCGACCAAGCCCTATCGGTGAAATATCATTTCGATCAAGCGCTTCGACCAAAAGATCACATGCCTGCACAGGATCGTTGGGCATGCCAAGAGTGCGGGCAAAGACATTTGTTGAGCCCCCCGGCAAAACAGCCAGAGCAGTGTTGGTGGTTGCAACACCAGTTGCCACCTCGTTCAAGGTGCCATCACCACCAAAAGAGACAACAACATCAATGTCGCGCTTGGCGGCATCTTGAGCAAAACGGGTGGCATGCCCACGCCGATTTGTCTCGACAACCTGCACATCGTGGTGCACAGATAGCCGTTGGTGGACAGCAACGGTGTTTCTGGCTGTCACAGAGGAAGCAAAGGAGTTGACAATTAGGAGAAGTCGCAAGGCTTTTTACCGTATCAGCGAGATGCGACAGGAGTCACCTAACTTTTTGGTTTCCAGAGTGCCTTGGGTTGGGTAACAGGGGTCTATGTAGATAAGAATGGGGGCATGAATGTGATCGTTTGTGTTAAGCAGATCCCCGACCCTGCAGCGCCTGGTGCGCTTGACGGGGCCACCAACACCTTGAAGCGCGAGGGCAAACTGATTCTCGACGAGTCAGATACTTACGGCGTCGAAATGGCTCTTCAATTGGTGGATAAGGCCGGTGGTGGCGAAGTCAGCCTCGTGTCTATGGCGCCGAATGGTGAAACTGCTGGACTACGAACTGCCCTTGCTATGGGTGCAGCCAAAGCTGTTCTTGTATCCGATCCTGCGTTACAGGGTTCTGATGCTCTCACGACAGCAAAAATTCTTGCTGCAGCGATTCAGCGCCTTGGTGGTGCTGACCTCATCATTGCAGCAACGGAGTCGTCTGATGGTTACACGGGCACAGTTCCTGAGCAGATCGCAGAAATTCTTGGACTTCCATCCATCACGTTTGCAAAGAAAGTTTCCGTTGAAGGAACAACTTTGAACGTGAATCGTCAGACAGAGTCTGGTTACGACGAAGTTACGTGTTCATTACCTGCTCTTATCAGTGTGACTGCTGGTGTTGTTGAGCCTCGTTACCCTTCGTTCAAGGGCATTATGGCTGCAAAGTCAAAGCCAGTCGACCAAGTCACAGCGTCTGATCTTGGTGTCACACCAGTTGGTTGGGCTGGTGCTTCACAAAAGATCAGTCAGATTACTCAGGCAGAAGCTCGCCAAGCAGGCGAAATCATCGAGGATGATGGCGAAACATTTATGAAGATTGTCGGGTTCCTTGAGAACCTGAAGGTCATCTGAGCGAATAGGAATTCAAGGAGTTATCAACATGGCACTTAACAATATTTGGGTTTTTGCCCAGGCCGCTAATGGCGTCCCAACATCAGCAACTCTCGAACTTCTCACAAAAGCTCGTTCGCTTGCCTCTAACGTCACTGCAATTATCGGTGGCGATGGTGCATCATCTGGTGTGCTCGGTGAGTACGGTGCAACAAAGGTGTATGCAATTGATCACGGATCAAACCTGCCAGGAGTTGCAATTGCTTCTGCACTGAAGTCAGTCATTGATGGTGGAGAAACACCAGATCTCATCATGTTCCCGCAAAACTACGAAGGCCGCGATGTCATGTCGCGCTTGTCGGTCAAGCTTGATCGCACAGTGTTGACCAACAGTATTGACATCGAAGATGGTGCCAATGGGGTTACTGCAACGACTCCTATTTTTGGTGGTAACACACTTGTGTCCACTTCTTTCACTGGAGCAACTCCGTTCCTTGCATCATTTCGCCCAAAGAGTTTTGCCGCAGAGTCGGCTAGTGGCGCTGCTGCCGAGGTGACAGCAATTGCTGTTCCTGATCTTGGTGCTGCTGGCTCAGCAAAGGTCACTGCAGTTCATGTTGAAGAAACCACTGGACCAAAATTAGACGAAGCAAATATCGTTGTGTCTGGTGGTCGTGGGCTTGGCGAAGCAGCCAACTATGCCATGATCGAAGATCTTGCAAAATTGCTTAAGGGCGCACCTGGCGCATCGCGCGCCATCGTCGACGCAGGTTGGGTTCCATACTCGTACCAAGTTGGTCAAACAGGAAAAGTTGTGAAGCCGTCTGTGTACATCGCAGCAGGTATTTCAGGAGCAACTCAGCACATGGTTGGCATGAAAGGTTCTAAGAACATCATCGCCATTAACAAAGACAAGGAAGCACCAATCTTTGGTGTCGCTGATCTAGGCATTGTTGGTGATGTGCATAAGGTGCTGCCAAAACTTATCGAAGCTCTCAAAGCTCGGGGTTAATCAGCACTGTCGGTTGCTCGAACAGCAACTACCAGACCTTCTTGTGGGTCTTCAATTATCAAGCGAATACTCCAACCGGCGTTATCTAGCCCATCATCGAATGTGCTGAACTGCAGGCTCGTTACTATTTCGCCAAATTCTTGCGGATTGCATGGCCAATCGTCGAGCATTCCTGTGAATGAAGCGAGAAACCACCACGCCTCGCTACGTCCTGAGGCAACACCGCGCCGCTTGCCGTAAGCCCCGCCACTAGCGCCGGCCCATGCCAGAAAACTCAGACCCTCTTGCGCAGTTAGTGGAGCAACGCGGGCTTGTTGTAAGCCGAGCGCGCCGAGCGCTTCTGAAATTAAGCCTTCTGTCACTACAGCAGTTGCTTGCCCGTTGGACTGTGCGGTCCACGGTTCAACCAGGCGACGAAATGCGCCAACGGTATCTGGGTCGTCGATGATCACTGCCTCTTCTGCGTCTTGTAATTCAATCGGACGAGGAAGATCTGGTGCAGGAAAATCGACTCCATCGTCTGTGTATGTTGCAAGTTCGTACAACGGTTCCCACGGTTGTGGCTCAATCGGTATTTCAAGAATCGGATCTTCGTTCTGTTCGATCTCATCTCCGCGTAATGCGCGTTCGTAAGCAACAAGAGATCTGTCATGTCCGCGTGCAAGGTGTTCTTCAAGGTCAGACCATCGATGATGCACCGCAATGATTTCACTAACCGGTCCAGGCATAAATGTTCGAGCAGTGTCATCGAGTGCCCGAACTGCATACTCTGGCGGAGCCCATAACGCGAGGCGGTAATTGGCAAGTGTTGCAATCGGCCACAACTGTCGGCCAGTTGACACTGCAGATCGCGCCGAGTCACGAATGCGTACTAAATGGTCCCAGTCGGAACTGGAACACGTTGCATCGACGTGGCGTACTAGTTCATTGAGGTCAGCGCGGTGAATAAGATCGTCTAGAGCAGAGGCCATGGGTATTCGTATCTGCTCTCAGGGCTAGGGAAGACTCGATGTTCGAGCAACCAATCAATACGATTATGCATAGCATCGATTTCGCCGCTACTGAGCAGGGCAGAAAATTGAGGTGGAGTCGATTCGCTCAGCCTCTTGACTGGTTCAAGCATTTCATCACAGATTATTTGACCCATAAAGTCCCAGATAACTGTGCGCAGTTTCCATTCCGCACTAAAACACACGCCGTGGTCGATGCCCCACACTTGCCCATCAAGACCGAGCAATGTATGTCCGCCCTTACGGTCGGTGTTGTTCGCAATAACATCGAACACTGCCATCTGCTTCAGTCGTTCATGCAGGTCGGGACGTTCTTCGTACAAACTGAAATAATGCTCAGCAGGATCATGCTCGATAAATAACTGCACAGAACCTTCTCCGTATATTCCGTCCCGGGCAATTGTTAGAGGGATGAGGTCCCAGCCAAGAGCTTGGCTCAGTTGATACGCAGCAACTTCGCGTTTAAATAGTCCGGCAGGAAAATCCCATAAAGGTCGCTCTCCACGCAGTGGTTTGTAAATGCCGCGTAATTGATCTTCGCCACGACTGATGGTGACCATAAATGTTGCGTTAGATGAATTGGGCATTTGTCCAACAAGTTCCATTTCACCATTGGTGAACAGATCCAGCATCTCAGCGGTTGCGCTCATGTCAGTTCATTCGAGGGCATGCGTGACCGGTGAGATCTTTGGGGTTGCCGCACCATGAGCAAGTTTCACGACCAGAGCTCACGAGTAGATCTGCGGCGTTGCAAAATGCTAGCGCTTGAGCAGGAGTGAGCAAGATGCGTACCACCGTAGATGGACCTTCATCTTCGTCGTCTTCATCAAGGAGATCAAACACGTCTTCGTCGTCTTCATCGACCAAGACCATCTCTTCGAGCTGAAGAACCATACGAGCGTTTGAGCGGTCAAGTCCAAGTCCGATGGAGCCAAGAACAAAATCTTGCTCGACAGGAGATTGCAGCGTTGCAGAAAATGAAGAATCCACCCGGGCTGGTTCTGGCATATCAGACAGCATGTTGCGTAAGTACTCAGCAAGAGTAGCTACTTGTTGTTTCTCGCATTTGACAGAAACGATGCGACCTTCTGCGCGCACTTGCAAGTAGAACGTGCGCTCTCCAGGCTGGCCTATGGCGCCTGTTGCAAAGGCGTCAGCATTTTCGAAGTCGTAGTAGAAACCCATGTAGATACCAGTGTGGCAGGCAGATTAGGGACTCACTCTTGTTCGTTCAAATGTGAATAAAAAAACTAGTTGCCTTTGGGCAAGAGGATTTTTACACTTCGCTTTTGGGTTATTTGTTCAAAAACTCAAGGGGAAGCCCTGGACGCTTCCATTCCATCTTGACGAGACGGCCCGTGCCAGACAACGTGATGTATGCGGTCTTGAGATCCTTGCCACCAAAGCAAATATTTGTTGTCATTATGTCTCCTGTTGGGTAAAAATCGATTAGCTCACCCTCTGGTGAAATAACTGAAATTCCTCCGTTAACTAAAGTTGCAACGCAGACATTTCCTCCACCGTCAACTGCTAATGAGTCGAGCAACTGAAATCCAGGAAAACCATAGAGACACACTGATGAGTCGACGATGCCTACTTCTGCAATTTCTCCCGGCGCAACGATGTCGCGTTGCATCACTCGGCCTGTCCAAGTTTCCGCCCAGTACAACTTTTTACCATCAGGCGAAAGTCCAATTCCATTTGGCTCATGGGCGGGGAAGACAACTTCTTTGATCATTGAACCGTCGTTCTTGGCGTACAAGATTCCCGTTTGAACCAAACTCCGGTCATGAGAATATCCATGGTCTGTAAAGTAAAATCCACCATGCTCGTCAAATACGAGATCGTTAGGGGCTGTAAGTTTTACGCCGTTGCACTCTGTGTAGAGATCAGTGACCTTTCCGGTCTTTGGGTCAACTGTCTGAATTCGTCCGCCGAACCAACGGTCAGGTCCCGCATGCGCAGGAAACGTAAGGCCGTCTAGTTGTGCTTCCATAAAACAACCGCCGTTGTTGCAGACATAAAACAAACCGTTTGGTCCAAGAGCAGCGCCGTTCGGTCCGCCAGGAATCTCGGCGATTGTTTCTTTCGTACCGTCGGGTAACACTCTGGTTAGCCGTGGCCCAAACATCTCAACTAACACAACAGAGCCATCAGGCATAGCGATTGGGCCTTCTGGGAAACTTAAACCAGAAGTTACTTCAGTGAAATTAGACATACGTGGTGCACCTTTCTTATTTCAGAACTATTCGTTTAAGCCCCGAAGCGACAAAGTAGCAAAGGAAGTTTCACTGGTCAAATAGTTGTTGTGGCGTGATTAGTATTAGGAAGTCACCGCATCATGGGGGTCGGTGATGAAATCGAAAGTTGGATATTGATATGGCTGAAGTTCCGTATGTAGGTGAGTTACTAAAAGATTCTCCGAAGAACTGGGGTAAGTGGGGCCCTGACGACGAGGTGGGTTCGCTGAACTATTTGACACCAGATGTTGTTGTTAAAGCAGCAACCGAAATTAAATCTGGCAAAGTGTTTACTCTGCAAGTAAAAATGGCAAACCCTGAAGGCGATCCGGTATGGCCAGGTCGCCAAGGTGCTACGCGAATCAACGTTGTAGACGCTGGTCACTATCATGCAGGAAAAGGTCCAGTATTTGCAGGTGGTGCAGAATATGCCGATGACTTCATGACGTTGTTTCTTCAGGGATCAACCCAGTACGACGCATTGGGTCATGTGTGGTACGACAACAAAATCTGGAATGGCTACGACAGCAAAACGACGATCGGTGGTTTATCTAAGGCTTCCATACTTCCAATCGCTCAAAAAGGTGTTGTAGGAAGGGGTATTTTGCTCGATATGGCTCGGTTTCGTGGGAAAGAAAGTCTTGCACCTGGTGAAACATTCACCCACGAAGATCTTCTAGCTTGCGCTAAGAAACAAGGATGTGAGATTAAAAAAAATGACATCATCATTATCCGCACTGGTTGGATAGCTGAGTATTACAAGCAAGGTGCTGTCAAGTTTTATGAACTCTTCGCCGGTGGTGAGCCTGGATTGACGTACAGCCCAGAGTTGGTGAACTGGTTTTACACAATGGAAATTCCGAACCTTGTTACCGACACGATTGCTAATGAAGTAACAACTGATCCAGTATCAGGAGTTGTGCTGCCTTTGCATAATGCATTGATGCGCAACCTTGGAATTACACTGACTGAAATTGCTTGGCTCGATGATCTTGCTGCAGACTGTGCAGAGGATGGGCAGTATACGTTCTTGTATACAGCAGCTCCTTTGAAAGTTGTAGCTGGCACAGGAGCGCCAGTAAACCCGATCGTTATTAAGTAAAATATTTAGAAAATTACTGGTACTTCTTCGGAATTAATGAAGAGGTTTGTGGATCGTGCAACGGTTCACAAACCTCTTTTAATTGAAGATTAAAGGTGTTCTTCTATTGTTGGTATGTGATTACTGATGAGTAGAATGTTTGAGCGAGGGTTAACTTTTGTTGATTACGTTCCTACACAAAAACTTAAAATCCCCTTTTTTCCAACAGTAAATCGTGTGAAATTAATCTGTTAGGGTTTCACAACGCGAATCTCTCATCTCGATAGATTTCGGATTGCGTGGTAACACGCAAGGGGGAAATATGAAGAAAAAAAGTTTGCAATCTAAGCGAATTCGCATAGGTAGTGCACTGCTAGTTGTTGCTGCTATGGGCTTGGCTGCTTGTGGTGGCAGTAGCTCAAGTGACACCACTGACGGCGGTAGCGATACAACAGAACCGGCTGCGGAGTCAGGAAATCTTGCAGATGCGTTGGGTTATACCGACAATCTTTTGCCAGATGTAAAGTGCAGTATCGCGTCAGTACTGGCAATGACTGGACCTGGTGCTTTCTACGGTAAGACAATGGGCCGTGCCATAGACATGGCAATCGAAGATATTTCGGCTGCTGGTGGACCAACGTTTGATAACACTGTTTGGGATCACAAATCAGGTGACCCAGCTGCTGGAGCAACTGCAATTACTGAAATCGTTGCAAAGGGAATCACGATCAAACTCGCATCATATGTTGATGACCTTGGAGCGATGTTTGCTGGCACGACGAAGGGTAAAGTATTTACACTTGACGGCGGCGGTGGAACTTCAGTGTTCGGAAAAGGTATTCCTTTCTTCTGGGGCACTCGAGCCATCACACCTAATGACACTTTGACGGGTGTGTTTGAGTGGTTTAAGCAGACTTATCCAGACAAAAAGACTGTCGGTCTTCTCGGTTGGGAACTGGGTTCTCTCAACCAAATCATCAAAGACGATGTTCTTAAAGAGATCAAGGCTGCAGGCCTCGAGTTCAACGGACTGTATGAATTGAACGCAGTCGGTGCAGTTGATTTCTCTCAATCAATTACAAAGATCAAGGCCAATCAGCCAGACCTCCTTGTGGTCAGTGTCTACGGACAAGATCCAGGTCTGTTTGCTAATCAGGCATCAACAGCAGGGCTGACTTCAGTTCTGGTTGGATCCGAGTTCACTCCAGACGGTGTAAAAGCGTCTAAGGGAACATGGGAAAATGGTTGGACGTTTGCGTACGACTACTTTGATATAAATACAGCAACAAGCCCAATCGCGACGTACTTTCTGAGTCAGTTCCGTGCGAAATATGGAGAAGATCCTGATTTCTACGCGGCAAACTTCTACGAGAATACAATCCGTTTGTGGGAGCTGATGCGTGAAGCAGCAGATTCTGGAGTTACTGCAGACAAACTTTGTCTCGGAGTTACGTTGGAAGCAGCCCTTCAGGCAGACTTGACAATGGTCAGCCTTTACGGTGGGGATTCCACAACTAATGGTGCAAGCACTCAAGATGCAGTTACCCATTCAGTGAAAGAACGCCCAATGGGTGTGTTCACATACAAGGATGGAAAAGTAACCAACTTGGCTAGTTTCGGAATCGGCGGAGCTGGTTTCGAGATGGCTGGCTGAGAAGTCAAAAATACTAGGTAATCGTTGGGTTGGGGCAAGTCCCCAACCCAACTACCTCTAGTTTCTATTCATTGCGCGGTTAGCGCATTTTTTTTTTATCTAAAACCTAGGAGGGGTCTGTGCTTGCATTAAGCATCAGCAGGGAAATCTTTGCCCAGTTAACAGCCAACGGAATATTTCGAGGGGCATCGTACGGACTCATTGGTGCTGGTTTCGCATTAATACTTGGTGTCACCGGCCGTTTTCATTTTGCCTATGGTTTTACGTATACGTTGGCTGCATATCTTGCTTACACATTGCACTTTCGTGGAACGCCTTTTGGCCCGTTCAGCAATGGTTTTCCCTTCATAATTTCAGGAATCATTGCAGTGCTGTTCGTTGCAATGATCGGTATGGGAATTGAGAAGTTTATTTATCGACCGATCGTTAAGCGCGCAGGGGCTACAGCATTGCTAGCTGTTTTTGTGGCTGCACTTGGAATCGGAATTTCCGGTCAAAGTTTGGTGGCATTGCTGTGGGGCCAACAGAGCCAAGGGTTTTATGATCAGGGTGGCATCGTTAAAAAAGATGCTTGGGGAATCTGGAAAGTTACATTTGAAAATCTTGATGTCTTTCAGTTTTTGACATCAACATCACTTATTATCGCTTTCGCGCTCGTGTTGAAGCACACGTCACTTGGTCGGCAGCTGAAAGCCACTCGTGTCAACCCTGACCTAGCAACAATTATCGGGATAAATGCAGATCGTATTTATCTTGTCTGTTTTGGAATCGGAACGTTATTCGTTGGAGTGTCAGCATTCTGGTTCGGTCTGCAATATACAGTGAGCCCTGACATGGGAGCACGCCCGGTAATGACTGCCTTTGTCGTTGCGTTTATGGCTGGTACAGCAAGTTCGCCTATTCGAGTATTTCTGACAGGTATTGGCGTCGCCCTTATAGAGCAGTGGTCGTCCATGTTCATTAGAACTCAGTGGACTCAAATTGCGGTGTTCATAATTTTGTTTATCTATCTGATCGCAAAGTCGATGAACGGAACACCGCTTAGTCGAAAAATAAAACACGTTGTTCGCTTACAAGGGATTCGGGGATAGTCATGCAAATATGGATTAACTATCTAGATCAAATCATGATCTATGCAGCTTTAGCACTTTCACTTAACTTGTTGCTCGGATATGCGGGACAAGTATCAGTAGCCCATGCAGCTTTCGGTGCAATTGGTGGCTATACGATGGGGTACTACGTTGTCAACAACAACACAAACATGGTACTGACCATCGCACTAGGAGCAGTTATCGCATTTGTCGTTGGTGGGCTAATTGCGTTAGTGGCCATGCGCCTAACCGTTGACTATCTAATTCTTCTCACTTTGGCGTGGGGAAATGTACTTTTAGGAGTCATTGGCACTATGCCAGCACTCGGTGCTACATATGGAATTTTAAATATCAATATTGAACCTCATTCATTGAAGTTTTTCGGTCTACCACTCGAAAAGCCAAGCGATTGGCTTCTACCGATATTCATCATGTTGGTAGTCGTGTATTCGATATGTTGGCGACTAGGAGAGTCTGCGTTTGGGCGAGTGTTGAAGGGCATTCGTGAAGATGTAGTAGCCACTCAGTCGTTAGGTAAAAATACCTTTCATGTGCAGATTCTTGTATTTGCGATTACATCTGCGTTGGCTGCGGTTGCTGGTGCTTACAACGCTGCCTGGTTGGGGCTTTCTTCGCCTGCCGGGTTTGGCTTCACGTTTTCTTTGACTATCTTTGCCATCGTCATTTTCGGTGGTATGGGTAATTTAAGGGGAACATTAATTGGTGCGTTTGTTCTCACTAGTCTTGACCCGATTCTGCGTCGCGTGGTCAAGTTGGAACAAGATAAGGCATTCCTGGTTCAGATTATGATTTATGGAGTTCTACTCGTGGTTCTTATGGCACTGCGTTCTCAAGGAATTCTTCCTGAAGGGCGAACAATACGCTCTTATTTGCTACGAAAAAATAATGACAATCGCGCCGAAATGGTGGCAGTAAAAGACACGGTTCCAACTTTCGTGAAACGGTCAAGTGAAGCCGAAGTTGATCAGACAGCGCGTCATCTCAAATGGGACAACGCAGAAATAATTCTTGAGGCACGTGGACTGAGTAAATCATTCGGTGGAATCGTTGCTGCTGAAAATCTAGATTTCGTTCTAAAGAAGGGCACGATAACGGCTCTTGTGGGGCCTAACGGAGCCGGCAAAACCACAGTTTTCAACCTATTGACCGGCGCGATTCGCCCTGATGCAGGATCTGTGTGGTTGCGCGGTAGGGACATTACAGGTCTCACCCTTGATGGTTCAGCGCGTGTTGGTTTGGTCCGTTCGTTCCAAGATGTTCGATTATTTCAGAGACTCACATGTCTAGATAATGTGTTATTTGGTGTACAAGGACAAACTGGAGAAAAAATTCGTTCTCTTTTCATAACACCTGGTGCAGTGAAACGAAATGACAGCGCCTCGCTTGATAAGGCAATGGAATGGCTGACATTTGTCGGAATGCAAGAATTTGCGCATATACCAACCGGCTCATTGTCCTATGGACAAACTAAGTTGATCTCGTTAGCACGAGTGTTGGCGGCTGAATCAGAAGTAATTTTGCTTGATGAACCTGCATCTGGAATTGATACTAAATGGGTAGACAGCATGTTGGATCTTGTTTTGGCGATCAGTGAACAAGGACGCACTGTATGCATTGTGGAACACAATCTACGAGTGGTGACTCAATTAGCTGATCATGCATATTTTATGGAACTCGGTCGAATCACGGCTGAGGGAACTGTAGATGAATTAACAAGCTCGCCTCGGCTCGCCCAGGCCTATTTTGGAACGGAGTGACATGTCTGAGTTATTGCTAGAAACTAAAGACTTGCAGGCAGGATACGGTCGTAAGCAAGTTGTGTTTGACCTCAACATGACGGTTGCTGTGGGTGAGGTGGTGGCAATTTTTGGCCACAATGGATGCGGGAAAAGTACGTCGATGCGAACAATTCTTGGTGTTCTGCCGCCACTTGGCGGACAGGTCATATACCAAGGTGTTGACATCACTGGAATGCCAAGCAGAAATAACGTGCGAAATGGAATGGCTCTCATTCCATCAGAGCGTTTTGTTTTTCAAGATCTAAGTGTCACCGACAACTTGTTGCTAGGTGGAGCAAACGATCATGATGAGAAGCGACGGGCTGTGCATTTGGAGATGGTGTATTCGCTGTTTCCTATTCTCAAGGAGCGTTCTACACAACTTGCTGGAACGATGAGTGGTGGACAACAAAGAATGGTCAGCCTTGGAATTGCATTGATGAGCAACCCCAAATTGCTCATTCTTGACGAACCATCACTAGGTCTAGCGCCAAGTGTTGTGGAACAAATTTTTAGTGTTGTTCGAGACCTGGTCAATACCACAGGGCTTTCCGTTCTGCTTTTGGAGCAGAATGTTGGTCCTGCGCTAAAGATCTCGGATCGTGGCTATGTGATGCGTTCTGGACGTGTTGTATTAGAAGAAACAATTGAACAAATGAGAGCTCGTGACTCTTACTGGGACTTCTTCTAGAAACCAGTTAATAACAGACCTCGATAGAAAGAAGCAGCTATGCCAATTTTAACAAATCTAGAAATAGAAAATTTTCTTCATGAAGATCCGGCACCGCTGTTGCGCCTTGCAACTATTGATAAAGATGGAATGCCCCGTAATGTTCCGATTTGGTTCATCTATGACGAGGGAATGATCAAGTTTACACCTCGTGCAAATTCAGTTTTTCTTCATAATCTGTTGCGTGATCCACGCTGTGCAATGACGATTGATGAAGCAGTATTGCCCTACAGAAAAGTTACGTTACAGGGACAAGCTCGTCTACTTTTTGGAACCGGTAATGATGATGCGTGGCGCGATCTTTATAGAGATATTGCCAAGCGATATGTAGAAGATCAGGCGGCTGAGGACTACGTAACAAATACGATAGACCAGCCTCGTGCCCTTTTTGGTCTTCCATTACATGGGGATGACGTAAAGACTGTGACATGGAGAATGCCACTGGAGGATGAAGATCCAACTGGTATCTGGCATCGTCGGTACTATCTGGACAACACCATTATGGCAAATATTGCCGACGGTAAAGGATAGTCATGCTTTTTGCTGATGTTATTCGTTGGCACGGCCATAAGACGCCAGCCCGAACTGCTGTAATTTCTGGCGACAAGGTATACACGTATGGATTGTTGCTTGAGCGTGTAAATCGTCTTGCAAACGCAATGGCAGGGCTTGGCCAACATGGTGATCGCGTAGGAATTATTGCTGAGAATCTTCCTGAGTACATCGAGGCTTATTACGGTGTGCCAGATGCTGGAATGTCATTAAACCTTCTGAACTACAGGTTGCATCCTAAAGAGTGGGCCTGGATTCTCAACAACTCTGAAGCTCGAATTCTTATTATTCAGGAAAAATTTCTGGAATTAATGGAAGCGCAACTCAGTGATGTTCCATCCATAGAGCATGTCATTGTGATCGGAAATGGAACGACGCAGTATCCAAGTTATGAAGATGTCATTTCATCTGCGAGTCCTATCGCAACTGTGCGTGACATCAAAGAAGATGACATGGCTTGGCTTGTGTACACCTCGGGAACCACGGGTTTTCCTAAGGGTGCGATGTTGTCTCATCGCAATCTCTTAATAGCTGCAATGAACTCAGTAATCGAGTACGACATGATTCCAGAGACTAGAAATCTGATGGCCTTTCCACTTTGCCACATTGCTGGATATCAGACTCAGGCGACCCATTTCCGCGGTGGTGCGATGATTCTATTCCCCGTTTTTGAACCTGAAATTTGGATGCAGGAAGTGGAGAAGCACGGGATCACGAACTCGGGTTTTGCTCCAACAATGCTGAATATGATTCTGGAACATCCCAATGTCGATAAATATGATCTCAGCACTTTACGTAGTGTTCTGTATGGCGCAGCTGCCATGCCAGCAGAAGTATTGAGGCGCGGGATAGAACGACTAGGTCCAGTTGTGTATTCGGGTTTTGGTATGACAGAGCTCGGTGGGAATGTGTTGACATTCCCTAAGAGTGACCATGTCCGTGCGATCAATGGAGAAGAACACTTGCTGGTTTCGTGTGGCAAGCCGATGGTGATGTCTGAAGTAAAAGTTGTTGATGAGAATATGGTGGAATGCAAACCAGGTGAAGTTGGCGAAATTATTGTCAGGGGCGAACAAGTGCTGATGGGGTATTTCAACAATGAAGAAGGCACGGTAAAAGCTTTTGAGGGTGGTTGGTTTCATACTGGCGATTTAGCTAAGCGTGATGAGGAAGGTTTTTTCTACATCGTTGACCGGATGAAGGACATGATTTTGACTGGCGGCGAAAATGTGTACAGCCGTGAAGTTGAGGAAGTTCTTTATACGCATCCTGCTGTGTCAGAGGCTGCTGTTATTGGTTTGCCTGACCCCAAGTGGGGAGAAAATGTTGCTGCGGTCATTGTTTTGAAACAAGGCCAGTCTGCTACTGAAGCTGAAATTATTGCTGCTGTGAAGGATCGTCTTGCTGGGTTTAAGAAACCTAAGCGTGTGTTTTTTATTGATGAGATGCCAAAAACCGTGAGTGGTAAATTGATTAAACGCGAACTGCGCGACAGATTCAAAGACAGTTAGAAAAGAGATAATCATGTTGTTGGGAGACATAGTTCGTTGGCATGGAAACAAAACGCCACAACGTAGCGCAATCGTTTCAGGTGATTATTCGATTAATTTTGGACAACTACTCGAACGAATAAACCGGGTCTCTAATGCGATGTCAAACTTTGCGCAACCTGGTGATCGGATAGCCATTTTGGCCGAGAATCTTCCTGAATATGTTGAATGCTATTACGGAGTCCCCGATGCTGGCATGGCATTGAACTTCTTAAATTATAGATTGCACCCTAAAGAGTGGGCATGGATTCTGAACAACTCTGAAGCTCGTGTTCTGATCGTGCAGGAGAAATTCTTAGATGCGGTACAGGCAGAACTGAAAGATGCTCCATCCGTTGAGCATGTCATTGTGATCGGAAATGGAACGACGCAGTATCCGAGTTATGAAGATGTAATAGGAGCCGCTAGTCCAATTACTGTTTCGCAATCAGTTGACGTCGACTCGACGGCGTGGCTTCTCTACACCTCAGGTACAACTGGATTTCCTAAGGGGGCGATGTTGACCCATCGCAACTTGATGATTGCTGTTATGAATTCGGTGATCGAATATGAGTCGAGTCCCAATGACCGAAACTTAGTTGCATTTCCGCTGTGTCATGTTTCTGGATATACAGTTCCTGTAACTCATTTCCGCGGTGGGCAAATTGTGTTGTTCCCAATGTTCGAGCCTGAACTTTGGATGAAAGCTGTTGATACATACGGTATTACTAATACTGCTATGGCTCCAACAATGCTGAATATGATTCTTGAACATCCAAAACTAAATGAGTACAAATTGGATACGTTGACGGGAATCGGATATGGCGCTGCTGCGATGCCGGTTGAAGTTTTACGCACAGCAATAAATCGTTTCGGTCCAATTGTGTATTCAGGTTTTGGTATGACAGAGCTCGGTGGAAATGTGTTGACATTCCCTAAAAGAGATCATGAACGAGCGGTGAATGGTGCAGAGCATCTGTTGTTGTCATGCGGAACACCGATGGTGATGTCTGAAGTAAAAGTTGTCGATGAGAATATGGTGGAATGCAAACCAGGAGAAGTTGGCGAAATAATTATCAGGGGAGAGCAAGTGCTGAAGGGGTATTTCAACAATGAAGAAGGCACGATAAAGGCTTTTGAGGGCGGCTGGTTTCATACTGGTGATTTAGCTAAGCGTGATGAGGAAGGTTTTTTCTACATCGTTGATCGGATGAAGGACATGATTTTGACGGGCGGCGAAAATGTGTACAGCCGCGAAGTTGAGGAAGTTCTTTATACCCATCCCGCAGTGTCAGAGGCTGCTGTTATTGGTTTGCCTGATCCTAAGTGGGGAGAAAATGTTGCTGCGGTCATTGTTTTGAAGCAAGGCCAGTCTGCTACTGAAGCTGAAATTATTGCTGCTGTGAAGGATCGTCTTGCTGGGTTTAAGAAACCCAAGCGTGTGTTTTTTATTGATGAGATGCCAAAAACTGTGAGTGGCAAATTGATTAAACGCGAACTGCGCGAAAGATTCAAAGATCAATAATATTTTTTAAAATAGAAAGAAAACGGAACGTGGATATTTCAAAATATGGTCGACTAGACGGCAAAGTGGCCGTCGTTACAGGAGCGTCGTACGGACTCGGGGTGCTCTTTGCTGAGATTCTTGCATCTGCAGGAGCAGATGTTGTTGTGACGGCTAGGTCGGTTGACAAACTCGATGAGACAAAAGCAATGGTGGAATCTTTGGGAAGAAGATGTTTATCGGTGGCTGGAGATGTCACTGTCTATGCGGACTGTGAGCATGTTGTTGAAGAGACATTAAAGACGTTCGGGAAAATTGACATTCTGGTTAATAACGCAGGATGGGCAGACGACCGGCTAATGCGCACAGAACATTGCGAACCAGAAATGTTTGCAAAGATGGTGAATACTGACTTGATCGGTTTGTTCTACATGACTCGTGCCGCAGCTCCCTCAATGTTGCGAGGTGGCGGTGGCAGCATCATTAATCTCTCTTCAATTTTTGGAAATCTTGGTTCAGAGAACCGCACCGCTGGTTATTTTGCAGCCAAGGGTGGCGTTAATCAATTAACGCGTTTACTGGCAGTGGAATGGGGTGACCGAAATCTTCGTGTCAATGCAATTGCTCCGAACTTCTTCGTTTCCGAAATGACACGCGCGCTGCTTGAGGATTCAGGAATGGCAGAGTGGATGCGTAGTCGGACCCCAATGCGCCGAATGGGTGAGTTGCCAGAATTAGTTGGCCCTTTGCTTTTCTTGGCATCGGAGTCTTCGAGTTTCGTTACTGGAGTAGTTCTCTCAGTGGACGGGGGATGGAGTGCAGGCGGAGGAGCTGCTCAATTGCCACAGCCGTGGGATGAATGGAATGGTGAATTCGGCGTACCGATGTCACCGAATTCGTAGATTTGATACCGAACTGCTGATCTCAGCAATTAGGAAGGGCTTAGATCGGCGAGTGAGCTACCTGTGGAGTTGACTGTCAGCACGACTGGACCGTGAGCAGAATAGGCAATAGCACTCACCGAGCAGGTGCTGATCACAATTCGCTGGAAAAGATCAAGGTGTGTGCCCATTGCATGAGCTACGGCAGCTTTGATCGGGTCTGCATGTGAGACGCAGACCACAACACATCCAGGATGTGCTGCACGGATTCCATCGAGTGCCGTCACCATTCGTGATTGCATTTCGGTAAAGCTTTCGCCATTCGGGAAACGAAAAATACTGGGAGAACGTTGCACGGTTGACCATTCTGGTTTCTTCATCAACGCTCCAAGTTGCTCGCCTGTCCAATCGCCAAAGTCGCACTCTAAGAGCCCTTTGTTGATCTTGACCCGCTGCTTAAGTGCTTTTGCGATTGGTGCTGCAGTCTCACGTGCGCGCTCAAGGGGGCTTGCATAAATAGCATCGACACGGGGCAGCTCTGCAATACGAAGTGCCACAGCCTCAGCCTGCGACACTCCTGACTCGGCCAGATGCAGACCACTGGCACGACCAGGAAGGATCTTTCCAGTTGTTGGTGTCTGGCCGTGACGCACAAGCAGAATCAATGTGGATGATGGTCTGGTAGGGGGAGTCTTTTTTGAAGCAGATTTTGTGGAAGCCATGGTGCTATCAACCTACTGTGGTGGTTATGGATTCTCTCAAGAAGGTGGGCAACGAGATCAGTGCATGCCGTGCCTGTCCACGGTTGGTGTCATGGCGAGAATCCGTTGCCGCAGAAAAACGTGCCTCATTTCGTGATGACGAGTACTGGGGTCGGGGTGTGCCTGGATTCGGTGATGAAAAAGCAACCCTGTGGGTGATGGGGCTTGCACCAGCTGCCCACGGGGCGAATCGTACGGGGCGAATGTTTACAGGGGACCGCAGTGGTGACTGGCTGTACCGCGCGATGCACAAAGCAGGGTTTGCAACCCAAGCAGAATCGGTAGGTCTCAACGACGGGTTACGCCTAAGGGGAGCATGGGTGTCATCTGCTGTGCGGTGTGCTCCGCCCGATAACAAACCCACGACAACTGAGCGTGATCAGTGTGGAACGTTTCTCGTGCGTGAAAGGGAATTACTGAAAAAAGTTCGTGTGGTTGTGTGTCTTGGAAGTTTTGCGTATGAAGCAGTCTGCAAAGAGTGGGGTGTGAGGCCACGGCCAAAATTTGGTCATGGAGTTGAAGCAGTTACATCCGACGGCATTGTGATTCTTTGCTCGTACCACCCAAGTCAGCAGAACACGTTTACAGGAAAATTGACCGAGCCAATGATCGATGCGGTATTCACTCGTGCGCGTGAACTAAGTGATCTCTAAGCGCTCAGAGCTTTTGCAGTCATTGAAGCGGCCATCGCGTGGGCCGACTCTGCGTCGTCTAGTAAGCCGAGCATGCTAAAAAATGCATGAAACATTCCGTTGTAGCGCACGATGGATGCTGTTACACCATTTTCAATGAGTCGCGCCCCGTAGGCTTCGCCTTCGTCGCGTAAAGGGTCAAACTGAGCGGTGATGATGACGGCTGGTGGGGCGCCCTTGATTAATGAATCAGGGGAGAACAGCGGTGACGCTAAGGGATCTCGTAAATCTGAACCTGGCTTCATGTAGTGGTCGATGAACCACTTCATGGCTTGGGCTGTGAGTACGGGGCCTGCAGCATTCTCGGTGTGCGATGAAAGTGACTGCGTCATGTCTGTTGCGGGATAGATCAACATTTGAAACACAATTGGCACTGGTCGCTGTTGGGCAACGATTGCTGCCAAGTTTCCTCCGGCAGAATCTCCACCAACAGCAATACGATCTGGATTGATGCCAAGTTCGTCGGCATTTTCGTATGCCCAACGCAATGAGCACAAAGCATCCTCGGCAGCGGCTGTCCATGGGTGCTCAGGAGCAAGACGATAATCAACAGACAAAACAGCATGTCCCATGCGGTTTGCAAGCGATCGACACACCGCGTCATGTGACTCGATATCTCCAATTACCCATCCACCACCGTGGTAATACACCAAAAGGCCGAGCCTTTTTTGAGCTGAAGGTCGATACAAACGACAAGGAACTCCACCTGCATCTACATCACGAATTTCATGAACTTGCTCTGTTGATGGGGCCCGAGCTGCTGCGTACTGCAGGCGGTATTCAACTGGAGTTGAATCTTCAATGGCTTTGCCGCCCATGGCGGCCATGGCGTCTAGCACCATTTGTCCCTGTGGATGTATTGGCATCAGAAATCCTTTTTCTTTACAGGTGGTGTACCTATTGAGACTGATGTTTCGGCCCATTCTGGCCAACGTCGACGACTCACAATAGACAAAGTGCGCAAAAGCTTCATTGCCACTTCGTCTTCTTGTGCAGGTTTGGCGATGATGACACCATCTTTGATCATTCGATTGATGACCTCTTCGCCGAGTTCGGTACGAACGATGGTCAGTGTCCAGTTGTTGTCTTTGCCGATGCCGCCGGTTGCGATATCTGAATGTTCCGCAGCAAAATCAGGACAGGTTTTGCATCCTGTACGTGTCCATGCGTGACATTCTTTTAAGTTGATCTCATGGAATGAGCCATCCTTCATCCAGATTTGGAACGCACCCTTAATGTTCATCTTCACCATGTCTTCTTTTTTGAGGCCATATTTGGCTTCAAAAAGTTCTGGGAAGATTGAATCATCAAAAGTCTTTGAGCACAAGAGACCAATGTTGAATAGGAATGGCTTCGACATTTTTCCGGCTTTACGGTCCCACATCACTGGTGGAGAAGATGTTTGACAGCCCATCCCAACTAAGGCAAGACGTGACAGTCCTTTTTCTCTTGCTTGAGGAAGTGCGAGTGGATTCGCGCAGTAGGTGTAGCGACTTCCTGCAGTTGCTAGAACTTCTTCTTTGTTGGTGACAACTGTTGGCTTTGCTTTCCATTTGTCGTCGTCCTCAACGCCGCTAACAAGTGCGCCATCGATGTAGTCATTTTCGAGAAGCCAGATCAGCATGGCTGAAACAAATCCACCGTCTTGCCCTGTTTCGTGTGCGACAGGATCAGCAGCACGTGTCAGAAGAAGTTGACGCCAAATTCCTGCCATCTCATCTGGCTCGCGAATGCGGCCGAATAAATGCATGTCAGCAGATGTCTCCCATGTGCGAAAGCGAGGACATGCGCGCGTACAAGTAGTACAGCCCTTTTCGCCGTGAATGCAATTGTCAAGACCAAGTTCTTCTTCGATATGGAAGGGAATGTATTTCCCCTCTTCGTGTTCGTAGCCGATGACCTCGTGCGGGCAAGTGACAACACATCCTGCACAACCGGTGCATAGCCCAGTCGTAATTACCTCTGCATAGAGTTCTTTCCACTGCGCTGTCCAGCGAACGGCTTTGACGGGGGAGTCTGACGACATAGTCACAACTATGAGACTAGGGGCTAGATGGCGTCTTGGCCCTGTTCGCCCGTGCGGATCCGAATGATCTGATCAACCGTTGTCACCCAGATTTTTCCATCGCCGATTTTTCCTGTGGACGCAGCATTTCTGATGATGTCAACAAGACGATCAACAGAGGAGTCGTCCACCACAAGCTCCACCTTTGCCTTTGGAATAAAATCGATTTGGTATTCGGTTCCTCTGTATGTTTCTGTATGTCCGCCTTGACGTCCAAAACCACGCACCTCGGACACAGTGATCCCCTGCGCGCCAGCGGCCTTTAGTGCTTCTTTAACATCGTCAAGTTTGAATGGCTTGATAATTGCTGTGACGAGTTTCATGATGTCATTCTGCCTTCTTCACGGGTTGTTGTGTTGTATTCATTATTGGTATGCGGCTTCTGCGTGCTGGCTTTGGTCGAGACCAACAAGTTCTGCTTCATTTGAGACTCGCAAACCAATGGTCTTATCGAGTATCTGGGCGATGACGTAAGTGACAACAAATGAAAACGCGAGTGTTGCTCCGATAGCAACTATTTGGTCATTCATGAGACTCCATCCGCCGCCGTTTAGCGCGCCATCAAAACCGAGCGAATTTATCTTTGTGTCCGCCAAAAGGCCAAGAAGTAATGCTCCAATAATTCCACCTACGAGGTGAACCGCGATCACATCAAGACTGTCATCAAATTTAAATTTGGTTTTCAGTACTAATGCGAGGTAGCAAACAATTCCTGCTACGAGACCAATAAGAATGGGTGATAGTCCGCCGACAAAACCCGCACATGGTGTGATTGCAACAAGGCCTGCAACAGCGCCAGATGCAGCGCCAAGTGTAGTTGCATGTCCTGCTCGTATTTTTTCAATGAGCAACCATGCCAGCATTCCACTCGCTGCTGAGAGGTGAGTATTGACGAGGGCTTGTGCTGCAAGTCCGTTTGCTGCAAGTGCAGAACCTGCATTAAATCCAAACCAACCAAACCACAAAATTCCGGTTCCCAAAATAGTTAACGGCAAGTTGTGTGGTGGCATTGCTTCTTTTGGCCAGCCGCGTCGATTGCCGAGCACGAGCACGACGGCGAGAGCAGCGGCACCTGCATTGATATGCACGACTGCACCACCTGCGAAATCAAGTGCTCCGCGCTTGAAAAGCCAGCCATTGGGGCTAAACACCCAATGTGCAACGGTGGGGTAGACAACAACAGCCCATACCCCGATCAATATGGCGTAGGCGCTGAACTTCAGTCGATCAGCGGTTGCACCGGTGATCAACGCTGGAGTGATCACGGCAAACATCATTTGGTAGCCGAAAAATGCAAGGACTGGGATGGCCAACGCAAATTCACCGGTGTAGCCAGGCAGCGCTCCTAATGAGGAAATATCTTTCATCATGGCGAAATCAAAGTTGCCGAAGTATCTGCCGCTACCGCCAAAGGCAAGACTGAATCCAACCAGTGCCCACAAAATACTGATGAGACCCATTGCGAATATGTTTTGCATAAGCATGCCAAGAATATTTTTCGACCGAACCATACCTCCATAGAAAAATGCAAGTCCAGGGGTCATGAACGCGACAAGGGCTGCAGATATCAGTACCCAAGCGGTTGCGCCGGTGTCGATTGTGGTTGCGCTAAAGATCATCGTGTTTCTCTTTCCAGTGGAATGATAAAACACTAGAAATCAACTGTTTCAGGAATGTTTCATAACGGTGAAGCCTGAGAAATACGAATGACCCGCGTCAGGCACACCTCGTTGTGTGCCTGACCCGGGTCATTCGCGTTTGGGGGAAACTTATGTCTTAGTTGGCGTTGTAGCCAGCAAACCCATGTTCATGAACGTCGAGACCTTCGATCTCTTCCTGCTCGTCAACTCGCAGACCAATGGTGGCCTTGACAGTTGCAAACAGAATGCTTGAAACCACCAGAACGAAAGTAGCAATGGCTGCTACTCCAATGATCTGGCTGACCAGCTGGTCTGTTCCTCCGCCGTAGAAGAGGCCCTTTTTCACAACACCTTCGGCCTCGACAGCGGAGAAGAGGCCCACAGCAATGGTGCCAAAAGCACCGCACACGCCATGCACACTTACTGCACCTATTGGGTCGTCGATGCGAATCTTGTCAAAGAAGTTCACCGAGTACACCACGAGCACTCCGGCAACCAGACCAATAACGATTGCTCCGAGTCCGTTAACAACCCATGCGCCGGCCGTTACACCAACAAGGCCAGCCAGAAGACCGTTACCAGTCATAGCCACATCAGGTTTACCTGATTTCAACCACGTGAGAATCATGGTGGCCACAGCTCCTGCTGAAGCTGCAAGTGCAGTATTCACTGCGATTTTCCCCACAACAACGTCTGCTGCAAGCCATGACCCGGCGTTGAATCCAAACCAGCCAATCAACAAGATGAAGGAACCGAGAATGGCAAACGGAATCGAGTGACCAGGTATTGCACGTGGCTTGCCATCTGCGCCGTAGCGACCAATGCGGGCTCCCACGAAGTAGGCACCAACTGCAGCTGCTATTCCACCTGTCATGTGGACAATTGATGAGCCTGCAAAGTCATGGAACGGTGTATCGAGCTGGAATAACCAACCGCCGCCCCATTGCCAGCGAACAACAATCGGGTAGATAATGGCTGAGATCACTGCGCTATAGATGGCGTACGACCGAAACTTGGTTCTTTCAGCCATGGCACCAGACACAATGGTCGCTGCAGTTGCTGCAAACGCCGCCTGGAATATGAAGAACACGAACTTGTCGAGCGTGCCGTACGTGAAGACGCCATCTCCGGAGAGGAACCAACCATCTCCACCAATGAACTGACCAAGACCGGTGAACTTCCCACCAAATGCTATGGCGTAACCCACGGCAAAGAAAACGAGCACACCAATGCAGAAGTCCATCATGTTCTTCATGAAGATGTTTGCTACGTTTTTGCGACGAGTGAGACCTGCCTCAACAAGAGCGAAACCTGCCTGCATTAAAATTACGAGGACCGCTGCGATGAGGACCCAAATGTTGTCCAGGGTTGCCTGGACTGATTCGATTGTTACTTTAGACAGCATCAGTGCCCTCTTCTCCTGTTCGAATTCTTATAATTCTGTTTATTTCGGTGATCCAGATTTTTCCGTCACCGATTTTGCCGGTTGCTGCTGCTGTACTGATTGTGTCGACAACGCTGTCGACTTGGGAGTCGTCTACGACGAGGTCCACTCTTACCTTTGGCACGAAGTCAATCTCATACTCACTTCCGCGGTAAGTCTCGGTGTGGCCGCCTTGACGGCCGAACCCCTTAACTTCCGACACGGTCATGCCTTGTACGCCGATTGACTTCAGTGCATCTTTCACATCGTCGAGCTTGAAAGGCTTGACAATTGCTGTGATCAATTTCACTGATCTTCTCCTTCGTTGGTAGTCACCAAGATGACTGGTCAAAAGTTGCTGATGCAACTCATAGCACCATAGATAGAAGAAGTTTCACAACTGTCGCCCCAATGTTTCGGGGGTGTGGCAAGTTCGTCTTATTGTGAACGCTGTGTAAACCAGCTGAGGTTATGACAGCAAGTCAATGACCTTTGCTAAGGATTGTGCGCTAATTTTTCGGCTGTGCCGTGTTGATACTTCGAATCGATCAATCGCGTTGCCGTTATTAGTAGCAATTCTGGCGTGATGAACGTTGATGTGTGACCGCGCGAATGCTGTGGCGACGGCCTGGACCAAGCCGTGTTGATCCACCCCAGAAACCGAGACAACACTGTGCCAAGGATGGGCGTCGTTATCAAGGGTTATAAGTAGTCCAGGCGCTGAACTCTGAATCAACCGCCGCGATGGTTCGAGCCTACGTTTGAGGCGCGACTCGATCTCGTAAGCGAGTTGCACTGCATTTGGTTTGGATAAGGAACGGACCACAAACGAGTCGAGTACCGCACCATCTGGCCATGTCGCTAAATCGGCCGTGATGATGTGGAGCCCACGTTCTGCTAGCACCGCAGAAATTCTGGCGAGTAAACCACGCATGTCTTTCGTTGCGATGTCAATCTCCCACGTATCGGGAATAGATGTCTCGTGGACACTGACCCGTACGGTATGTGCTCGCGGTGCTGGATCGACAAGACTCGCGTGTCGAACTAGTACTTCTGGAGAGTGGGCCAGAATGTAGATGGCTGCTGCATGCGAGAGCCGGTCAATCACTAATGGGTTATCAGTGAGAGCGATTGCTTCGCGGCGTCTGATTGACTCGAGCGAACCTTCGAGACCCTCGACGAGCTCTGGATGGGCGAGTAATCCCTGCACCGATGTTGTGATATCTAATAGGACCGAATATTGCCATTCTTTTAACGAGCCGGAAGCCTCGGTGAGCATTCGGCATTTTTCCACCATGAGTGGTGTTCCAAGGAAGTCTGCAACTTGGGCAAGCACTCGCGAATTGGGTTCTGGTGGCTCTGATGTAGCAGCAGAATAGAGCAACGCTGAAGCAGACAAAAGTGCGCGTGTCTCACCAAGTGTTAGTTCGGGTAGCCGAAGGGCACTCAGTGATTCGATGATGCCAGTGGTAGCACCAAGATCTGTGACGAAAGCGGCCAGAAGTAGAGAGCAATTCTCGACGGTGACTTGAGAGACTCTGGAACGAAGTGCTTCGACTGTGGGAAATTGAGCAACATGAGTGGGGTCGAGCTCGTAAGAGTCTGCTCGCTTTTTATGTAGAGAATTAGCAACGTTCGGTAATGCCCGTTCTGTAATTCCAACAAGCTCCAAGAATCGCCATGAGCGACCATTTCCGCGCATCAAAATGTCAAGAAGCAACTGAGTCGTTTCGCTGTCCCATGCGACAATGAGATGTCGTCTTTTTTGAAATAAATCAAATAGTTCTTCTGTCGGTTGAGCGTGAGTCGCAAGCAGCGCAGTTTGTAATGCAAGACAAAGAGTCAGGTCGCTAGGCGGGACTCCTGCAGTCTCGATCTTGTCAGCATTAAGTCGGATCCATCCACCTGGTGGTTCTGTTGTTGTTAAATCACTGTCTACAAACACATTGTCATCAATGGTGGACGAGAGGCGCCAACGCAAGAGTGGTCGGAGTAGGCCGGAGAACATTCACCTATCTAATCTGATCGTGGCATCAAAGAAGAAGTCAATTCGGCGCCTTCCAATGTCAGCATCCATCCTCGGCTTCGAACGGTCAAAATTGAATCATTGCCAAGGATCTTTCGAAGTGTCACGATGGACGCGTCCGGGCGTCTGGTTGAACTGGAATCAAGTCCGCTGCGGCGAAGGATGGTCTCGCGACTAATTACCCTGCCGCGGTGCTCTAGCAAGATGCTCAAGACCGCTAGATCGGTTGCTGAGAGGTGATGGCTATTGTGTTTTGAAGGTGCGGAGCCTGTCATAGGTTTCGAAGCGTAGGGTGCCAAGTTTTCGGGGATGTCAGGTCAATATGAATGGTGTGTAAATGGACACACTGACTGGATGAGTCAATTAGCGTTAGTTTCCGACAGAATAAGAACTTATGGAACTTGCATATGCCCCCGAAGATGAACTATTTCGCTCAGAAATCCGTACATGGCTTTTAGATAACCTTCCCAAAGGATGGTTTGAGCCTGGTTTCGAGATGAGTGCGGATGAACGAAAGAAGTTCAACGAAACATGGCCGACCACATTGTTTGAAGGTGGATGGATCTGTGCGACATGGCCGAAGGAATACGGCGGCAAAGGGCTGAGCACGATGCAAGGCGTGGTTCTCTCAGAAGAATTTGCACAAGCAAAGGCGCCAATGCGTGGAGACTTTTTTGGCGACACTCTTGTAGGGCCAACTTTGTTGCAATGGGGAACAGAAGAGCAGAAAAAGGAATTTCTTCCGCAGATTCTCAATGGTTCGATGCGCTGGTGTCAGGGATTTTCTGAGCCAAACAGTGGCAGTGACCTAGCAAGCTTGAAGACAACTGCAGTGCTCGATGGAGATGAGTGGATTATTAATGGTCAAAAAGTATGGACCACTCAAGGTCATCATGCTGACTATTGCTTCTTGCTCACTCGCACAGATCCCGATGCAACAAAGCACAAAGGAATTTCCTATTTGTTGGTGCCAATGCGCCAACCTGGGGTGGAAGTGCGCGGAATTACGCAGCCAGACGGTACGGCAGAGTTCTGCGAGGTGTTTTTCGACAATGCACGTTGTCCGAAAGACAATGTTGTCGGTGGTGTCAATAACGGATGGATTGTCACTAACTCGACCCTTGCATTTGAACGTGGCATGAGTGCCACAACTGGCTACAGACGATTCGAAGCAGAGTTCTTTGCCATGCGAAATGCTGCTCGCGCAAACGGATCAATCAATGATCCGCAGATCCGTCAACGCTTGATGACGTATTACACAAAGATTCAAATTTTGCGTATTAACGGTTTGCGCTCGCTATCAGCCACGCTCACAAAATCGAAGGATCCCGGCATCGCAGCACTTGGAGCAACCAACAAAATGTTCTGGTCAGAAATGCATCAGCGAGCTATGGAACTGGCACTCGATATTGGTGGAGCAAATTCGATGCTCATTGATTATCAGCCAAGCGATGGCAGTTGGCCTGGAACGTCGCGCGATAAGCGTCGTGAGGGTTACCCCGTCAGTGGCATGATGTCGTCTTTTTTCTTCTCTCGTTCAGAAACAATTTGGGGTGGAACAAGTCAGATTCAGCGCAATATCGTTGGTGAGCGTGTTCTTGGACTTCCAAAAGAGCCACAGATCAAGTAGCGATGTATTCGCGGGGAGAGTTGAAAGTACCGTTTGGAACTTTGACGATCATCGCGTCTGACAGCGGGCTTAGATATGTGATGTTTGACCAAGACGCTCATCCCAAACATCTTCACGAACTTGAGATCAAAGATGACCCCGATCATCCACTGCTAAAAGTCGCGACAACTCAACTGCGTGAGTACTTCGCGGGGACCCGCACCAAGTTTGATTTACTACTAGATCTACATGGAACAGAATTTCAAATTGCAGCCTGGAAATCATTAGCCGATGTTCCTTTTGGCAGTACTCGTTCGTATGGTGAGCAAGCAGCATCCATCGGCAGGCCAAAGGCAGTGCGCGCCATTGGCTCAGCGAATGGGCGTAACCCAGTAGCGATCGTTCTTCCGTGTCATCGCATTATTGGGGCGGATGGTTCACTAACGGGTTTTGGTGGGGGGCTTCCCGTGAAAAGATGGCTCCTAGAACATGAATTGGGTGTGATTGCTAGGGCAACACGCTAATTATCTACAGTGTGTTCATGAATATTGCGTCGAAAATTTTACAAGTATTGCTGATCATCGTGTGTGTTGGTTCAGCGGTCGGATACTTTCGTAAACCCCAAAAGTTGCTTGATTCAATGGCCATCTTGAAGATTCCTGCCGAGCGATTGTCCTTACTTGGTGGTATCAAAATTATCGCTGCAGCAGGACTAATTCTTGGCTTTTCTTCAGTACGAATGGCTGTGTTGACTGGTGTTTGTTTGGTGATTTATTTTGCTATCGCAACTGGGACACACACGCGAGTAAAAGATTCAGTGAAGAACACTTTTCCAGCTTTTGCGTTACTCGTTATGTCGATACTTTTTACAATTACAACAATCGCTAAATAGTTAGAACTTGCCCCAGTCGTCAATGGGGCGTCCAAGTTTCTTTAAGCGAACTTGGACTGATAACGGAATCTCAATCGGTTTACCGTTTTTAATATCGGCAACCATGTCGCCATCTTCTGCCCACATATGGCATGTATTGAGGTTCATTGCATAGCCTCTCTGGCGTTGTTCAGCGGTTTGTTCACTGGAACGATCTTGCATTGCCGAGGCTGAACCAATGCGCATTGACCAACCGCTTTGAATTGCAACTGGTGCCATTGCTGCAAGTAGTGCACCGATATGAGTGCAACCGCGGGGCCCTCCAAAAAGGTCCTTTACTTTTGCATTGAATCCTCGAGTTATGGACAGTCCAACAAGTTTTTGGTAATCGGGAGTGATATCGGTGCAATGTGTGTGTGGTCGTTCGTGGAAATCAACCTTCACTTGCTGAATTTCAAACATGGGGTATGAGACGTAGAGGTCAACCACCATATGGTGCATCCACAGTGGCTCAGGATCATCAGCCAGGTAGAGGCCATCCGGCTTTTCATCGATGACAACACCTCGTAACAGAAATAGATCATCTGAAAGCTTGTAGGAATGAACTTCGTACATTCGTGTGTGAATAAGGTGCGCACCTTCGGGGGCGGGGGGCATGAAGTCAGGGCGTATCATATTATTAATTGTGTCAGATGTAAGTCTTGCCTTACGACTTGGAAATCAATTTGTCCTGTATCCATAGTAAAAAATACGTGACTATATTTACACAACTTTTATTGATGTGAATGATGACTTTTGGATCAAAAGTGTTTATGGTAAACAACAGGCGCAATGAAGCGCCGATGAAAGAAAGACAAAGAATGTCTACTGAATCAGCGAAGAGTTCCATCGCCCAAAATGGAAACTTTATATATGGGATCGCAATGGCTGCAATCATCGCAATGGTGTGAGCCATCGGGGCGATCGGTATTGCATCGACATCAGGCGGCGGTGGTGGTGGAACCACTACGAGCGGTACAACAACGGTTGAAGTCACACTGACAGAGTTTGGAATCACGATGAGTCCATCGTCGGTTCCTGCTGGAAATGTGGTACTCAAGATTCTCAACTCTGGGTTCATGGATCACGACGTTGTCGTGTCAGCTCTCAACAAGCACACTCCTATAATTCCAGATGGTGGACGCGTATCGCTCGAGTTGGGAAAGGTTTCTTCCCCAGTTGAGCTCATCTGCGGCATTTCTGGGCACAAAGAATCTGGAATGAAAGCAACATTGGGTGTCGGGGCTGCATCTGCCACAACAGACACCACTCCGATGACCAATGAGCAAATGGATCATATAATGGACGAAGTTGCCTTGAAATTCCCAGCCAAAACTGCTGGTCTTGGTAATCAAGAACTTGAACCAACAATGTCTGCCGATGGATTCAAAGTATTCAACCTCACATCAAAAGTCATCGATTGGGAAATTGAGCCAGGCAAGATTGTCAAGGGCTGGGCCTATAACGAGCAGATTCCTGGACCAGTTATGCGGGCAAATGTTGGCGACAAAGTGCGGATCATCTTGAAGAACGAGCTCGCTGAGTCAACCGCGTTGCATTTGCACGGTATGCGTATACCAAACTCGATGGACGGCGTGCCTCCCTATACACAAAAGTCAATTCTTCCTGGTGCATCGTTTACGTACGAGTTCACAGCGCTTGAACCAGCAGTTGGTATGTACCACTCTCACCACAATGCTTCGGTGCAGGTTCCTAACGGACTTGCAGGTGCGTTCATCATTGGTGACTGGAAGACAGCTGCAATGAAAGCCGCCGGCAACCGCGTTAAGGATGCAAACGGCAAGGCTGAACAAGAGGTGGTGATGGTATTAAATGATGCCGGAACTATCGGATTGGCACTGAATGGTAAGTCGTTCCCTGCAACAACTCCTTATGTCATGAAAGTCGGCGAGTCTATGGTTGTTCACTATTACAACGAAGGCCTGATGTCTCACCCGATGCACATGCATCAGCCTTCTGGATTAGTGGTGGCCATTGATGGCAATATCCTTGAGAGTCCATACTTTGCAGACACGATCCCTATTGATCCTGGCCAACGCATCACTGTGGTGTATACAATGCTTGATCCTGGTGTATGGGCCTGGCACTGCCACATCCTTAGTCATGTCGAAACTTCAACGGGCATGAAGTACATGGTGACTGCCGTTATTGTGAAGTAATTCCCTTAAAAAAGAGCCTCGAGGATGTAATCCTTCGAAGCTCTTTTTTTATATCTCGTGAAGCGCCGCCACATTCGGGCAGAATGTTATTAATGACTCTTAAAGAAATACTTAAAACTGATCTAATCGTGGCCATGAAAGCTGGTGATGATTTGGTGAAATCCACATTGCGAATGGCGCTAGCAGCAATTATGAATGCTGAAGTTGCTGGTAGCCAAGCAGTTGAACTTTCCAACGAGCAAATGATTGCAGTCGTGCAAAGTGAAGCGAAAAAGCGCTTGGAGTCTGCTGAGATTTACGAACAAAATGACCGCCCCGATGCGGCTACGAAAGAACGTGCAGAAGCTGCAGTTCTTGCCTCGTATTTGCCAGCAGCGATGAGCGACGAGGAATTAGTCGCTGTAGTCGCACAAGAAGTTGCTGCAGCAGCAGCTGCAGGAAACCAAGGGGTTAAGGCGATGGGGTTGGTGGTCAAGGCGGTCCGCGGTCGTGTTGGCTCATCGGCTGATGGCTCAAAGATTGCAGCCTTGGTAAAAGATGCGCTCGGCTGATGACTGAGGCATTGGGACGACAACCTGAAGTAGCAGTTCTGTCGGATGCAATGACCCGTGTCGTACAGTCGCTGAGGCGTATCATGAAGTCTATTTATTTTGTAGATCCTGCCCATTCCGATACTGCGTTGGCTGAGGCTGCAGAAACTTTGGCGGCCTCGATTGAGTCGGCTGGCACAATGAAACTGCGCCAAACCCAAACTGAACGTCATACCCGCAATCCGCTGTCGGGTTCTCTTAATCCAATGGCTCCACCAGTCAGTTTTGAGTATCACGCAGACAAAGTTGTCAGTCACGTCAACTTTCATGAGGGCTACCAGGGTCTGCCGAGTTGCGTGCACGGTGGATATGTGGCTGCACTACTAGACGAGGTATTGGGGCGAACGCGACATCTCACGGCGCGAAACTGCGTCACAGGCTCGCTTGCCGTGACGTATCGCAAGCCAACACCACTGAATACAGATCTCGTTGTGGAAGCGCGAATCGTGGAGTTATTTGATCGAAAAATGCGAGTAACTGGGGAGATCACCCATGATGGGGTTGTGACGGCGAGCGCAGAGGCGATATTTGTGTTCCTTGATGTTGAAAAATTCAATGCACTCGTTTCGAAGGCTCGCGACGCATCTCGCTAGGGCTACTTTTGTAGGCACACCAAAATGGAGGCCTTATGTCCAACGAACTGATCATTGATTCTTTACAGCGTCGCTTTCGGGCATTGTTCTCGCTGTATGAGGATGCGACCGCAACGATGACCCTTGAACAGGTCAACCATCGTGAGAAAGAACGTGTGATGCCAATTGCATTCTCTTTGTTCCATTACGTCAACATGATTGATGCATCAATGATGATGCTGACGGGTGAGATGTTTTTGTGCAATGACGAAATTCTTGATGCAATTAGTCCGGCAATTCGAGATCACGGTAAGCACCGAACAGTTGACGAGATGGATGTTCAACAAATCGGTAACTACGAAGCATTTATTGATTACATGAACAAAGTATTTGCCCGCATTGAGACATGGTTGACAACGTTGAAGCCTGAAGATCTCGATCGACTTGTTATCCCTCGACCTTTTGGGCCACAGGTTGCCAGTACGTTTTCTGCTCGAGTGGCAGGACCAGAAGGCATCACGGTCCTCGATGGTGTGGAATGTTGGCTATATCAACATGGTCTTCGCCATATGGGCGAGATTGAACTGGCCCGCAGTTTTGTTGGTCTGCAGGGTATGACTTCGTAATTGATCGAATTGGCGCCCACGGCAGGAATTGAACCTGCGACCCCTTCCTCCGGAGGGAAGTGCTCTATCCGCTGAGCTACGTGAGCGTGACATGATTGCTCGCACGCACCTCTAATCTACAACGAACCTCTAAAGGAACCCTTCGCCGCTCGTCTGACAAGGCAGAATGGTTGTCCATGGCTGATCCAATTATTTCGATAGCAGAGCGCTTAGCGTCTGCCTTTGCCGCTGTCGCCGGCACAGAATGTGACGCTGTTGTGCGCCCTAGCGAAAGGGCCGATGCTCAAGCCAATGGTGCCCTAGGGCTTGCCAAGATCATCGGGTTAACCCCCCGCGAAGTAGCCCAAAAGGTGCTCGATGTGGCAGGGGACTTGTCCGATGTGTTGGCTTCAACGCAAATTGCAGGCCCTGGTTTCATAAATCTTGTCTTTGCCGATGAGTTCATCGCTCAGGAGTTAGCAGTTGCAATGCGCGACGTGCGTCTTGGAGTGAGAGCAACAACTGATCCTCACACGTTTGCCGTTGACTATTCGGCACCTAACGTTGCAAAAGAAATGCATGTTGGCCATCTGCGATCCACAGTGATTGGTGATTCCATCGTTCGAGCCCTTGGATTTGTGGGGCACACCGTGGTGCGCGAAAACCATATTGGAGATTGGGGTACTCCGTTTGGAATGTTGATCGAACATCTCGTTGATATAGGTGAAGAAAATGCTGCCCATGAACTTGGGGTGGGCGATCTGGATGGATTTTACAAAGAGGCACGCCGCAAGTTTGAGTCGTCCGACGATTTCAAAGATCGTGCACGCAATCGAGTAGTGATGTTGCAGGGAGGAGATGAACATACGTTGAAGCTGTGGCGCACACTTGTTGCAGAAAGCACTCGTTATTTCAATACGGTGTATTCCCAATTAGATGTGTTGCTCACTGATGATGATCTAATGGGCGAGAGTGCGTATAACGATTTGCTTCCACAAGTAGTGGATCGTCTGGTTGTTGCCGGGTTACTCGTGGAAAGCGATGGGGCTGAGGTGGTCTTTCCAGATGGATTCACCAATCGCGACAACGAACCGTTGCCATTAATTATCCGAAAGGGCGATGGTGGCTACAACTATGCAACCACTGATCTGGCATGTGTGATTGATCGAGTCGAGCGTGTTGGTGCCCGAACGTTGCTCTATGTCGTTGGTGCCCCGCAAGCACAACATCTGCAGATGGTTGAAGCGGTCGCTCGTAAGGCCGGTTGGCTACCAGAGGGCTACACAATGAATCATGTGTCGTTCGGAAGCGTTCTTGGTTCTGATCGAAAAATGCTGAAGAGTCGCGCCGGCGACACGGTGAAACTTACTGCATTGCTCCAAGAAGCAGTAGAGCGCGCAGATACAGCAGTGACTGCCAAGAATCCAGATATGTCGGCGGGTGATCGTGCCCAAGTTGCACAGATGATTGGTATCGGTGCTGTTAAGTATTCTGATCTCAGTTCTGATCGGATCAAAGATTATGTTTTTGATTGGGATCGGATGCTTTCGTTTGAAGGTAATACCGCCCCATATCTTCAGTATGCGCACGCCCGTATCTGCAGTATTTTTCGTCGAGCAGATGTTGAACGAAAGAGTGTTCGCGGGCAAGTTTCTACTCTTGCTGATCCACGCGAACGAGCCTTGGCAATGCGTCTCTTGCGTTTTGATACTGCAGTGTGGGAAATGATTGATGCATTAGCCCCTCACAAAATCTGTACGTATCTGTTCGATCTTGCTCAAGATTTCACCTCTTTCTATGAACATTGTTCTGTCCTAAAAGCAGATTCCGATGTGATTCGCGATTCACGTTTGGCTTTGTGTGATGCAACTGCATTGGTGATGTCGCAAGGTTTGTCGTTGCTTGGAATTCGCGCCCCGGAGCAAATGTGAGCGCGATAAATTTCCGCCTATTGCCAACGTCGGCCACGGTGTCGGCTGATGGTGTGCTGAGCATCGGTGGAGTTCCTGTCCCAGAACTTGCTGCGCAGTACGGAACACCGTTATTTGTTTATGACGAACAACATTTGCGGAATCAATGTCGCGCAGCCGTTGACGCCTTTGGGGCAGGCCGTGTTATTTATGCAACTAAAGCTTTTTTGTGTAGCGCAATGGCTCGCTTGGCGAATGAAGAAGGCCTCCTGCTCGATGTAGCAACAGACGGGGAACTGCATGCTGTTCTTCACGCTGGTGTCTCAGCAAATCGTTGTGTGATGCATGGCAACAACAAGAGCATCGGTGAGTTACGAGATGCAATTACGGCGGGCGTGCGACACATAGTGGTAGACAGTTTTGACGAACTGGACAAACTAGACGAACTGAATGCTGAAGGATTTTCTGCGCCACGAGTACAACTTCGGATTACGCCTGGAGTGCACGTGCACACGCACGAGTATGTCGCCACAGGGCAAGACGATTCAAAGTTTGGTTTCAACCTGAATAATGGTGATGCACATCGCGCAATTGAGCGTGCCCGAAATGCTCGGTCTGTTGAACTTGTTGGAATCCATTGCCATGTCGGATCAAATGTGACCGTTGTCGAAAATTTTGAGTTAGCCAGCGCAGTCATGGTTGAGTTGTTTGCTTCAACCAACTTGCCAGAACTCACTCTTGGTGGTGGTCTTGGTGTTGCGTACACCGAAAATGAACATGCCCCAACGATGACACAATGGTCAGACGTTGTGAAGCAAGCAACTGAGTCATTACCACCGAACACTGTGGTAATGGTTGAGCCAGGGCGCAGTATTGTTGCAACTGCTGGGGTAACCGTTTACACAGTCGGCACTGTCAAACCAATTGATGGTATTCGTACGTATGTATCGGTAGATGGTGGAATGAGCGACAACCCGCGACCTGTTTTGTACGACAGCGAATATGAGGTTTTTGATCCATCGCGAACGACCGCAGATCGAACCGCTCGCGCTCGATTGGTCGGGAAACATTGTGAGTCGGGAGACATTCTAATTTTTGATGCTGCACTGCCAGAGGGTGTCGCAGTTGGCGATTTGTTGGTGACACCAGTAACGGGTGCTTATGGCTATTCAATGGCAAGCAACTACAACAAGGTTCCCCGCCCCGCTGTGGTGTTTGTATCCAATGGGTCATCTCGAGTTGTTGTGCGCCGTGAAACATTCGACGATTTAACCAGACTCGACCAGTAGACCGAGCGATATTTATTCTGTATGGTGTCAATACAGCAAGGGGGTAGCGCCGTGATTCAATTGGATTCTTGCCCAGTATGTGGCGGCCCCTTAATCGATAGTGGCGATTCAGATATTCGATGTATCAATTTCGGAAAGGGATTGAAAGAGTTTGTTGATTATCTCGGCGATGAAGAGATTGTGCTGGCCGAAGAGTTTGTCGGTGAAAACGCAGATGGTTCTGGCGCAGAAGATGATTCGGATTGGTAATACATCCCAGCAAACCGCGCGATACCTGTTCTGTATGGTGTCAATATAGAAGGGGGTAGCACCGTGATTCAGTTAGATTCTTGCCCAGATTGTGGCGGTCCCTTAATCAATGCTGGCGGCGGTGGCACAATAATCATTGGTGGCAACGCTGATATCCGATGCGTCAATTGCGGAATGGGATTGGAAGAGATTGTTGATTATCTCGGCGATGACGTGGACTTTCTCATTGATGAAGAGATTGAGCTGACCGATGAGTTTGTCGGGGAATATGGGGACATTCTTGAACTGGGCTATGACGGCGGAGATGGTTCTGGCGCAGAAGATGATTCTGGTTGGTAATCCACCCCCGTGGAGCCAGTTGCCTCCAATAGGCTGAAGTTCATGGCAACAGTCCCCGCTCCCTCGTCAGTTGTGCGCATTGGCGTGCTTGGTTGCGGCAATGTTGGAGCCGCCTTTATCCAGTTGGTCGGACGCCAAGCCGACATGATTGAGGCCCGCACCGGAATCCGGCTACAAGTAGTTCGAGTAGCTGTGCGCAATGTCAGCCGTGATCGTGAGGTGGCTGTGCCAGAGGGTGTTCTCACCCGTGATGCCCATGCAGTGGTACAGGACCCCACAATTGATCTGATTGTTGAAGTGATTGGTGGTATCGAACCTGCGCGCGAACTGATTTCGGCTGCACTTGCAAATGGCAAGCCAGTTGTCACCGCAAACAAAGAACTTCTTGCCAATGTTGGTCATGAACTGTGGGCTCAGTCAGATTCTGCTGGCGTCGATTTGTTGTTTGAAGCAGCGGTTGCTGGCGGCATCCCACTTATTCGTGTATTACGTGAGTCGTTGCGCGGCGAGCCGATTACCCGTGTGATGGGAATTGTTAATGGCACAACAAACTTTATTCTCACCAAAATGACAGATGAAGGTGCGGACTATTCTGCGGCGCTCAGCGAAGCTCAACGACTTGGTTTTGCTGAACGAGATCCGACTGCCGATGTTGAGGGTTTTGATGCAGCAGCGAAAGCAGCGATCATTGCCAGCATTGCTTTTGGTTGTCGAGTTGTTGCTGGAGATGTGTACCACGAAGGAATCAGTGATATCAGTGCCGCCGATATTGCGATTGCTCGTCGTCTTGGGTACGTGGTGAAACTTCTTGCAATTGCCGAGAAGAATAAAGTAAATAATACGGTTGCAGTGCGCGTCCATCCTGCAATGGTTCCATTGTCGCACCCACTTGCAAGTGTTAGAGATTCGTACAATGCCGTGTTTGTAGAGGGTGACGCAGTGGGTTCTCTCATGTTTTATGGTCGTGGTGCTGGCGGAATGCCAACAGCTTCTGCAGTGCTCGGTGATGTCA
>Ga0105052_10000789_pt1 | contig 43739 bp, 37 predicted proteins | sample FRY03_FD_78094 | JGI IMG/M metagenome (GOLD analysis project Ga0105052, IMG submission 78094) | Freshwater microbial communities from Lake Fryxell liftoff mats and glacier meltwater in Antarctica - FRY-03 | ecosystem: Environmental > Aquatic > Freshwater > Ice > Glacier meltwater ... | reverse complement strand
TCCTTCATCAGGTGAATGCGGCGGGCGGGCCACCGCCCTCTATCACCTCATTTTCCGGAGGAGGAACATGGAAACTAGCATGGCGTGAGCGGAGCGAGGGCAATGCGGGCCCGCTTCCCCGGTTTCCGGAGGAGGAAACCGCAAGTCAGCATGGCCGGAGCGGAGCGCAGGCAACCCTCCGGTTTCGTAGTTTAAACGGGCATCTTCCAGCCCCCGGCTCGTTTCCTCGACTACTATGACCTTCCGGCTTCGTCCTCTCGGACTACGCCGGGACAGGCTGCTGCTCTCCTCGGAAACCACCGCGTAGCCAAGCGGGCGAAGACGGGCCCGAGTCGGTCACCCTTCCCGAATAACACCGAAGGCTTGTAGGAGTTTTGGACAGGAGTGGATGCGACGTGCCCCGAAGGGGTGAAGGGGGGGAGTGGCCCCCCTGAATCAATTGCCTTCAGATGGTAGTTTCTTCATTTTCATGTTTGAGGCTTCAAGAATCTTTGCCAGAGTGATCTTGGAGGACTCTTCCCAGATCAAATTACCCAAGACCAATCACGAACACTTCTCCGCCCACGGCAGCGGTAAGCGTCAAACCGCAGGCTGCAAATAGGACGTTGCCTTCGATCTACTCTCCGGACTCCGGATACTGGATACTGAATACTAATTTCCGCCTCTCCCCTCCGCCCCTCGGCCTCCGGACTCTTCAAAACATCCCCCGCGCCCGCGCCAAATCCTTCCCAATCTGCACCTTCAGCGCCTCCACGCTCTCAAACTTCTCCTCCCCCCGCAAATACGCCCCGAACCACACCTCCATCTCCTGCCCATAGAGATCCCCCGCAAAATCAAACAGGTGTACCTCCAACAATCTCCGCTCCGCCCCCACCGTCGGACGCATCCCCAGGTTCCCCACCCCCTTCCGCAGCACCCCACCCACCTCCGCCTGCACCACATATACCCCATCCGGTGGCAACTGCTCATCTCCCACCTCAATATTCGCCGTCGGCGTCCCGATCTTCGCCCCCAACTGCCGCCCGTGCGCCACCACTCCATACACCGAAAACTCCCGCCCCAACATCGCCGCCGCCGCCGCCAAATTCCCATCCCGGATCGCCTGCCGGATCCGCGTGCTGCTGATCCGCTCCCCCTCCATCATCACCGGCGCCACCGCATCCACCTGCACTCCGGCGTCCTTCCCCCACTCCCGCAAAAACACCGCGCTCCCACCCCGATCGTGCCCGAACTTCCAATCCTCCCCCACCGTCACCTGCCGCAAATCCGGAGCGCAGCCAAACAACTCCTCCGCAAACTCCCGCGCCTCCCGCCGCGCGAACTCCGCCGTGAAGGGCAGCACCACCACCACCGACACCCCCAGCGCCTCCAACAAGCGCTCCTTGTGCTCCAGGCTCGCCAGGATCCGCCGCGGCGCCTTCCCCGGTGCCAGCACCTGAATCGGATGCGGCTCAAAGGTCACCACCCCCGCCACGCCCCCACTCTCCCGCGCCCCCGCCACCGCCGCATCCACCACCGCCCGATGCCCCAAATGCACCCCATCAAACACCCCCAACGCCAGGTGAAGGGCTCCCTCCACCCCCCCCAACTCCACCAATGACCTCAACCTCTTCATCTCTTCCCCAATAACAAATAACTAATAACCAATAACGGTCGCGAAGCGACTAAGCCCCCCTCATCAACGAGATCTCCGCCAGACTCACCATCGACTTCAAGAGCTCCTCCCGCTCCCCGTTCTTCAACTGATCGATCGAAATGGTCCGCTCCAGATTGAAACGACCCGAACGCGTCCGTCGCAGTGCGCTCAAATGCCCCCCGCAGCCCAGCTTCGCACCGATGTCGTGCGCATAGGTCCGCACGTAGAACCCCTTCGAGCAGTTCACCACGAATTCAATCTCCGGCAACGCCACTCGCGTGATCTCATAGCTCGTCACGTGTACCGGCCGCAGCGCCCGCTCCACCTCCTGACCCTTCCGCGCCAGCTTGTAGAGCGGCACCCCGTCCTTCTTGATCGCCGACACCATCGGCGGCATCTGCTCAAAGGCCCCCGTGTATTCTTCAAACACCGCCCGGATCTGCTCCTCGCTGTAGTCCCCCACTTCCGCCTCCACCAAGACCTCCCCCTTCGCATCCTGCGTGTTCGTGGTCTGCCCCAGCGTGATCGTCCCCACGTATTCCTTGTCCTCACTCATCAGGAGGTCCTGGATCTTCGTGGCCCGCCCCACCACCAGCATCAACAGCCCCGTCGCCATCGGGTCCAGCGTGCCGCAATGCCCGATTTTCCTGATCCCCAAACTCCGCCGGGCAATCGCCACCACGTCGTGCGAGGTCATATCCTGTTCCTTGTCCACCAAAAGGACCCCACTGTGTTCAATCTCTTGTCTATGCATGATCTGTTTGAAAATCGTTAGATGTCCCCCGCCTCCACCGCCTTCGTCAGCACCGCCAACACCCTTGGCATGACCTCCTCCACCGGCCCACCCTGCCGCGCCCCCGACGCCAACACGTGCCCCCCGCCTCCAAACGCCGCACACACCTCGCAGACATTCACCTTCGTCGTCAGCGACCGCATCGATATCCGCACATCCCCGTCCTTCAATTCCTCAAAGAACACACAGGCCACCACTCCGCGGATGGCCCGCATCACGTCCACCAATCCCTCGCTGTCCCCCGCTTGAATTTTCAAGCGATCCTTCACCTCCTGCCGCAGCACCCACCACGCCACCCGCCCGTCCCCACTGCGCTCGAGTGTGCCCAGCAACTCCTTCAACAACTCCACCCGCCGATACGGAAAGTCGTGGTAGATCGCCGAGTTGATTTCCCCCACCGCCACCCCCCGCTCCACCAGATCCGCGGCCATCCGCAGGGTCCGCCCCCCCGTGTTGGAATACTGGAATGATCCCGTGTCCGTCGACACCGCCACATACAGCGCATCCCGCGCCTCATCCGGCAGCGGCAGCCCCAACTCCATCGCCAGGTCATACACGATCTCCCCCACCGCCGCCGCCCGCTCATTCACATACACCAGATCCCCATACTCCTCGTTCGAAACGTGATGATCGATGTTCACCCACAACGGCACCTCCGCTCCCGCCGCCAGACAGCGCGCCCCCAACCGCGCCTTGTTCGCCGTATCCAGGGCAATGAACACTTCCGCCTCCACCGGACTCCCATCCGACACCACCACATCCTCCCCTCCCTTCAGAAATTGCAAATTCTCCGGCACTCCATCCTCATTCAGCACCACCACCTTCTTTCCCATCGCCTGCAGGATCGCCTTCAGCGCCACCACCGATCCGATCGCATCACCATCCGGCCGACTGTGACTGCACAGCACAAACGACGCGTGCTCGGAAAGCACGGGGCGGAGATCGGCGAGAGAGATTCGTTTTCCCATAAGACGGCTCGAACGTGCAGCGGGGTCGCGGATTCTGCCGATCAGCCCCCCTTCCGCAAGCAAAACCAATCAACTTCCCTCCCCATCGATTCAACAAGGGGAGCAATCTGGGCGATTCCCACCAAAACCCCCAACAATCACCCCCCACATCTCCGGGAAATCAGTGAAATCAGTGAAATCAGTGGTCGCAATTCCTCGACTTACTCCCCTGTCTGGGCCGGATCACCCCAGTGAATCAAGGTCGAGGAGCGCGGCACCCCCTCATCCAGCCACTCGCGATGGCTCATCCCCTTGCACCACCGGGCCTTGCCGATCCAGCCCCGCAACAACGCTTCCGGCTCCTCAAGGCCCTCAAGATCCAGGAAGGACCGTAAACTCAACTCCCCCCAACCCGCTTCCTTCTCTTCTTCAACGGCAACATCCTCCTCTTCCGCCTCCTCACGATCCAGCAACTCCTCAAGGTCCTCCACGTCCTCCTTCTCATCCAACGGCTCATCCATCTCCTGCCGCGCCCTCGGATCCAGCCCCTTCAACTGGTCCCGGTTCGCCAGCCCCACTTCCAGCCACGCTTCGCAAAAATCCCACCACGACGCCATGTGCACCTCCACCAGCAACCCGGATCCACCAACCTGATCCGCCTTCCCCTCGCGCATCGCCTTGTCCACCTTCGCCGCCAAGGCCTTCGAACTCCCCACGATGAACAGCTCATCGCTCACCGACAGGCTGGGTAAAAAATCATCCGTCGCAAAAGGCATCGGAATGAAATGCGTCCGCAGATCGTTCGTGTCCGCCGACATGGTGTCCGGAAATGGAATCGGGGTCTCCGCCGCCTCGGAAAAAATCCCCAGCAAGCGCACCCCCGCGTCGTACCACAGCTCCCAAGTCGCCTCCAGATCAGCACGGCTCTTCACCGGCCGCATGTAGGCCACCCGCGGAATGCGCCCCCGCTTCAGGGTCTCCTCCTCAAAGCCCACGATCGGCGGAGCCTCGCCCTGCAGATCGATCAGCAAGGCCGCTTCCTCGCCCAGCGCCGTCCGAAAATGATCCCGATAGCCGGCCCAAAGGTTCTCCATCGCCTTCAGGAAATCCCTCCGCATCAGTTCCGCCAACCGTCGCTGCCGCTCGGCCTCAGGCAACTCCTCCCCGTCCTCTTCGGCCCTGTCCTCCAACTCCTCCGCTCCTGCATCCATCGCCTCGGAGATCTCCTTCCCGATCAACCCCACCACGTTCATCGCTTCCTCGAACTGCTTCACGCTCTTCTCCCCGTGGCTCGCCCGCTCCTTCCAATGCGCCCTCAAAAACGGCTGCTCCTCCCATTGCTCCAACGCCGCAGCAAACACCAACGGCGTGCTCAAATCCAGCATCTCCCCCTGCCAGCCGCCCCGCGTCTCCAAATGCAGCCCATCCTTCAAAATCAAGGCGCCCACCGTGTCATGCGCCTCACCTGCCTCCTTCTCCCCGCTCAATCGCGCGATCTCCCGGATCGACTTCGCCATCAGCGCCCCCGTCCCCAGCCGCTTGCTCTCCTCCAACCCCGCCGCCACCCCCTTCCACACCGGCACCCAGCTCTGCAGCTTGTGCAGCGTCCCCGTCAACTCCCCCTCCATCCACGCCATCCCCAGCACCGTCCCACTCTCATACTGCGTCAGAAAATCGAACGCCTTCCGCGCCGCCAACGACTGCTCCGCCGCCCCCACCGTCTCCACCGATTGCTCCCCGAGCCCGATTGAAATCACCACGTAGTTCCCCACCTCCGCACAGGCCACCACCAATGGTAAATCCTTCGCTATCTCCCGCAGTTGCTTCCAGTGCGCCTCCCCGAACCCTTTCAGGTCCGCCCCCGCGGAGGCCTTTTCCAACATCGAATCCCACTCCAGTTTCAGACCCTCCCACCGAACCCCCTCCCTCGTGAACTCATGCTTCACGAAGGGGCTTCCCTCCTGCACCACACACTCCAACCACCCCTGGACCCCGGCCAAAACCTCCTGGCGATTCTCGTCCACCCTCCCCCCAAACTGCAGCGACAGGACCGGCTTCCCCCCCGCCGCAGCCATCTGCCCCTCCATGAACGCCATCAACTCCCCCACCAGCTCCTCCGTCTGCTCCTCATCGCCTCCCATGAAAAAATTCCCGTCCGCCGCCCGCTTCACTATCTTCTGCAACATCTTCGGATAGACCACTTCCTGGTAGTGCACATACGGCTTCATCCACCAATCCAGCCCCCGCGCCGCAAAAAACACCTCCCGACCAAAGAGCGGACGCACAACCTTCTCAAAATCTCCCTCCACCCGCCTCTTCCACTCTTCCACCGTCTCCAGATCCTTTCCCGCCGCTTCCGCGATCTCCTCGAGCTTCAGTCGCTCCACCGCCTCTTCCGTCTTCAGGTCGCTGAATAGATCCCATACGAACTCCAGACTCCGCGCCTCCACTTAGACCTCCGTGTCCTCCGGCAAATACCGCGCAAACCCGGCATCCTCCCGGCTCCACTTCGGCGGCACCGGCACAGATGCAAGAACCGGCAGCCCGCTCTCCACGGTCTCCACCCCGCCTTCCGACAACACCTTCGTCTCCACGAGCAATACCGGACTCTCCCTCTCTTCTCCCGCCGCTCCATTCTCCTCCTCCGCCTTCGACTGACAGCTCACCAGCAAGGCTGACGCCAGAGCGACTCCCACCGCCCCCACCAGGCAACACCTCCACACATCTCCCAATTTCATACCAACTCCCTAACCCCACCGCTCCGACACGGCAATTATTTCTCCCTCGAAATATTCCAGCGGCAACCCCCATCCCCGAGGGATCCAAGCCAAGAGTGCGGGGTCCGAGCCGCAGACCTTAGGCCGCAAAGCCTTCGCCGCTGCCTGCGATCCCTCTCCCGCGTAGCGGCGCCCCTGCGGGGCGTCGGCGGCTGAACCCCCGCCCCGCCTCCAGCCCCCCTACTCCTCCTCGTCCTCAGGCGGCGCGGTCGGCAGCTTCGCCACCTCATCCAGCAAGTTCACCACATCCACCCCCCGCTCCACCGAAGCATCCTGCACAAACCGCAGAACCGGCGTGTTCCGCAACACCACCCGCTTCGCCACCCGACCCTGTATCAGCCCATGCTGCTTGTTCAGCTTCTCCAGCACCAACCCTTCCCCCTTCCCCAAAATGCTCACCCACACCTTCGCGTCCTTCAAATCCGGCGCCACCTCCACCGCACTCACCGTCACCAGCGATCCCGGAAACTCAAATTCCTTCTGCACCACGGAACTAATCTCCCGCTTCAGCAGTTCGTTTACTTTGTCCAATCGCCGCGACATCGTCTTGTTCCCCAATTACCAATCACCAATCACCACGGCCAACGGCCAACGGCCAACGGCCGTCACAACGTCTGGCTCACCTTCTCCAGCTTGTAACACTCGATGATGTCCCCTTCCTCGTAATCGTTGAAGTCGCCAAGGCGGATCCCACACTCGATCCCCACCTTCACCTCCTCCACTTCGTCCTGATGGCGGCGCAACGTCGACATCCGGCCATCGAAGACCGGCTGCTTGCCCCGCAAAACCCGGGCATGCGCCTTGCGCACCACCTTGCCGTCCGCGATCACACAACCCGCCGCACGACCCTTCTGCACCTTGAAGACCTTCTTCACCGAGGCATGACCAAGGATCTTCTCCCGCGTCTCCGGCTCCAGAAGACCGAGCATGGCCTCCCTCACCTGGTCCAGAAGCTCGTAAACTATCGAGTAAAGCTTCACCTGCACGTCCTCGCGCTTCGCCGCCTTCACCGCGTTGCTCTCCACCTTCACGTTGAATCCAAGCACCACCGCGTCCGCAGAACTCGCCAACAGGATGTCCGACTCGCTGATCGAACCCGCTCCGGCATGAATGAAGACAGCCTCCACCTTCTCGGATTCGATCTCTGCAATCGCTCCCTTGATCGCCCCCACCGATCCCTGCACATCCGTCTTCAGGATGATCTTCAGCTGCGCCTTCTGCGCACCGTCTCCGACCATCGCCAACAAATCTTCCATGCGGCTCTTCCTCGGTCCTGCCAACCGACTCTGACGACGCTCCAGCTGACGCTCCTCGCTCAGCTTCTTCGCCGCCCGCTCATGCTCCATCTCCACCAGCTCATCCCCCACATGGGGCAGCTCCGCAAAGCCCAGCACCTCCACCGGAGTGGCCGGTCCGGCCTCCTCGATAGGCTGCCCGTGGTCGTTCAGCAACAACTTCACCTTCCCCGCAAATGGCCCGCAAATGAAGGCCATCCCGATCTTCAAAGTCCCCGTCTGCACGATCACCGTGGCCGTCGGTCCCTTGCCCGCCTGGATCGACGCCTCGATCACCGCCGCCCGGGCATTGGCCATCGGATTGGCCTTCAGCTCCAGCACCTCCGCCTGCAACGCCATCAACTCAATCAGCGCATCCATCCCCTGCCCGGTGACCGCCGATACCTCCACGCACTCAATATCCCCTCCAAAATCACTCGGGGTCAGCCCCTCCTCCATCAACTGCGTCTTCACCCGCATCGGATCCGCACCCGGCAGGTCACACTTGTTGATCGCCACAATGATCGTCTTCTCCGCCGCCTTGGCGTGCGAAATGGCCTCCCGCGTCTGCGGCATCAGGCCGTCGTCCGCCGCCACCACCAGCACCACGATGTCCGTCACATCCGCACCCCGTGCCCGCATCTCCGTGAAAATCGCGTGCCCCGGTGTGTCAATGAAGGTAATCGGCCGCCCCTCATGCTCCACCCGGTAGGCCCCGATATGCTGCGTGATCCCTCCCGCCTCGCCTTCCGCCACCCGCGCCTTCCGCACAAAATCCAGCAGCGAGGTCTTTCCGTGGTCCACGTGACCCATGAAGGTGATGATCGGTGCACGCAGCTCCATCTTATCGGTCGGCACATCAATCTCCGCCACGGGCTCCACAATGACCTCCTCCACCTTGTGGACTCCGCCACCCTTCTCCCGCTTCTCGCGCTCGAAGATAAATCCGTGCTTCTCGCAAACCTGCTCCGCGATGTCCGGCTCAATCGCCTGGTGCAGAGCAACAAAGACCTCCAACCCGATGAGATCCTTCATGATCTCGAACGTTTTCAGGCTCATCTTCTCCGCCAGGACACTCACGATGATCGGCGGCTTGATCGATATCACATTGCCATGCACCACCGCATCCGGCTGCGCTTCCTCCGGCACATCCTTGCTCACCGGGCTGCTCGTCACGAACTCCGGATCACTCGGCTCATCAAGCAGCTTGGAAATCGGCGCGAACTGGTCCTTGCCCGACTTCGAGGTCTTCCGGACCGCCGCACCCTTCCTGCTCCCCGCCTCATCCTCCACCCCGAGGTCCAACGCCTCACTCTTGTGATCCGCAACCGTTTTCACCTTCGACGCCTCCTCCCTCTGGCGTGAACGCCGCGACGGCTTCTTCTGATCATCGATCAGATTCAGCGTCTCTTCCTTCTTCTTCTCCGTACTGTCGCTCTTGTCAGCCATGTGGTTCTCGGGTCCGGGTCCGGGTTCCTGCTGGCTGCTTGCTCCTTACGGAGCATCAGAGCTGGAAACCCATCAAAATCATTATTCTTCAGTTGTTGCTACAGATGCCGTGCTCGCCTCTTCCTCGGGAGCATCGGATTCTTCAGCCGCAGGCTCTTCCGCCGCGACCTCTTCTGCCACCGCCTCGGGCTCGGCCGCAGCCGCTTCCGGCTCGCCTCCTCCCGTTGCAATACGTGCTTTCTCGAGGACCGTCTTGGCCTCCTCCTCGCTGATCTCCATCGCCGCGGCGATGTAATCCAAAGGCATCTGCACCACCAAATCAGGCGTCGCTCCACCGGCCCGGAACAGCTTCTCCGCAAGCTGCGGCTCCAAGCCCAGTGCCCCGGCCAGCCCCGAAGCCGCATCCGAAACGCGGGCCACGAACTGCTCGTGCTGGCTCTCATCCTTGCGCACCTGCACGTCCCAATCGACCAGCTTCGCCGTCAATCGCGCGTTCTGGCCGCGGCGACCGATCGCCTTGCTCAAATCTTCCTCGTCCACCGTCACGTGCACCACCTTGTTCTCCTCGTCCAGGGTGATGGAACGGATGATGGCCGGTTTCAGCGCGTCGGTCACAAACTCCGCCACGTCGTCGCTCCAACGGATGATGTCCACCTTCTCATTGTTCAACTCGCGCACGATGTTCTTCACCCGCGCTCCGCGCAAACCAACACAGGCCCCCACCGGGTCCACCTTCTCGTCGTTGCTGTAAACCGCCACCTTCGTCCGGTAGCCCGCCTCACGCGCCACGCCCCGCATCTCCACGGTGTGGTCCGAAATCTCACTCACCTCCGCCTCGAACAAACGACGCACGAAGTTGGGATGGCTCCGCGAGAGAATAATCTCCGGCCCGCGCAGTTCATTGTCCACCGACACCACATAGGCCCGGATGCGGTCCCCCACGTTGTAATCCTCCGTCGAGACCCGTTCCCGTGAAGGCATCCGCGCCTCGAACTTGCCGAGGTCGATCATCACGTCATTCTTCTCAAAGCGCCGCACCGAACCACTGACGATGTCGCCCGCCCGGTCCTTGAACTCATCATAGATCATCTCCTTCTCCGCCATCCGGAGACGCTGCATCATCGTCTGCTTGGCCGTCTGCACCGCAATGCGGCCAAAGTTCGCCGGAGTCACGTTGAACTCCACCTTGTCGTCCAGCTCCGCCGCAGCCTTCACCTTCCGCGCCACCGAAATGGGCACCTCGTTGAACTTGTCCTGATGGTCATCATCCGCCACCACCGTGAGGGTCGCGTAAATCTTCGTGCCACCCTTCTTGGTGTCGATTTCAGCCCGCAAAACCTCAATGTCGTCCGCTCCCGCAACCATTTTGCGGTAGGCCGATAGAAAGGCATTCTCAAGGGCCTCGATCACTTTTTCGCGATCGATGCTCTTTTCCTTTTCGTAGTAGTCGATGAGGGCGACGATGTCGTTCGTCATGATGTTCGGTAATTTAGACGCAAAAGAGTGGGTCTTGTGAACCCACCCACTTAAAGCGTTAAGAGTTGTTCTGAGGCCGCTGCTATAGGACCGCCCCGCGAGCAAGGCAAGAGAAAATCCCCCGCCCTGCGGCCCCGAACCCCCGTCCTTTCCCCGGAAATCAGCGATTCACACCGCTCTCCCCCTCAAGCGGCCTCCACTCCAGCCCACGGAGCTCCGCATCGGTCTGATAGCTCGCCACTCCCAGAGGGGAGACCAACTCAATCAATCCCGGCCGCAAACCGATCTCCCGGCCCGCCGTTTCCACCGAGACCACCTGCTTGTCGTCGATCCACGCCTCCAACTTGTCCTCCCGCACCACCATCCGGATCGCATACCAGCGCTCCTTCTCAAACTTCTCATAGCTCGTCGTCTCGTTCTCCGAGGCATCCAGCCCCCCGATGCTCGAAATCCCCACCGTCGCCCCGCCCCAACCACCCACGATCAGCGTCACGCAGCCCTCCTTCCCCCGCACCGGCACCGTCAGCCCACAGAAAAAGTCGTCCCCCAGCATCTTCCGCGCCTCCAGGCGGATCTCATAGGGGCTCACCGGCAGCGCCCCCTCCCAGCGCACCCCCGTCAAATCCACCCCTCGGGTCATCATCAGCGTTCCTTCGTTCCAGGCCACCTCCCCCTCCCCCCCAAAGTCCGCTGCCACCCACTCCCCATCCCCCGCCGCCGGGACCAGCGAAACCCACCCGGCCTCCTCCCCCGCCGCCGCCAACTCCGCCGAAGCCGCCTCCTCCCCCGTTGCCGCCACAGCCACTGCCGCCGCATCTTCCGGCAAGGCGGGTTCCTGCCTCCCGGCCTCCTCCCCCTGCCGACATCCCAACACCAAACCCCCCGCCAAAATCCACATTGTCCAGCCTTTCATTCCGCCATCCTGCTCAAGCCCCCTCCTCAAGACAACCACACAGATGCCCCTCACCCTCCTCCCCGCCCCGTCTTCCCCCTCCACACCCCGCCCAAACCCTCCCCGGTTTCCTTCATTTCTGCCGCGCCCTCCCAAATTAATCCTTGCCAGCCGCCCTCCCCAACCGTATCCCCCCCGCCCCGACGGGTATCCTATATGCGCAGGTAGCTCAGTTGGTAGAGCAGTTGGCTTTTAACCAATTGGTCCTGGGTTCGAATCCCAGTCTGCGTACTCCCATCCCAACCCGCTACAGCTCAACAGCTTGGCGGGTTTTTCATGCAGTGATTTCGGCCAACTAGTAACATAGTGGCAACGGTTCGTGGTGTTCGCTATCGTCCAACAAAGGTTCCGGATGAGCCTTCCACGAGCGATCTCGCCTCCTCCAAAGTTCGACTCGCGGACAGTCGGCATCGAAGCCCGTCGGCGGGCTCCCTCGGCAGCCGCATGAGGAAAGCTAGCCATGCCCCCCCACCCCGCAAGGTCAGGTCCTCCGGGAAGGCGTGAAAGAATCTGCCGGTGCGGTGGACGTAGCGCAGTCCCGCCTGGATGTGGAATCTCTTGGCGAGTCGGCTGGCGCAGGCGCGGGCAGCCCGATAGCTTCGCGGCCGATACCCTGCCTGATAATAGGCCCGCACCAAGGGTGGTGCCAACATCAGTGCGAGAAGGAACCGCCCATGGCGAATGCTCAGCTCGTGGGGAACTTCGTGAGCGTGGAGAAGTAGTTCTGTCGACTTACTTTTGCTAACATTTTTGCGAGGGTGGACAACAGTTGCTGGCCTGCCCACGGGGGGCTTCCTGACGACGAACTCGACAAGGCCAAGCTCGGCAGCCTGCTCGATTTCCCACCGCCACACCGCAAAACGCCGATCGAAGTCCCTGGGTGACATGGGGCCATGCTTGGCAAGGATTCGCTCGATCCGGTTGAAGCCCTCTTTGGTAAGTACAAGCGGCTTCATGGGTTGGATGCTCGTTGAAGGATGGCCGTTCGAGACGGTCTCCCGCCTCCCTCATTGTGGCGGGTTTGAATCTCCACTCTCGCGGGAAAGAGCGTGGAGAGCTGTTCCACTTCATCCGGTTCAAAGCCGTTGCGTTTCTTCAAGTCCGCCAAGGTGGCCCCGCCACCGGCATCTTCCAGCTTCCGACACAGGACGAGCAGGCGCTTCTCCTGCTTGGCGGTCCGGCCCCGGTGCAACACAGCCAGTTGCTCATTGGCAAACCAGCGCATTGCCTGAATGGCTTCATGAGCCGTCCCTTGGGACAAGGCCCGTTCCCCCGCATGACGGCCTTCCTTGGCGACGTGGAAACAAACGGCAATCTTCCAAGCCTGCTCCCCCCATCGCTTCGGAAAGGCCCCCACGTCCTTCAGGTCTCCCGTCTCCCGGGTTCGCCTCTTGCTTTCGTTGGTGAAATTCCGGAGTGCGGCAAGAGCCCCGGCCTCGGCCTCGATGACAATGGGGTCGTTGCCTCTCGCTCGAAAGCCAAGCGCTTCACCGATGAGTGTCCCCCATGCCTCGACAGCGCCTCGGTCCATCGTGTAGGGCTCTTCCGGTTCGTCCTCAGCCTCCGCTTTGGTGTCGGCGAGCAGGAACCGGGGAAGCATGCCGCCCTCGGACAGTCCCTCATTCTCGAAAAGCTCCGCAGCGGCATCGGGCTGGATCAACCAAGTCACCGCAAGGCACGGAGAATGAAGCTCCACCGAGGGCCTATTGAGGCGGGAGGTTCGGCAATAATCCCCCGAGAATGCGGAGAGGTAGAGGGAATCGTCCGTTTTGCCACGGGTGTAGCGTCCGGTGAGAACGGCAGCCACTCCCCTTGCCTCGGCCGACAGAGACAACAGCGCTTCCCCGGGCTGGGAGGCCAGAGAGACCGCCAGCTTCTCGCTGGTGATGTTCTCCACCGAGAATCCCGGTTCCCTCTCAAGCTGTCGCTCGATCTCCAGACGTTCCCTCTCCAGCTCGGCCAAGTCTTGGGTGGCTTGTTCCGCGCCCAAGGAATCCGTCTCATCGAGAGCGGCCTTCTTCGCCCGTTTGTGCTTCCCGTCGAGCACTTCGAGCTTCGCCTTGAGCAAGGGAAGCTCCTCCTTCTGCCACTGCTCGGCCTTGATCCTCTCGGCCTCTCGAAAGGGGGCGGCAATCAAGCTGGCACTCTGCCCCTTCCCGGTCCCGCTGGCAGCAATGGCCATGATGTACAGGTTGGCCCGGGTTCGACGGTCTCCCCCACTTCGAACCTCCACGCCTGCCCCTATCGCACCTGACAGGATGCCCAAAGCAGGAATGACGGCGAGGGGCACGGGAACCAGCGCCGCTTTGGCCACCTCCTCGACGATCCCTCGCAGCGCTGAGGGGAGAGCATCCAGAGGGAAACTGTTCGGGGGCGGCTCCCCATCTTCAAAACCTCCCATTCCTTCGTCCTGATCCCCTTCAGCCGGGGTTTCGGAGGTTTTGAAGGTTCTGAAGGCGGGTTGTAGTTCTTCGGTGAATTCTGCCACCGCTTCGGCGACGGGGTCGGGTTCGATGTTGGGGTTCATTCTGTGCAAATTGGGTTGAGGTAGAGAAGGCGGGCCGTGTCCCCGGTGCCTTCGTGGAGGCAGCCGGGGGCGCGGAGGGGATTGCTTGAGCAACGGTCGAAGACGGCGGCGTCAATGGCGAAGCCGTGAAGGAGTGTCCGGAGGGCGTTCATTCCCTCGGGGGTGGGCCGGTCAAACCAGCCGTGGAGGGACTTCCCCCCGGTGTCGATGACGGCGCGGAGGCTCATCTTGAGCCGACTCCGCAGGAAGGAGAGGAGGGCGGCGCATAGCTCCCTGTTCTCGGCCCGCTCTTCGGCTGTCCGGGGCTTGTGGCCGATCAACTCGTCGCTCTCGATGACCACGAACGGACGGGCGAGGACGGAGGCCTCGGCGCGGGAATGGCTTCCCATCCGGAACACCCCGGCAGCAAGCCGGGGCGGCAGCCGGTCGAGGGTCAACCAGTCCCGGGTGGCGCGGAAATTCAGAGCGTACCTGGGCTCCCCGCTGTCGTAGGGCGTGCCCATCCAGAGGATGGCCTCGGGAGCGAACAACCTGGCAAGCATCGCGTGGGCTTGTTCTCCGGGCTTCATGTCGATGAGGAACGGGGATTGGTGCCAGAGATCCGCCCTCCAGCCCTTGGAGTGGTAGGGAGCAAGCAAGCCCCCGCGTGCCTCCTGTAGCCTCGCAGTCAGCTTGGTGTGGCTTTCCTCCGCCGGGTCTTTGCTGCTCCGCTGGTGGCTTCTCCTCGACTGATCCCTTCGGGCAGTCGAGAGGCCGTCGAATTCCCCCACCCCCATGAGCTTCGACAGCCCTTGGAGGCATTCAAAGTGATCGGGCCGAACTCCATGAATCGCGGCGTGAAGGTCGATGACGGTCCCGCCCCGCTGGCAGGGGTGACAAAACCAGAGCCACACCCCGCCCTTCACCTCAGCCGTGAATGATGGGTTCGAATCGTCGTGCAAAGGGCACCGAGCGACGAGCTTGCTTCCGGTGTCGCGGACTATCTCCACCCCGATCTTTTGCAGGTAGTTCGGCAGGGTCGCCTTGAGGGCATCGAGGTCGTATCTCATCGCCCTCCCTCCTCTCCCGGCAAGGTATTGAGTGCTTCGGCGGCGAAGTCCTCCAGCTCGGCCTCAGTGAGAGGGGCGCTGGGATTCATCAAGGGAAGCGCCCGCTCGGGGCGGTCATCACCTTCCCGCTTGAACGTGTTCTCGTTTGGGGTAGTCTCCCGACGTCGGCTTCCAATTCGACACTCCGAGAGAGTCCCCACCGTTGGGGACTTTTTCATTATTCGGCTTTCTGCTGATTCTCAGGGAGGAAGGATTCGATGTAGGCCTCGATGGACTTCGCATCGAAGAGGCGGGTGGCGCGGGTCATTCCGGGCTCCTGGAGGGAGACGCTTCGGATTTTCCCGGCCTTGGCCAGCATCCAGAGCTTGGTGCGGCTGATTGAGTAGGTGGCAACGGCTTGCTTATCGCGAAGCCAAATTGCGGTCGGGTTCGGTTGAATATGTTGTTCGGACATTACGGGATAGACCCTACTCTTCACCGAGGCCCCCGGGTTCGAACCGTCAGGCCCCCGGTTTGGCACCGTCAGGCCCCCGGTTTGGGCGGCAAACCTCCCCTTTCAACGCCCTCAACCCTCATTTTGCCCCACTATGCCACCGGCACACCCCCGGTTTGGCAGCCCCAAGACTTCAAAACCTTTTCTGCACTTACTGGAACTTTCCCGTCTTTGGATCGCTCTTCCCCCGTCTCTCTGGCTTGGAATTCATGCTCTCGATCTCGTCCTGCAGATCGAGCCACGTCTTCAGTTTTGTCAGCGCCTTCTTGGCCGCATGGGCGCTCCGGAAGTGCTTCTGTTTATCCACAAGATACTCGGCCTTGAATTCGGCGATCTCCTTGGCTGACGGCGCAGGCCACCAAACCGTTTTCGTCCCCCACCAAGGGGCAGTCTCATGCTCCCCACTTTTCCGCTTCCGCCTTGGACTTGTTAGAGGCTTCTCAGTTTGCTCTGGCAGAATCAGAAAACCAGAACTCCCAATATGGAGCCATCGAATCCAACCCTTCTCGCAAAGCGTCTTGCTCAACCCTCCATCAAAGTCAGGAGCGGACGGATTCCATGGAATCTCTTCAAGGAATGATCGGAGCCGTAAAGACTCCGTCACCCATCGATTAAAAATCCGTCGCACGTCTCTCTCATTGGATGCTCCCCCTCGTTGCTTCACAAACGCGCCCAACAAATCGGCTCGCACAACTTTCCCGGCATCGTTCCCCTTCCTGAGCAAATGTTCCTCCACTAGAGAATGAATGGCATCGCTGACGTGCCCCCTTCTCGCCTTTTCGTTCCAATGCCGAATGTTCCGAGAGACCAAGTGAGCTTCGCAGATGAGCGCATAGGCCCGCTGGACTGTTTTCTCGGCCGCTTCGCCACTCGCTGCGATATGCTTGGCCACCTCCAAGAGCTGCTCTGGCTCCACCTCAAAGTAACGGCCAGCATGCACTTGATGACGATCAGACGTGATCGGCCCACCAGCTTCCTCGCCCGCAAAAACGGGGTGCTCTCCAGACGAAGAACGGGCAATCAAAGCACGCTGTTCTTCCGTTGTCAGATGCTCGAAGGGGTTCATGACATTTGCGGTGTTGCTTCCTCCCTCGTGGGATCTTGGCCGATCAAGTCGGGATGCAGATATCGGATAGTAAAATCAGAATCCCCGGGATCCCGCCTCATTCTAAATCGCCCGAAATGGAGACCCGTCACCACGTTGAACGGAAACGTCGCCTCCAGTCCGGCGGCCATACGACGCTGAATACCGTTACTGTCCCCACCGATGAAGAGACAGGGCGCAGGGTGAACTCCATCTTCTCCGATATATTCGACCTCTTCCCGTGGATTGTACCACTCATGCGCAGCCCCAAACATTCCAACAAAAGACACCAATAGTTCAGGAAAGGGAGTCAGGCACTTGCATTCGTGAGCGCTCACGACCTGAGAACTGAGCACGTGAAAAAAACGATTCTTCCCGTTCGCATAGTATTGAAATTTGGGATCTTCGATCTCCGCACCAGGCTTCAAAACGACAATATCCGGAGAGAATGTAATGTCGCTGTGCCAATGCGATTTGATGCGCACCTGCTGACGTATTTGGAATTCCTGCCCGCCATAGTGGAACTTGAACCACGAGAAATTGGCGGGATTCCCGCTGGGAGTAGTGAGGTATTGAAATTCGCCGCTCTTGTTGAGATTCTCAACAGCAATGCTCCCAGTAGAATCCTCATAGTTCTTCACCAGCATATGGAGACATCCGATCTCAAACGAAGCCGCTCGTTCTCGCTTCTTCACACCATAAACCACCGAATATTCAGCGCAAAATTGCCTCACTTCTCGGCGGACATTATGGAGCCACTGCTCTTCGCTCGATCTACTTTCCTTCGCGGCCATCGTTGGAGGTGTTGATGATCCAAATCAGATCATTCGTCTTCTGTGCTTCTAGAAGTCTGCGGCTGACTCCCAACCTCTCACAAAGCGCCAGAAACGTTAGCGACATCTTGAGGTTTGCTTTGTTCTTCTCTTCGTCGAAGAGAATCTTTTGGCCATACCGAATTGGAATCCGCTTCCCTAGCACCCTTGGCGGCTCTGACGACGCAAGCAACGGCCGCACGATCCGCTGATAAAAGCTATTGAGCACAAACAGCACTTCAAGTTTTCTCCGCGTCCATCCGAACCGCTGTGCCTTCCTGACCTCTTCAGCTTTGTGCTCCGTCAAATACTTGAGTTCGCCAAGCATGAGGTCCACCCGCTTTGTGACAGCGATTCGCTCATCACGCTCTACCTCCCTGACGAACTCCCTGAGAATGGCATCCTTCACAGCACGGGTAAGGTTCAATCTGACTGCACCTGCTCATCGAGGGCGGAGAGGGTGGCGACGATGGCGTTGGTTTGGGTGGAGACGTGGGCGACACTGAGGAGGAGGTCGAGGTTGTAGCGGGGGTTGGGAGGCATTGTTTGTTTCGTTTTGGGATTTGGCTACAGCGCAACGTCTGAGGCTCAGATGTGAAATTTAGCCTTCAGATTCGAGGCTCATGTCCGCCGCGAACTCGGAAATGGGGCCAACGCCAGCAACAATCAGTCGCTCGCGGGCACGGGTGCAGGCGACGTAGAGGAGGTGGCGCTCGGTGTTGTAGACTTCCTCCAGTTCGGATTCGTCCGCGGCGCTCTCGATCCTATCGGCCAGGGGGACGATATTGTGGTCGCAGGCCATGACGATGACGGCTCGGAACTCCAGGCCCTTGGCGAGGTGCATGGTGGCAAGGGCGACCTTTCCCGGTGGGGCGAGGCTGGTGCGTTCGAGTTCGGTCCAATCGACGGCGGCCCGTTTGAATGCCGCACGGGCACGGGGCATCTGGGCCTCGCTGCGGACGAAGATCGCTACCTCGTCGGGAAGGAACTGCTGTTTGAGCAGCTCGATTAGGAGGTTGGCTACTCCTTCGATCTCGGCGTCGTTGTCCTCGTAGGAGACAATTCCGGGAGGGGGGCCGTTGAAGACGGAAACGGTGCCGGTGCGGTCTTCGATGTTTCCGTCGACGTCGGATACCTCGTCAGGGAGGAGGATGTCTGCCTTGGCCCGGATCTGGTGGGAGGTGCGGTAGTTGACGCGCAGGCGGTTGGAGCGGCCCCGGATGTCCACCCCGAGGGCCTTCCAGGAAAAGGGTTGCTGGAAGATCCTTTGACCGCTGTCGCCGGCGAAGAACAGGGCCTGCTGTGAGGTGTCGCCCATGACGGCCAGAAAGCGGAGTTCGGCCACCCCGAGGTCCTGAGCCTCGTCCACGACCACGAAGTCGTAGGGCCGCTCCCCCGTGTCCCTGAGCCCCTCCGTGACGCGAGTGAAGGCCGTTGCCCATGTGACCCGCCTCGCAGCGTCGAGGCGATCCCTGACGGCGCTACAAACCTCCCAGACTTGCTCCCGCTGCTTCGCGCCCAGTCGCGTCTTGCGCCCGATGCGGGGAACCGACTGGTAGGCTTCTAGAGAATCGACCTGCCATGCATCGATTACGAGCCTCCACTCGGACCATACAAAGACGGGCGAGAGTTCGGATCCTGTCTCCTTGATTGCTTCAGCGATGGTGGAGCGGACGTATTCATCATCCGCAACCACGAAGTTCCCTTGCGATTTGGCGTAGAAATCGACGGCTACATCGGGAAGAGAGCGGACCAAGATCCTCTTGGAGAAATCTGATCCTTCCCCGACAAGGCGGTTGAGCTTGATCTGGAGCAAGTCGGCGAGAGCGGGCGAAAAGGTGGTGAGGAGAATGCTCGCGTCGGGATTACGCTTGGCGAGAACCACGGCCCGGTGGAGCGCGACGACCGTCTTGCCCGTGCCAGCAGAACCGGTGATGCGGGCGGGGCCGTTGTAGTCCTGTTCGACGAAACGCTTCTGCGACGGGTGGAGGAAGATGGTCCACTGCTCCCATGGGTAATCCAGTGCAAGGGAGAGTTCCTCCTCGTCGGTGAAGAGGCGGAAGCGGCGCTGCGCGTCGGGGTGCTCAAATCCTTCCTCTCCATCAGCAACCGCCACCATCTGCGGAGTATTCCCGACAGCAAGATCGAGAACGGCCTCAGCTGCCTCTTGAGGAAGATGGGGAACGATCTCCAGAAGTTGATCCTCGTTGGCACTGAGAATGTCATGGATCCAGTCCTGCGGGACCCCGTATGCCAGCAGGTCTTCCGAAGTCTTTCCTTCCAGAGCAGGGCCTGATGGCGAAGGCTGCGGAGCCTCCTGAGCCACCTCCATCTCGACCTGTTTGTAGACTGGGATCTCCTGCACTCGCTCGCGGATCTCGACGAGCTGGGTTGCTCCGGTCTTGGGGTGTTTATCGAGGCGACGGCGCTCCCCCCAGTCATACGCCTTGTCATGGTGGTCGATGTAGCAAATGAGGAAGTCCGCCTTGGTCTTGTGGACGATGATACGGATGTCCCCGCTTGCCCTAATCGACCAGAAGTTCGGATCCTTGGCCCTGTCGAGGCGGTGGAACTTCAGGCTGGGCTGGGACGGATCGACCTGGAGGTCGAAGACTGTCGTCTTCGCTGCCTTCTGCTCGTTGGCGGTGAGCTTGGCGAGGCTGGCTCGGAAGGTGTCGGCGATGCGGAAGTTCATTTTGGGAGAAAGGGATCAGTCAGAACCAGCCGAAAGCGTCGCATCCTGTTCCGCCCGAGCATTGCCGAAGGCACGTCCAATCCTGCCGAGATTGTCCGAGTCGCGAAGTAGCTCGTCCGCTCTGGAAAATGCGCCCACCACGGTTTCGATGATGTCGCCGTAGCGAGGAATTTCGATCGCATCCTGAGCCAGGAAATTCCAATCGGTGTAGTGACCCGGTTCAAAGCCAAGATCGGCATCAAGGAAGCGCTTTGGTATGTGGTGATTACACCGGTGGAGCGCTTCCTTGTGTTTGCAGACCCGGTTGGCGTATTCTATTAGTCCATCGACGGCAAGTGGTGCCCGCGAAAGGTCGTTTCGGGCGTTCTTCTTAGTTGGTGGAGAGGAGGCCATTTGGACTCGCAGGATTGTGAGATCTTCGAGCACCTCGGCGGAAAGCATTATCGTTCGGAAGTAGTGCCGGGCAAGGATCTCAGGCGTTTGTTCGAGAACCATGGTATCCTCGTTATCGAGTCCTTGAGTCTCTTGGGCCCCCAACTCGCCGACTGGATAGTCGTCGAAGCGATTGTCCAACAACACGTCCGTTACGTTCGCCGCCCACTCCCACACGCTGCAAAATATCGAGATATGGCCAAACCCCGATGACCCCGCTCTTGCCTGCCACTGACAACTGATCGGATAGGACATCAACTGCCAGATCATTGGTGCTTCGACGCCACAATCGATTTGGCCCAAAAAAGCGCCGCCATGACAGGGATCAGCGAGGGTCTTCCAAGACTCCAAGGCCTTGCGTCTTAGGCTTCCGAAGGTCATGGCAGGGCAGTGAGTTTTGCAATCATGACACTGAAAAAACCTTCATCACCTCGTCTCCGAGGTGGTTGATGACCTTGACGGCGATGCGACCGGTGGAGGGTTTGGGGAAGGGGCGACTCACGTCGCGATTGAGGGATGACCAAGCTTCCTCGTCGATTTCTGCCTTGAGAGTGGTTTTGAGGGATTTGTAGGGATCGTTCTGGCCGAGGAAGTAGGCGTGGCGGACGAAGAAGGATTCTTCGTTGTATTCGGTGTCGATGAACCAGCAGGCGATGTCCTTGGAGTCGCTGGAGACGACTTCGCCGGTGGAGGGCTTGAAGATGTCCACGCCGTTGATGCGGACCTGGATGTCGCCCTCCCCGGCGTCCTCGATGTCGATGTCGGGTTCGCCGAAGATGACGAAGAGGTTCCCCTTGCCGGTGTTCTTGAGGTCCTCGGCCATGTGGAGGTCGGCGTTCATGCGGGCCTTGAGGACGGGCAGGGCACCGAGCTTCTCGAACTCGGCGCTGTGGGCATCGTAGTTGAAGGCGCAGGCGATGAGGACATCGAAGCCCATGTCTCCGGCTTCGCGGGCGGCGGCCACGAGGTCCGGGCGGGAGACTGTGCCGAACTCGGGGCCGAGGAAGACCCCGGCGCGGCGCTGGGGCGCATCCTCGGAGTCGCCCTCGGTGTAGGTGCCCTCGGCGCAGACGTAGTTCCCGGCGATGGGCGTCAGGCTGTCGAAGGTGATGCGGTCCTCCTTGTGCGCCTGCTGCACCCCTGCCGTTTTGAGGTTTTCGAGGATGACGGTGGCGAAGTCCTGCTGGCGACCGCCGTAGGCGGGGTCGGCGTCCTCGGCGACCCGGTCCCAGGTGTCGATGAGTTCCTCGTTCTCGCCCACGCTGAGGATACGGTGGGGGGAGACGGACTCTACGGTGAAGGGCCCGGCCACGCGGACGCACTTCCTGTTTTCGTAGGGCCTGTCGTAGAGGTATTCAAACTCGGCCTTGGCGGAGATGGACTTGTCGATCTCTTTCTGCCGGGAAATGCGGGCCTGCCACCAATCCGCGTGCAACTTCTTCAAAGCATCAGGCCAATCAGCTCCCGCCTCACGAAGGATCTCCCATTCCTGCCAACCATTCGACGGCGGCTTTTTCATCCTTCCGCCTTCATCCTTCATCCTTTCAGCGAGCGGAGCGAGCGTCTGCTGCCACTTCTCCCAGATGACATCGATCTCCGCGTTGTTGGCGATGGACTTGAGGGTGATGTGCGGCACGCGCTCGTAGACGAAGCCGTGGCGGATGTTCCCGTGAACGGGCTGCGAACTCGGTGCGGTGCGGGTGACCTCGGCTTCCTTGAGCTGGCCGTCGCGGGAATCGGCGAGCAGGTAGAACGGGTAACGCGCGCCCATGATGCGGGCACGCGCCAGAGCCAGAGCCACGCGCGATGTGTCTACCGTGATCCAACGGCGGCCCCATTGCTCGGCGACGGTGGCGGTGGTGCCCGATCCGCAGGTCGGGTCGAGCACGAGGTCGCCGGGGTCGGTGGCCATGAGAAGGCAACGTTCAATCACCGAAGGCGCAGTTTGGACGACATAGAGCAAGCCAGTGCCCATCTGCAAAGACTCCCATCGGTCAGTGATAGGAAGCACGGAGAAGTCGTCGATGAACCGCTTGTAGCGAACCGTTGAGGGGCCAGCAGCCACACGACCTGCTTTGGAGAGTTTCTCAAGCCCAACGAGCGTCGTCTTCCAATGACTGGAGAGCCCGGGTCTAAAATCTCTGCCCTCGAATCTATAGACTTGTTCCGTCGAGGCGAGGCCAGCGCTGATGAGGCTTGTGTGTTGGAATATCCGTCCCGTGGGTGGAGCAACTTGCCGCTCAATTTCCTCTCGCTTCAATCTTCGTTCAGTTCCGTCAGGCAGTTCGATCTGGTCATACCGATCCGAGGACACATGACCGGCGACTCGTTCGTTGTAGATTTGCCGGTATTTGACTGCGCCTTTCGATTTCGCGAACCACAGAAGGAAATCGACAGTATTTGCCAGCAAGATGCCCGCTTGGCTTCCAGTTTTCTGCACTTGGATGATCGAACAGAAATTGTCCTCCCCAAACACCTCATCCATTACCGCCCGCACGCGATGGACATTTTCATCGCCGATTTGCACGAAGATGGAACCGGAATCGGTGAGCAGATCGCGGGCGACGGTGAGGCGGTCGCGCAGATAGGTGAGGTAGCTGTGGATGCCGTCGCGCCAAGTGTCGCGGAAGGCTTTGACCTGCTCCGGCTCGCGGGTGATGTGGCCGGCGTTGCCGTCCTTCACGTCGCGGCTGGTGGTGGACCACTGGAAGTTGCTGTTGAACTTGATGCCGTAGGGCGGGTCGAAGTAGATGCACTGCACCTTGCCGCGCAGGCCCTCGCGCTCGGCGAGGCTGGCCATGACTTGCAGGGAGTCGCCGAGGATCATGCGGTTGCTCCAGTGCCCCTCGTGGCGGTAGAAGTCGGTGGACTTCGCCTTCTTGGGGAGGCCGTTGAAGTCGGCGAAGAGGTCGGCTCCGCCGTATCCGTCATCCTCGACCCCCGCACGGGATTGGGTCTGGCGGAGGAGGTCGTCCATGAGCGCCTTCGGGTGGACCTTTTCCTGGATGTAGAGCGGCGGGGCGGAGACATCGAGCGGGCCGTCGTCCTTGCCGCGCCAGACCAGTTGTGGGTCGAGGTCCGGGTTGCGGCGCTCGTAGGCGACCTGCACGGGAGTCTTTGTCTCATCGCTGGCAACCGATTGCATCTCGGCGGGCGGGATGTTCTTGCGCGTGGCTTCGTCGTGACCGTAGTGGCCGACGGCCTTCTTCTTGGTGGTTTTCTTTTTGGCCATGGGGTCAGGAAAAATGAAAAGTGATTATGCGGTTGCGGGGGCTTCGGCTGCGGCGGCTTTCTCGATCATCTCGTCCACGCCTTTGGTGATGAGTTCCTCCAGTTCGTCGTCCATGCCGTAGACCTCCGCGAACTCGGCGAAGGCCCAGCGGCCATAGGTCTTGAGGTTGTTGACGCCGGGCACCCAGTAGGTGCGCATAGTGTTCTGCTTGGCCTTCTCGTTCTCGCGGCGGTAGCCCTTCACCTCCACGATGAGGTTGAGTAGTTCCTCGTTCTCCTCGTCGCCGAGGTTGATGACGACGATGAAGTCGGGGTGGTAGCGGCGGTTATCCTCGCCGGAGCGGTAGGGCACCTCCAGGCCGAGGCCCTGGTTCTTCACGTAGCGGACGACGCGGGGGTGGGATTCGACGGCCCGGCAGAACTGAGCCTCCCAGCCGGAGTCGCAGGCGACCTTGTTGACGTGGGATTTTTTGGGGTCGGTGTCCCAGAGGTCGGGCTTGGTGGTGCGGAAGTTGACGGCGGAGGACGACCCGATGGGGTTGTGGGGATCGATGATGGCCATGACGGGGCGCTCGTCGAGGTAGGCCTCGGTGATGGCGGCCCTGATGCGTTCGCAGGCGTCGTCGAGGATGGACGGGTAGAGAAGTTGGGCGAGCTGTGCCCCACCCGCGCACTCGACGCATTCCTTGATCCACTGTCGGGCGATCTTCTGGAGCGGGAGGAAGAGGTGCATCTTCGGATCGCCGTCGGCATCGGCGAACTTGCGGAAGAGGAGTTCCTTGGCGAGGGCGTAGCTGATGGCGGAGGGGCGGATGCTGCCGAGGACATCGACAGTGAGTTCGATGCCCTCGCCAACGATGCCCTGGATGAGGCTCTTGGTGGGGCCGACCTCGGCGGGGGTGAGGCGCATCTTCGAGTCGTCGCTGAACTTGGCTTGGAGCGTCTCCTTGGGGAGTTCGACGCGGTAGCCCTCGACGCAGGGGAAGGTGATCTCCAGGTGGTCGCGGTCGGGACGGACGGCGCGGATGTGCTCAAAGGGGGGGGGCGGGACGATCTCCCCGCCCTGGGACTTGGCGGTGAAGTCGAAGGGGATGCCGAGGATGTTGGCGTATTCGACGCCAAACTTGCCCTCGTCGTTGGTGTTGTAGTTCAGGCGGCGCAGGCCTCGGCCCACGACCTGCTCGCAGAGGAGCTGGGTGCCGAAGGCGCGGATGCCTAGGATGTGGGTGACGGTGTTGGCGTCCCAGCCCTCGGTGAGCATGGAGACGGAGACGACGCAGCGGATGTGTTCGCCGAGTTTCCCCTGCTGCCCCACGGTGTTCATGACTTCGCGGAGGAGGTCACTGTCGGAGATTTTCTTCCCGGCCTCGGCGTTGCCGGTGCGCTGGACGATCTCGCGGCGAAACTTCTCGATCTCCGAGGCGTAAACTTTGCGGAATGAGTCGTCGAGGGCATCGCCGGACTCTAGCTGCTGGGAGTCGATGAGGAGGGTGCGGGGAATATCGACGCGGTCGCCGTGTTCGTTGAAGTTATGGAACAGGGGGAGGCGGCCCTCGTTGGAGGTGACGTTGCCTTTGGAGTCCTCCCACTCCCAGCCGGAGATCCAGTCGTAGACGGCCTTGGAGGCCTTGACGTTGCTGCATACGACGATGAAGACGGGAGGCACCTGAACCCCCGCCTTCTTCCACAGCTCGAAGTGCTTCAGGTAGTCGCCGTAGAGGGCGTGGAGTCCGGTTTGGAGGAGCGGGGGGAGCTGCTTGGGGTCGAAGGGTTGTCCGCCCTTGCCCTTGGGCATTTTCTTGCCGATGTGCTCCCAGAGGTTGCGGAGTTTCGGCATGGTCTCGTTGTCGCTGACGTTGTCGGCGATGGGCACGCGGGGGAGTTTGACGATGCCGCACTCGATGGCGTCCATGAGGGAGAAGTCGGACATCACCCAGGGGAAGAGGGTCCCCTCGCGGTAGCCGGAGCCGCGCAGGAAGAACGGGGTGGCGGAGAGGTCGTAGACGGTGACGACGCCCATCTGGCGCTTCACGGCTTCGATGCCGGTGATCCACATGCGGGCGAACTCATTCTCGTTCTTGGCCTCGGTCTTCTCGTCCCCCGTGAGGTCGTCCTCGGTATCAACCGCGCCGCCCCCAGATTTCATCCGGTAGCAGTGGTGGGCCTCGTCGTTGATGACGATGATCTTCTCGCCCATGAGTTCCCCCATGACACGGCGGACCATCTCGCCCTCGGTCTCCTTGGTCTGCATCGCTTCGCCGGAGCGTCCCTCAAGAACTCGGCGGGTGCCTTTGGAGACATTCAGCTTTTCCCGTCGCTGGAAGGTGTGGTAGTTGGTGATGACGATCTTGGCCTTCTCGATGTCGCCCATCATGTCGCGGGGCAGGATCTCGCGGTCGTGGTAGTAGCTCTCGGTGTCGTTGGGCAGAAGGACACGGAGACGGTCACGGATGGTAATGCCGGGGGCGATGATGAGGAACGCCTTGGAGTATTTCTTGCTGCCAGGGCTGCGGACGGCGTTGGCGGTCTGCCAAGCGATGAGCATGGACATGACCATGGTCTTGCCGGCCCCGGTGGCGAGCTTGAGGGCAATGCGGAACAGATCGGGGTTCGCCTCCGCGTTCACGCCTTGGAGATACTTGTTGTAATCGAACTTGGCTTTGAACTTCGGGGCTACCTCGGCGAGCCAGATGGCGGTCTCGACGGCCTCGATCTGGCAGAAGAAGGGACGGATGGTGGCGAAATCGTGGGTGCGCCAGTGGCGCAGGAGGCGGGCGGTGGTGGGGGTGACGCCCCATTGGCCTTCGGGGAGGTTCCGCCAGGTGTCGACCTGTCCCCGGACCTGATTGACGATGGATGTGGGATCATACTCCACCCCGTCCACGGAGACCTTGGGTTGGTCGGCGAAGAGGTCGGTCTGTTCGGCGTCCTTCTTGCGCTTCTTCGATTTGGGAATCGGAGTCAGGTAGGAGCAGTCCCGTCGGTCTTCAACAATCTGGCCTGTCGGCTGTCCCCCTTCCAACTCCCAGTGCTGGCCGGGGTAGCCGTAGGGAGAGTTGAGGATCGGGTTTTTGAAGAAGTCGGCAGGCATCCGGAACAATTCCTATTGATTCAAGGTTGTTCCCGCAAGCTTCCTGTTCGGCCCTGCATTATGATCCGCGAGGAACAGCTCGCTTCAAGTCTATGGCCGATCTGGGAAAGAGCCTCGCAAGCATTCGGATCTGAGGGCCTAACCAGAGAGAATCCTCTCTGGTGGCTTGAATGCTCTCGATGGCAGTCCGGAGAGTATCGAGCTCTAGGTGGGTGTAGATCTGGTGAGTTGTGCTCTCGGTGTGCCCGGTCATCTTGGTGCGGACCTCCTCAGAAGCCTGAGCATTGGCCAGCATGGAGGTAAAGCTGTGGCGGAGGGAGCGGAAGGAACGGGCGGCCGTGGCCTTGCTGTCCCTCAGCGCCCCCAAGCTCTACCGAATTTCTAGGCGACAATAGCGCTTCTACGTTGTAGTTTTTCAGAGCGAAAAATCAATGACCAGCATCGATCCAGATGAGAGTACTGAGGTTCGGCACTTCATGGACGATGAACGCCAGATCACCATTGGAGTTCCCCGTGCCCTATGGCCGCGCCTGCAAGAGATTGCGAATCAGCAAGCGCTCAAGCGCGGGTGGCGGTGCGAGGGCGGACCTGAGAGAAGCTTCTTGCAGATCTGGATAATCTGGCAGGTAGCGCTGTGTCCGGATTCCGTTGAACCCCACGCATGGATTTCACGAGCAATTGCTGAGATTTGACGCCTGATCACGGATTCCTACCAAGAACTATTCCGCCTTCTCGAAGCCGGGAATGCGCTCCACCCCGGCACGAAGGAGTTCAAAGTCGTGGTGAGTGTAGATCTGATGTGTCGTGCTCTCGGTGTGGCCGGTCATTTTGCTTCGAATCTCCTCGGACACGTCGGCATTAGCCAAGAGGGAGGTGAAGGTGTGGCGGAAGGAGTGGAAGGAACGGGCGGCGGTCTCCCGGGCTGCCCCGTCCTTGGTTCGCCGTGACACCTGACGGGCGATCTCGGCGGCGTTCATGATCTTTTTGAACCGTGCCGAAAGTCCCACCCGCCCCCCAACGGACACTTTCACAAGACCGGGAAACAGCGCCGCCCCGGGGAAGGGAGAGGGCGAGTAGTCCTTGAAGAAGGCCACCACCTCGGGGTGGAGAGGTATTTCGATGACCTTCTTCTTGCGGTCCGACTTCTGGGGCATGAGCCGGACAAGGTTGCGCTCCAGATCGAGGTTCCCAGATTTCAGAGAAGCACAATCCCCCAAGCGGATGCCGGTAAACGCCCCTAAGAGGATCATGCCCCGCCACTCGGCATCAGGTGCCACCTCGATGAGCTTGGCGACCTCCTCAAGCGTGAAGGGCACCCGACTGGTCGAATCATCCTCATTGACCTGCTTCACCGCTGAGGCGGGATTCTGGAGCAGCGCGGAGGCTTTGACGGCGTCGCCAAAGATGGACCGGAGGCACTTCAGCTTGTGATTGGCGGTCTTGCCGGTCCGGCCATTGGCGACGACGGAATCCCGATAGGAGCGGATGTCGGCAGAGGAAACCGTCTCCAAGTGATTCTCGGCCCGGTCCCCGAGGTAGCCGAGGAAGTCCTTGGTCGTGGACTTGTAGAAGGCCACGGTGGCGGGCTTGGTGGTGGCCGTCTTCTCCTTGAGCCATTCCGCCATCCATTCCTTGCAGGAACGCTCCTGCAGCGTCCCCTGCCCCGAGGCCTCCATGATCTCCCCGATGAGACGGCGGGCGTGAGCGGGGTTCAGACGGCCCTTCAGGGCCAGCTCTCCAGCCTCCCGCACTTTCGAAAGGATGGCCTCGGCGTGCTCATCACCAGCCCCGGCCTCGGCCAAGGCTTCCCGCTCAAGCCGGTTGGCGGCGGTCTGGGCCTCTTTCTTGGTAGTGTAGCCGGTGGACTTCTTCACCTGCTTGATTCCACCGCTGGCAGTGGGAACCCGGTAGAAGGCATAATACCTGGGTGTGAGCTTCCCCGATGGTGCTTTGACTCGATGAACCGTTGCCATGCCCAACAGTAGTAACGTAGTGGTAACAGTCAATGGCGTTCGGCAAAGTTCCGGAAAATACTTTTCCCTATAATTATAGACTATTCCGAACATCCTCAAACCTAGCTGGATGCCGGGACTTGAATCCTGGGTTCGAATCCCAGTCTGCGTACTTGCTGACCTCACCCCTCTCCGCCCTCCGCCGCTTTCCCTTGGATGAGCGATTTTCTCGTCCTTCCACCGGCAACCCAGGCTTCGCCTTCCCCCCCCCCCATGGCGGCGGTTTCCAACCGCCCAGCCGACTCCCCAAGTGGCGTGACCGTCCCGGTCGCAAGCCTCCCCAACGCAAGTGCATGCTTCCAGCCTGCAACAGGTTCGCGGGCTTCCAGCCCGCACTGGCTCCACCCCTCTCCCCGCCAAAGCCCCTCCCGCATCCACGCCCCCCCCCTGCCGCTCCTCCCGTGGCGGCGGTTTCCCACCTGTCCCGGCGTGCCCTGCCAGCGAAGACGGAACCGCCCAGCCGCCCCCGCGTAGCGGGCTTCCAGCCCGCAGACCCCCGCAGATTTCCCATCCCAGCCTTCCCCAACCCCGGCAAAGCCCCAACCCCTCAATCCTTAAACACAATCGCCCGTCCCCCGTCCAAAATGGTCCGGTCATGCACATGATACCGGATCCCCTTCGCCAAGGCCGACCGCTCACAGTCCCGTCCCAACCGCACCAAATCCTGCACCCCGTGATAGTGCTGCACTGCCGCCACCTCCTGCGCAATGATCGGTCCCGCATCCAGATCCGGCGTCACGTAATGACACGTCGCCCCGATCAGCTTCACCCCCCGCTCATACGCCTGCCGATACGGATTGGCTCCAACAAACGCCGGGAGGAAGCTGTGGTGAATGTTGATCATCCGCCCCGCAAACTCCGCGCACAACCAATCCGGCATCACCTGCATGAACCGCGCCAGCACCACCAACTGCACCTCCTGCTCCATCAGCAGGCGGTGAATCTCCCGAAACCCCGCCTCTTTGTCCTCCTTCATCTCCACATGATGATACGGCAGCCCCGAACGCTCCGCGATCGAACAACAATCCGCCCGATTCCCGATCACCGAAGTGATCTCGATCGGCATCTCCCCCAACTGCGTCCGCCACAGCACCTCGTGCAAACAATGGTCCGTCTGCGTCACCAAGACCGCGGTGCGCATCCTGTAGGGCAGATGCCGGAAGTGCCAGCGGGCCTGCAGGGACCGTCCCAGCGTCCCGAAGCCCTCCACAAAATCCTCCACATCCACGTCCAAGCCGCTCGTATCGATCTCCAACCGCGCAAAAAATTTCTCACTGACCCGGTCCGTGAACTGGTTGAACTCCACCAGGTTCGCGGCGTGATCCGCCACATAGCCCGCGATCTTCGCCACCAATCCCGGCCGGTCCGGGCAGTCCACTTTCAGAATCAATCCTTTGCTCGTCATCGTCATTGCTCAGCGCTTCTTGCCTAATTGCTTCGCCCTTTTCGAGGCCAGATTCAGAAACTCCTTCGCCAGGGGCTTCAGCGTTCCCTGATAGAGCGCCCCCACCACCGCCGGCGGAAACCCCCGCAGCGCCACCGGCCGCACCCCGGGCAGATTCTCCCGCCCCGGAATCTGGATGCTCACCCCCGCCCCGAAACCCCGCGCTACATACTCCTCCACGATCTCCAGCGAGTCCACCTCCACACTCGGCGTCCACGCGATGTTCCGCTCATCGAGCGCCTCCTGAAAAATCTTGCTCAACACCTCATGCGGCGGCAGCCCCACCAGAGGATACTTCGCCACCTTTCCCTTCCCGAACTCATCATCCTCCACCACCTCCGAAAACCGCGTCACCTCCCAGGCCTCCGGCACCAGCAACACAAACGGCAAGCGTAGTAGTTCCCGCGTCTGCAAGGCATCCGTGTAGCGTCCGTAGATCAGACTCACCCCGATATCCACCTGCTGATTGCCCAGCATCGCATGCATGTCCGCCGGTTCCACCTCGCGCAAGGTCAGCCGCAGATGCGGCTCCGCCTCCCGCATCTCCACCAACACGTCCGGCAAATGATTCCGCAGCACCGCGGCCGACGCCGCGATCCGCAAGTGCCGGCTCTCCTCCCCCTTCAACCGCGCCTCCACCTCCGTCAGCTGCGAAAAGAACGGATAAAGGTAATCGTACAGCTCCTCCCCCGCCGGGGTCAGCGCAAAGGGCCGCCGATTGAATAACTTCACTCCCAACTCCCGCTCCAAATGCAGGATCTGCCCACTCACCGCCGGCTGCTGGATGCCATACGGCATCTTCCGCACCGCCGCTGTGATGCCCTCATACTTGGCGACATAATAAAACAGCTCCAGATGGTGGATGTTCACAAAATCGATACAACCAAGCATTCTCCATCGACTCAATCAATATTCCCCCAGATCTCGACACAGCCGCCTGCCCCTGCAATTGTCCCGTTCGGTAGCCTCTCCCTCCTGATCACCAATAACTGATACCCGATAACCGATAACCGGGCCGAAGGCCCTCCCCCATGCGAGCAGTCCTCCAACGCGTCCGCGAAGCCTCCGTCACCGTCGATGGCGATTGCATTTCCGCCATCGGCCCCGGCCTCCTCATCCTCCTCGGCGTCGAGAACGGCGACGACGTCTCCGATGGCGAATGGCTCGCCGCCAAGCTGGCCAACATGCGCATTCACGAGGACGAGGCCGGCCTCATGAACCGCTCCCTCCTCGACACCGGCGGCGAAGCCCTCGTCGTCAGTCAGTTCACCCTCCACGCCAGCACCAAAAAAGGAAACCGCCCCTCCTTCATCCGCGCCGCCCGACCCGACCTCTCCGAGCCCCTCTACGAACAATTCTGCGCCGCCCTCGAAACGCTCCTCCGCAAACCCGTCGGCCGCGGCCGCTTCGGCGCCATGATGGATGTCGCCCTCCTCAACGACGGCCCCGTCACCGTCGTCATCGATTCAAAAAACCGGGAGTGATCCTCTCACTCCCCATCCTGTCCCGGCATAGCCCCAAGCCGACGCCGGATCCCCACTTCGCATTCGCAAATCCCCTCAATTCAACCGCTGCTTCGTCCCGCACAGATTGCAGCGAAACCACCGAAAGAATACCACGTGCAAGGCCAGCGTGATCGCATAGCCCAAAAACGACTTGTGGGCCCGATCATGCCGACGACATTTGCGCGGCAAAAACAAACGCTGCCCACACAACCGACACCGCGGCCGCGTCCCGAGCATCAGAAAAATGAGCACCGCCAAGGGAAAGGTCACCAAACCGAACGCCAGATAGGGCGGCACCTGCATCTTCAGGAAATACTCCATCACCAGAGCCGTCGTCACGGTCCCCACCCCGATCAACACCAACAGGTTGGTCACCAGCAGGGCCAACGCTCCAATCAACACCCTCCCCGGCTCCTTGTGGGTCATCCCCCGGTTCTTCCGCTCGAAATCCTGCTCCGCACGACTCCGCAGCTCCGTGGAGCGAAAGCGCAGCTCCTCCCCATCCTCCCCATCCTCCCCATCCTCCCCATCCGGCACCTCCTCCGCTTCCTTCCCCTCCGGCACCTCCACTTCCCGCTTCCGGTCCTCAAAGCGCCTGATCCGCGACGGCTCCACCGCATGCACCTCCAGCGGATCGTCTTCACGCGGATGAATCGGTTCCCGTGCCGGTTCCCGCCCCTTCGCCTGTCCCTCCGTCCGATGCTCCAGCCCCTCCGCCTTCCCATTGCGCGAGGCCATCAAGGTCAAATCCGACGGGTCACCCAAAATCCGCGCAATCGGCACCATCGCGGCCGCGATCCCCGAAGCCATCAGCTGCTTGCTCGACAAGGCCTCCGCTACCAAAAGCCGATCCCCGGAGGAAACCTTCTTCGCTCCCGGCCCACCCGGGATCTTGCTGCTACGCACCGCCTTCTGCCACGATTCAATCTCCTCCAGACTCGGAACCCCGTTCCCGACCCCCATTTCCCTCTCCAAGGCCCGATACACGATCTTCGCCGGCACGACCGCAAGATCGCCCGCCGTCTCCACCCCAACCAACTGGAGCAAAGGCACCAGTTCGGGGTCGAGCCCGGGAATGTCTTGGTGCGAGGTCATCTAGGGGGAAGAGCAGGTACCATATCGTCCTGCTCCGCTAAACATTCAACCGCAAGATCAAACTAGCGATTTTCGCATTTCTCGCAATTGGGCGATTTTTTCCCCCCACTCCACCAGCCGGGCCCGTTCCTGCGCGACCACCTCCGGCTTGGCCCGCGCGATGAAACTGGGGTTCCCCAGCTTGTGTTCGGACTTCTGCAGCTCCTTCTCGATCTTCTCGATCTCCTTGTCGAGGCGCGCCTGCTCGGCCTCCACGTCGATCAACCCCTCCAGCGGCATGTAGGTTTCCCCCATGGGCGTCACCGCCGCCGGCGTCCCCTTCGGCATGGAAATCTCCGGATCGAAGACCACCTCCGCCGCTCCCGCCAGCAGGGCCAGCGTCCCGCCTTCCGCGAGAACCCACTCCGCCGAGGGCTTCACCACCAGCTTCACGTTCCGGTTCCCTGCCAAATTATACTCCGCCTTCAAATTCCGCACCCGGCTGGCCGCCTCAAAAACCGTCGCGGTCCGTTCCCGCGCCGTCTTGATCTCCGCCGCGGATAGCCCCTCCAGCACCGGCCTCACCGCCAGCGGCGTGGTGACCAAAAACGTCCCTTCTTCCGCAAACCCGAGCGTCTCCCACAGCTCCTCGCTCAAATGCGGCATCAACGGATGCAACAGCTGCAACAACCGCGCCAGGCAAACATCTATCGTCCACAGCGTAGCCTCCTTCCGCTCCTCCGATCCCCCGAAGTCGTTCTTCACCGCTTCCAGATAAAGATCGCAGAAGTTGCTCCAAAAAAATTCATACAGCTGCGAAGCAATGTCGTTGAACTTGTACTCCGCGTAGGCCTGCCCCAGCCGTCCGGTCAACGCATCGAGCTTGGAAAGAATGTCGATCGCGTAGATCGGCAACTCCGCCGGCCGGTTCTCCGCCCGCGCTCCGCCCACCCCCGCCTCACCCACCATCAGTCGATAGCGCGAGGCGTTCCACAGCTTGTTGGCAAAGTTCCGCCCCTCCTCGATCTGCTTCTCATCGAAGCGCACATCGAGACCCGTCGGCGCGATCCGCATCAGGCCAAAGCGCAGCCCGTCCGCCCCATACTTCGCCATCAGGTCCAGCGGATCCGGCGAGTTGCCCAGGCTCTTCGACATCTTCCGTCCCTTGATGTCCCGGATGATGCTGTTGAAATAGACATGCCCGAACGGCTTCTCCCCCGTGAACTCAAACCCCGCCATGATCATCCGCGCCACCCAGAAAAAAATGATGTCCGGCCCCGTCGCCAGGTCCGTCGTCGGGTAAAATTTCGCACGCGTCGCCTCGTCCATCGTCGCAAACGGCCACAGCCACGAACTGAACCAGGTGTCCATCACGTCGTCCTCCTGCACCCAGTTTTCCGGATCGGCCGGTGCCTCCGCACCCACGTGCAGCTCGCCCCGCTCCTGGTGACCCCGATCCAGACTCTCCGCGTTCCTCAGCTCCTCCGCCTTGTCCTTCCGATACCAAACCGGAATCCGATGCCCCCACCACAGCTGCCGACTGATGCACCAGTCCTGCAGATTCTCCATCCAGTGCAGGTAGGTCTTCTTCCAGCGCTCCGGACGCATCACGATCTCCCCGCTCGCCACCGCCTCGGTGGCCCGCTCCACCTGCGGATAGCGCAGGAACCACTGCATCGACAGGCGCGGCTCGATCGGCACGCCGGCCCGCTCGCTGTAGCCCACGTTGTTCTCGTGCTCCTCCACCTTGTCCAGCAAACCCATCTCCTCCAGCATCTCCGCCGCCTTCCGGCGCGCCGGGAAACGATCCAGCCCGTCCAACTCCGGACACGCCGGACAGTTGATCGTCCCGTCCGGATGCAACACGTCGATGATCTCCAAATTGTGCCGCACCCCGATTTCAAAGTCGGCCTTGTCGTGCGCCGGAGTCACCTTCAGCACGCCCGTTCCAAACTCAATGTCGATGTGCTCATCCGCCACGATGGGAATCTCCGCCGCCGGAAAGGGCCGCCGCACCCTCTTGCCCACCAGATGCCCGTAGCGCGGATCCTTCGGATTCACCGCCACTCCGCTGTCCCCCATCAGGGTCTCCGGGCGCGTCGTGGCGATCTGCAGAAACTTCCCCGGCTCCTCCACCAACTCGTAGCGCATGTAGTAGAGCTTCGACTTCTGCGGCTTCATCACCACCTCCTCGTCGGAAAGCGCGGTCAGCGACACCGGACACCAGTTCACCATCCGCTTCCCACGGTAGATGTTCCCGCTCTGAAAAAAGTGCACGAAGGTCTTCACCACCTCCGCCGAATACTCCTCGTCCATCGTGAAGCGCTCCCGCTCCCAGTCGCAGGAACAGCCCAGTCGCTTCAACTGCTCGATGATGATCCCCCCGTGCTTCTCCTTCCACTCCCAGACCCGCTCCAAAAACTTCTCGCGCCCCAGCTCATGCTTGGACGTCCCCTCCTCGCGCAGCAACTTCTCCACCCGCGTCTGCGTGGCGATTCCCGCGTGATCCATTCCCGGCAACCAAAGCACTTCCTTTCCCTCCTGCCGCGCCCGACGGCACAGCGCATCCTGGATGGTGTTGTTCAGCACATGCCCCATGTGCAGGATCCCCGTCACGTTCGGCGGCGGGATGACAATCGAGTAGGTTTCCCGCTCCGTTTTCTCATCGGCGTGGAAACACCCCGCCTCCACCCAGCGCCGATACCACGACACCTCCACCTCTGCGGGCTCATACGCTTTGCTCAGTTCGGCCATGACGGGCGGAGGGATGCCAAAGCACCCCGGAAAATCAAAGGCTATTCCACCTCCAGTCTCCAGAAATCCACTCCACGACCCCGCCCACAGTCCTCCGCCTCACGGCCCTCCTCCTCACCGCTGCCCCGGTCGTCCCTGAGAGGGACTTGGCACCCTTCTTGCGCCCATGCTCCTCCGACTACCGACTACTGGGCGCAGCCCGCCGCAACGACCCCGCATCAGTCAACAGTTCCTCCCCACTCCCGCACTCCACCCGCAACTCCCCGTGCACCCCCAATCCCACGATCCGCCCCCGCCGCCCCTCGGGCAGGATCTCCACCTCCTCCTCGCGCCACGCCAAACGCTCCCAAACCGCCGCCGAAATCTCCTCCACCTGCCGCCCCGACACCTCCAACAAGGCCCTCCAGACCGCTTCCAGAATTCCCTCCCGTTGAAAGCTCCGCCCCGCCATCTGCTCCATCGAAACGGCCGCCACCCCTTCCGGAAAACTCCCCCCGTTCACATTCAACCCGATCCCCGCCACCACCCGCGCCCCCGGCGACTCCACCAGAATTCCGCACACCTTCCGTCCCTCTAACAACACATCGTTCGGCCACTTGATCTCCGGTTCCAAACCAACCTGCTCCAGCGCCTCGCACACCGCCACCCCCGCCCCCAACGCCGTCCACGCCCACTGCTCCCGCGGCCACTGCGGCACCAGCACCACCGAGAACGCCAGCCCCTCCCCCGGCGCGCAAAACCACTGCGCCCCCTTCCGGCCCCGCCCCGCGGTCTGCTCCTCCGCCACCACCACCGTTCCCGCCGGGGCCCCGCCCAGCGCCAGTTCCCGCGCATCGTCATTGGTCGAACCCGTCCGGTCCTTCCACACCAGGCGCTCCGCCAAGAACTGCCGCCATCCCTCCGGACTCATCGTCATCATTCCTTCAAAAACTCCAGCGACAAATCCAAGGCGATCGCCGAATGCGTCAACGCTCCCACCGAAATAAAATGTACCCCCGTCTCCGCAATCCCCCGCACCGTCTCCAAACTCACCCCGCCACTCGCCTCAAATCGCGCATCCCCCTTCCGTCTCATCGCCACGGCCTGCGCCAACATCTCGTTGTCCATGTTGTCGAGCAGGATGTAGTCCACCCCCTCCAGATTCAAGAACGCCTCGACCTGCTCCAGCTTGTCCGCCTCCAACTCCACCTCCACACCCGGCTTCTCCTCCTTGAGTTCCCGAATCGCCGCCTGCAATGCCTCAAGTCCCCCCTCTGCCACCAGATGATTGTCCTTCACCATGGCCCGATCATAGAGCCCCATCCGATGATTCTGGCCCCCACCCGCCACCACCGCCGCCTTCTGCAGCAAACGCCACCCCGGCGTCGTCTTCCGGGTGTCCAAAATCACCGCCCCCGTCCCCCTCACCGCCTCCACGAACTCCGCCGTCTTCGTCGCCACTCCCGAAAGCCGTTGCAAAAAATTCAAGGCCGTCCGCTCCGCCGTCAATAGCGACCGCGCCGCTCCCCGCACCTCCATCACGATCGCTCCCGGCGCAATGTGCGCCCCGTCTTCCAACAATATCTCCACCTCCGTCTCCTCGTCCAACCGTTGAAACACCTCCGCTGCCACCGCCGTCCCCGCCAACACCCCGATCGACTTCCCGATCACCACCGCCCGCGCCCGCCGCTCCGCCGGCACGAAATACTCCGAGGTCACATCCCCCGTCCCCACATCCTCAATCAAGGCCAAGTCAATCAACGCAGATACACCTTCGTCCACCCCCCAACCCTAACGAACACCCCAGTTTCAGCAATCAGAAATCAGCGCCGAGCCCAATAGGGAGAGCGGGTTTGCAACCCGCTTCCCGAGATCGACCAGATCAACGATCCTCATTTGTCTGGTCATCGGGCACAGCCCTTGCAGACAAGCGGGTTGCAAACCAAACGTGTTCGGCATGCCGAATGCCGAGCTGGTCATGGCCCCCAATGAAAGCGGGGCCATTTCCCTCCGAGGCTACCCCACCACACTCACCACCACCTGCCGCACCTGCCCCGCCCGCCGGTGCTCAAACAAAAAAATCCCCTGCCACGTCCCCAACGCCATCCGCCCACCCACCACCGGAATCACCTCGCTCGTCCGCGTCAAGGCCATCCGAATATGCGACGGCATGTCATCCGCCCCCTCATGGGTGTGCACGAAATACGGCGTGTCCTCCGGCACCAAGTGATCAAAAAAGGCATGCAAATCCGTCCGCGCACTCGGATCCGCATTCTCCATGATCACCAAACTCGCACTGGTGTGCCGCACAAACACCGTCACCGTCCCCGTCTCGATCCCTGACGCCGCCACAATCGCCGCCACCTCATCCGTGATCTCATAGGTCCCCTTTCCCCGACTCCTCACCTCAATCCTGTCCGCATGTGCCGCCATTTCCACAAATCCTAGCCTCCGCGACTCCGCTTTCCAAGCCCCTAGCCACTGCCGTGCACCGCCAGTAGAGGTCAGGCATATGAGACATTCCCTCCATCCCTCTTCCTGATAACCAATAACTGATAACTGCCGCGAAGTGGCCCCCTACATCCGGAACAACCCACCCTTCTTCCCGCCCAAGACCACCGCCCCAATGATCGAAATGGCGAGAAACACCATCGCCCACACCCCCAGCGCCGCCGCCAACTCATGGCCGTTGCCCAGCGTGGAAAGCAGCGAATAAATCGCCTTGGTGATCGGATAGTGCTCCGCCTGCTGCGCCAAAATCAGGCTGTCGCTCACCTCCAGCATCGCAAAAGCAAAGGCCAGAATCCCCCCCGCAATGAGGTTCGCCCCGATCAACGGCAGCGCCACCCGCCGCATCATCCGCGCAGGCGTCGCCCCCAGACTCAAGGCCGCCTCCTCCAGCGCGATGTTGCTTTGCTGCAAACCCGCCACCGCCGAGCGCACCACATACGGCAGGCGCCGCACCGCATAGGCGATCACCAGCAGCAGGGCCGGATTGTCCTTCAACCCCACCAGAAAATGAAACGAACGCCCCTCCTGCGACAGCGCCAGATACCCGAAGGCCAACACCAAGCCCGGCACCGCCAGCGGCAACATCACCAGCGCATCCAGAATCCCCCGCCCCTTGATCTTGCTGCGCACCACCACCCAGGCAATCGCCAGCCCCAGCACGATGTCCAACAGCGTCGAGGCCGAGGCATACATCAGGCTGTTCTTGATCGACGGCACCACCAGCGGATGCCCCAACGCCTCGTCGTAATGTGCCAGCGTGAACGCCTCCGGCAAAATCGACCCATACCAATCCTCCGACAGCGACAGCAACACCACCCCCACATGCGGCAGCGAAGCCACCACGAAGACCGCCAAAAACACCAGCGCCACCCACCACCCCTTCACCCCCCGCAGTTCCACCTCGTTGTGCATCGACTTCGGCCGCGGTGCCGTCCCCAGCCCCGAACGCGCCATGAGCATCTTCGACACCACGAAGACCAACGCCGAGACCATCAGCATGATCGCCACGAGGGCATAGGGAAAGGGATTCGAGCCGAGGTCCTTGATCCCGTCATAAACCTGCACCGGCGCCACCCGCGTGTAGTCGAATACCAACGGCACCCCCAACTCCGTGAAGGACCAGATGAAGACAATCGCCCCTCCCGCAAAAATCCCCGGCATCGTCAGCGGCAGGGTGATCCGCCACAAGCGCTTCCACGGCGGACACCCCAGATTCTGCGCGGCCTGTTCCATCGCCGGATCCAAATGCGTCAGCGCCGCCGCCACGTTCATGTAGAGGATCGGATACAAATGCAGCGCATTCATGATCACAATCCCCCAAAACCTCCCCTCCCCCAGCCAATCCACCGGCGCGTCCGCCGCCATCACCCCGATGTCCGTCAGAAACGCGTTCAAGGCCCCCTTCACCCCCAGCATCTGCTTCACCCCCACCGCCCCCACAAACGGCGGCAACACCAACGGTACCAGAATCAACGCCGACAGCGGCCCCTTCAGCGGAAACCTGTAACGATGCGCCAACATCGCCAGCGGAAAGGCGATCAGCAAACTCGCCAGCGTGCTCGTGATCCCCAGCAGGAACGCATTCCACAGCCCCTCCAAATACACCGGGTTCGTGAAAACCTGCCCCACAAAGGCCAGCGTGAACCCCGACTCCTTCGTGTAAAACGCCTCCCCGATCACCATCGCCGCCGGATAGATAAAGAACACCCCGAACAGCGCCGTCACCACCCCCGTAATCCCATACGCCAGTTTGTTATTCATGGCCGCCCCCCTTCCCACCGGAGCAGCGACATTCCTGTCGCTGACACCTTCACGACTGCAAACACGCCCCCCGCTTCCCCCCCGAGGATCAAACTCTCCCATCCGGGCTCCGGGTTCTCTCCCCCTGATAACCAATAACTGATAACCAATAACTTCATAACCCCTCCCGCGCCAACCGCGTCGCCTCCCGGTAATTGCTCCGAAACTCCTTCCCCAACCGATTCACCAACCGCGCCGCCTCCACCTTGTCCGCCGACTTCAGCGCCGTCGTAATCTCCCCGCCCGCCTTCTCATACGACACCGCACTCATGTCCGAAAACCGCGCCGTCGCCTCCGGCGGAAAACCCGCCGCGATCAACGCCCCCCACGCCTCCTTCAACTCCTCGTCCGCATCGATGCACATCACCCGCACGATCGTCCGCAGCGGATTGAACAAACGCCCCGTCAGCGACCCATCATAGGTGAAAGCCTCCGCCGCCAAATACGGCTGCGCATCCTGGTCCACCATCATCGCCAGCGTCTCCCCCTCATACAGATCCCGCCGGATCGGCAAACGCCGCAGGGCCCGATACTTCGGCCCCATTGGCTCCCCCACCCGCGCATTCCAAAGCATCTGCGCCTCCGGCGTCAGCAGATACTCCACGAAGCCCTGCGCCAACTCCGGATGCGGCGCCCCGCGCAAGACCGCCACCGGATCCACACTGATCGAACTCCCCCCCACCGGCGTCAAAAATTCCAACCGCGACGTCCCGTCCTTCTCCTTCAGCTTCTCATTGAAGGTCCGCCCATAGAAATCGATGCACATTCCCGCCACCGCGTCCCCCTGCGCCACGTCGTGCGGGATCTTCGAGGAACTGTCCGTGAAATACCGGGCATTCGCCCCGATGCGCTGGATCAACTGCAACCCTTCCGCCCAACCCTCCGCCACTGCCGCCTCGTGATCCGACACCTTCACCGCCGCGAGGCGATCCTGCATCACCTCCTGCACCAACATCTCGAACGCCTTCGTCACCGAGGAACTCTTCGTCGTATCCGCCAAGGCGATCCCCCGCACATAGCCCGGCTCTCCCAAATCCCGCCACGAATCCGGCACCTCCAAACCCCGCGCCGCCACCATCTCCGGATTGTAGCAGATCCCGAAACTCGACAGCACCACCCCCACCCACAGCCCCTCCTCATCGTAATACTTCTCCCCGCTCATCCGCTGCGGAATCACCCCCTCCTCAAACAACGCCTTCTGCGTCTCAAACACATCCAAGCGCGCAAACTGCCCCAGCTCCGCCTGCTTGCTGAAATCATACTCCCCCCCGCCGAAAAACACATCCAACCCGATCCCCTCCCGCCCCGTCTCCTTCGCCGCCTCAAAGGAACTGTCCAGCACCCGCTTGATTTCCGAAGTCCCCCCCGGCGTCCGCCAATTCACATAGACACTCTGCCCCGTCTTCTCCCTCCAATACGCCGCAAACGCCTCCCCGAACTCCCTCCGAATCGTCTCGTTGTGCGGCGTGATCACCTCCAGCCGCAACTCCGCCTCCCCCGCTCCCATCACCCCCTCATCCCGCAACAACAAGGGCGCGGCAATCACCACCGCCAATGGCAGCAAGATCCCCACATACTTCTTCCAATCCCCAGTCATCTCACGTTCCCCATCCTCCATTCATCTCTCCCGGACTCCTCACTCCCCAGTTCCAATTATCCGCCCTCCCCGCACTGCGGACATCAGTCCGCCCCAATACCCGTGGCGTGGCCGTCCCGGTCGCAGGCCCCCTCCCCGCACCGCGGACCTCAGTCCGCCCCAAAACCCGTCCGCCCTGTGACTTCTGACTTCCGTCCTCTATCTTCCGTCCTCTCACTTCTGGTTGCTGACTTCTGGTTTCTACTTCTCCACCACTACCACATCATCCGCCTCCACCACAATCCCCACCTCCGCCTCTCCCGCCTCCCGCACCACCTGCGGATTCATTTCCGCCACCTGCAATTCCACCCCGCTACTCATCCGCACCCGGTATTGGATCACATCTCCCAGATACACCGTCTCCACGATCCGCCCCCGCAAACTCCCACCCTCATCCACTACTTTCATCGCCTCCGGCCGCACCGACACCACCGCCGCCGCTCCCGTCGATGGCACCCAATCCGGGGTCGTCCCGTGCCCCGTCAGGGCCCCCACCTCCGTCTCCACCGTCAACGTCCCCGCCCCCCTCCCCGACACCGTCCCCCTCAACAAATTCGTCTCCCCGATGAACGCCGCCGCGTACGAACAACTCGGGCGCCGATACACCTCCTGAGGTGTCCCCACCTGCACTACTCGTCCCGCATCCATCACCGCCATGCGATCCGCCATCGACAAGGCCTCCGCCTGATCATGCGTCACATACACCCCCGTCAACTTGTTCTCCTTCACGATCCGCCGGATCTCCGACCGCATTTCCAACCGCAGCTGCGCATCCAGATTCGAGAGCGGCTCATCCAGAAGTAAACACCTCGGCCGCACCACCAGGGCCCGGGCCAGCGAGACCCGCTGCTGCTGCCCACCCGACATGTGATCGATCTTCCGCCCCTCGAACCCCTCCATCCGCACCATCTTCAAGACCTCCCTCACCCGTTCCTTGATCTCCGCCTTCGGCACCTTCCGTTCCTCCAGGCCAAAAGCGATATTCTGCCCCACCGTCATGTGCGGCCACAGCGCGTAGCTTTGAAACACCATCGCCGCCTCCCGCTTGTGCGTTGGCAGCGTCGTCACATCCACCCCATCGAACACCACCCGTCCCGAATCCGGACTCTCCAACCCCGCGATACACCGCAGCAGCGTCGTCTTCCCACACCCGCTCCCCCCCAGCAAAAAGAACAGCTCCCCCGCCTCAATCCCGATCGACACCTCATCCAGAGCCCGCAGCGACCCGAACGTCTTCACTAGTTCCTGCGCCCTGATCGCCTCCATAGCAGCGTCTCCATCCTCAGCATCCCCTCGGCCAAATCAAGCCAAAGCGCCGCACGAATTCCCCCAAAGAATCACTTGCTTTCCCCTCCGAAACCCCCTACCAACCCGCCTCCAACCACTGCTCGGGTGGCGGAATTGGTAGACGCGCCAGACTAAGGATCTGGTGGGAGTTAATCCTGTGGGGGTTCGAGTCCCCCCTCGAGCACCATCTTTTCTAGGGTCACACGAAAGTGTGGCCCATTTTCGTTTCTGAGTGCCAACCACAACCGGGCAGAAACCGGGCAGAAACCGGGCAGAAACCGGGCAGATTCATCGGCGGTAACTTGCCCCAGCTTGTCCCTTTCTGGCTTGAGAGAATTTCCCCACCACCTCCCTCAGTCATCGCCGAGTCGCTCTCCTACGGTAAGCGCTCAAGGGAACCTCAATTAGAAGAGATGCCACAGGTCTCTCGCATCCGGCGTCCACGCTACCCTGGCCCCCCGATGGAGCCGCGTCCAAGCCCGCGAGACGAGCCCGAAGTTGGTGAACGGGCTGGGGTTAATAAACCTGCGACCTCTTCACCCCCAGTGAGCGTTTCTTCCCTTATTTTCCGTGGATTCGTTTCGAGAAGCCGAAGTATTCCGCACTTTCTGGCGATTTCCCGCGCTGTTTCGGCGACTCATTCTGGCGATATACTGGCGACAACGTCGGCCAAAAAATCGCATCGCCATGACCCAAGGAGGTCCGCTAAGACAAATAGCGGTCGTCGAGTGGCCCGATTGATTGAGTCCACTTTCCAACAAAGCGGAATTGCTGCAAACTGAGCTTGGAACGCTCCAATTCGCGGGTAGGCTGAGAGTTCACATCATCGCGTAAGTCGCGCTTCTAACCGGCGTGAAAAACTAATGCTCTGGCTGAAAAAGGCACTTTGAGGAGCGGGTTTGGACTGGCCGGGACAGCTCATGGAGTGGGTGGACCTTGAGTTGAAGCGTTCGGAGAATACCTGCAACCGACCCGTGGGCGCACTTGCAGAAAGAAGCTTGCGTGATTTCAATTTTTAG
>Ga0105052_10000788_pt1 | contig 43765 bp, 30 predicted proteins | sample FRY03_FD_78094 | JGI IMG/M metagenome (GOLD analysis project Ga0105052, IMG submission 78094) | Freshwater microbial communities from Lake Fryxell liftoff mats and glacier meltwater in Antarctica - FRY-03 | ecosystem: Environmental > Aquatic > Freshwater > Ice > Glacier meltwater ... | reverse complement strand
GCAACTACACCTATTATTTTCCCCGCAGCATAAGCGTCGTTAATCAATTTTATGGATTTATCGCGACCCGCTGTGATTGGGATTACAACTCCAGGAAATAAAACCATGTTGCGCAAAGGCAAAATAGGCAACGAATCCGGCAATTCTTCATTGTTCATTTCCTCCTCGTCTTCTGGAGTCAACAAAGGAATTAAATCGGTTTCTGTATCAAATTCCTGAAGTGACAGATTGTCAAGAGTAAGTATTTTATGGTTTGACATGGGTTATTTAAGTCTTTTTGTCATTAAAAAAATTCATTTATTAACAAATATAAGGCATCAAGTCAATAAATTTAAATAAAATCGACATAAGACACTTAAAATTCGCTTAACACTAAAAACTGACAATCATTATGCCAAAAATCAGCTTGAAATAGATTATTCCCTTTGAAGAATAAGGACTTCTGGAATTTATGTCATTTCTCCAATTACTATTGTATCGAAGAATTTCGAAAAGAATTATTCATTTTCAAAAGTAGAAATTTATTTAAATGAAACGCCTGAAGTTGGTCTACATTGGAAATAAAAAAATTGAAAAATATTATTTTACAGGTTCCATTTTTTTCATAAAACTGAGCACAATGTAACCCAGCAAAAAGAAAATAGCCAGAATAAAAATGGAATTACGCATCGAATTGGTCACCGAACCTACAAAACCGAAGATAAAAGTTCCCAACACGATGGCAATTTTCTCGGTTACGTCAAAGAAACTAAAATAGGTGGCGTGATCTTCGGTTTCGGGCAATAACTTGGAATAAGTAGAACGCGACAAAGATTGAATCGCGCCAAGAACCATTCCAATCGTAGCACCAAGCGAGTAAAATTGCAAATCAATATAAGTATTATCCTTATCCAATAAATAAGCGGCAAAACAGATGAATCCCCAGATGGCTATGGTCAGTTTCAAAGTTTTAATGTTTCCAATATTTTCGGAAATCCTAGAAAAAAGGTAGGCTCCAAAAATGGCCACTAATTGGATTAATAAGATGGTAATAATTAATTGACTGGTTTCTATTCCCAACTCTACTTTTCCGTAAATTCCAGCCAATAAAATAATGGTTTGAACGCCAATGCTGTAAAGAAAAAATGCAATTAAAAACTGTTTCAGTGAAGTTAGTTCTTTCAGACTCTGCAAGACTACTTTTAGTTCTCTTAATCCTTTGAAAATAAAATCTTTTCTGGGTTTTTTATTGAATACGTTATTGGGCAAAAAATGAAATGTCACTTGTGCAAAACCCATCCACCAAATTCCAACAGATAAAAAGGAGATTCTCGCTGGTAAAGTTGGATCAATAATTCCATACCATTCCGGTTTCATAACCATTGTCAGGTTAAAAGCCAACAAAAATACAGAACCAGTATAACCAAACATAAATCCTTTGGCACTTACCCTATCGTGTTGTTCCGGAAAAGCAATTTCTGGTAAATACGAATTATAAAAAACGATACTTCCCCAAAAACCAATACTTGCTAAGACCGTTGCCAAAATACCAATCCATAATGTATCTTGACCCTTAAAGAAAAACAAACTCATTACCGAAAGCGATCCCAAATAGCAAAAAAACTTCATAAAAGACTTTTTATTACCCGAATAATCCGCAATTCCTGAAAGTATTGGAGATAAAAGAGCAACAATCAAAAACGAAAATGATAACGAATACGACAACAAAGAACTGTTGCGCAATGAAGTTCCCATAAAATTTACCATTCCGTCATTTCCGCTGGTCACAGACTCATAATAGATTGGAAAAACGGCCGTGGCGATTACTAAAGAATAAACTGAATTTGCCCAATCATAAAATGCCCAAGCATTAATTAATTTAGGACTTCCTTTTGGTAAATTTTGCATTTGTGGTATTTTATTGGTTCCAAATATAGTCAAAAAACTAGTATTTCATAAGTAGATTTACATCTTGCATAGTACAAATATACCAAAGATTCGAAATGAAATTCTTGGTAAATAAATGGTTTTCAAATGTCAAAATTTAGACTTCTTTTAAATTCAACTTACTATTTTTTCGGCTAAAGCCAAAGTATATCAATAGTCCAATAAGCAACCAAATGGTGAAATAAATCCAATTCCAAACACTCAATTCCGCCATCATATACAAACAACTAATTAATCCCAACAAAGGAATTAAAGATAGATTTTCTTTGTAAGACCAAATCGTTAATCCAAACAAAACAATCAAGAAAATCCACATTGGAATTTTGTGTTTAAAAAGATTAAAACCACTTTCGTATTTAATAGAATCATCAACAGGCATTCCTTTGATTACTGTGGCATATTGGGCATCATCTTGCTCATATTGGCTCAACAACAATTCTAAATCAGAAGTTTCGGCAGTGCTGTTTTTTGCATCAACACGAACTAAATATTCATAGACTTTTTGTGTATGATCTTTATCCAATGATGTAATTATATTCTCTGGACTGTTTAATTGGGTTTCATTGGTTAAAAAATTTATTGTTGCTTTTTGGTTGTAACCAAAAGAAAAAACAAGTCCAATGGCTATCAAAACCGGCATAATAAATTTAGAATTCACATAAGGCGTTTTGAATTTTCCACGCGGAATATCCTTTTTATTCTGTAAAACTAAAACACCAGCACAAACCAATACAAAGGCAAACAAGGTTCCAATACTGCATAAATCCGTTACAATTGTTAAGTTCAAAAACAAGGCTGGAATGGCAACCACAAAACCGGTTACCACAGTTGCATACGAAGGTGTTTTGAATTTTGGATGCACTTTAGAAAAACGCTTTGGCAACAATCCGTCACGGCTCATACTCATCCAAATTCGGGGTTGTCCCATTTGGAAAACCAGTAAAACGCTTGCCATTGCTATAACTGCACTCACGGCAATAATTCCCGACATCCATTTGAGATTCAATTTATCGAATACAAATGCTAGAGGATCGCCTACATTTAATTCGCTGTAATTCACCATTCCGGTCAATACTAATGCAATTGCAATATATAAAATGGTACAAATAATAATGGCCCACATCATTCCTTTTGGCAAATCGCGTTGCGGATCTTTACATTCTTCGGCAGTGGTGGAAATAGCATCAAACCCAATGTAAGCAAAGAAAACTGCTGAAACTCCTTTCAAAACTCCTCCAGCGCCATTTGGTGCAAACGGATGCCAATTGGCTGTATCCACATAAAAAATACCAACGGCAATCACCAAAAGAACAATACTTACCTTAATTACAACCATCAAATTACTGGCATTTCTAGATTCTTTCATCCCGCGATACACCAAAGCCGTAATCAAAATAATAATCAACAATGCTGGTAAATCCGCCACAAAATGAAAAGATCCAAGCACCGGTGAAGTCGTCCAAGCTGTGTAAGATAATTGCAAACCAGAACTTAAATTTTCGAAAGATTTCCCTCCTTGCATCAAAGCTGTGGCATCTTTAAAGCCATTCGAGGCTGTTAAATAATCCATTTGAACCCATTGTGGCAAATGAATTCCGCCACTTTCGAGCAAACCCGTGAAATAATCACTCCACGAAATGGCGACCGTAATATTGCCAATAGCATATTCCATAATCAACGCCCAACCAATAATCCAGGCGATAATTTCGCCAAAAGCTACATAAGAATAGGTGTAAGCACTCCCAGAAACGGGAACCATTGAGGCAAATTCAGCATAAGCAAAAGCAGCAAAACTACATGCAATTGCCGTGAATAAGAAAAGGAATATAACGGCTGGGCCACCTTCGGCACTGGCTTTTCCAATGGTGCTAAAAATCCCTGCTCCCACAATTGCGGCAATACCAAAAGCGGTTAAATCACGCGCTGTCAAGTGTTTTCCTAAAGCATTGTGCCCATCAGATTCATTTTTTGCCACTTGCTTTAAAATGTCTTGAACGGTTTTTTTTCTAAACAAACTGGAAAACGCCATAGTTAAAATTTTATCTATACTAATTAATATGCTGTGAATTTTCTAATTCTATTTTCTAAAAATCAAAATAGAATAAAAAAATCTAAAAGTATAAAACAATTTCAATTTATGAAGTTTTGGGAAACAAATTTTTAGTTTAAGTTTAAAATACCACTCTTTTTAACAAAATGGTTACACTTTTATTTCAGACAAGCTCTTAAAATTGTCACTGGATGCAGGGCTTTTCTATTGGTTCCATCAAAAATTTGGTGGCGACAACTTGTTCCTGCATCGGCAATGGCAGTTTCGGAATTTGTGGCACGGATTTTTGGAAACAAAATGTCTTCGCCCATTTGCATACTGATGTCGTAATGTTCCTTTTCATAACCAAAAGAACTTGCCATTCCTCAACAGCAAGGAATGATTTTCGAAGAAAATCGTAACGAGAACAAGAAAAATTATTGTCAAAAACGGTTCTCGATACATTTTTTGTTCCGTTTTGCTGAACAAAAATACTCGAACAGACGTTTTTAATAATTACACCCAACTGATTATTTTTAGTTAATTATTTTACTATTACAATCATTATCTTTTTTAATCCGTAGCTAAAAAATAATTTAACACATCGAAACTATTTTTCAAGTGTTAAATTATCACTAATTTACTCTAATGAATAAATTCCTCCTTCAATAAGTGATGTCCAAACTCTTCCTTGACCATCACGCGAAAATCCATTTACGCTAGAACTCCCTAAATGAATTTCTTTTATAACCTCAAATTTTTCAGAATCTACAATAATAACCTCTCCTTTTCGGCTACCTATATATATCTTGTTATTGTTTTCAAATATTGGCGCAGGATTGTGCTCGTATCCTAGTTTTAAATCCAAAACTTTACTTTGACTAACCAAATTTTCCTCGGTCAATTCCAAATCGTCATTTAGCGGTAATCTTAAAAGTTCACCATTCATTGTTTTAGCATAAAACCACTTTCCGTCTTGACTTTTTCCCATAGATTCTCTAACTTTCCATTTAGAGGTTCTCAAAAGCGTTTTACCTGTTTCTATTTCTAAAATTGTCAAGTAGCGTTCGGGAGTAACAAAATAAAGTCTGCTTTTAGACGAAACTACATTTACGTTTCCAGCCGAATATAGAATTTGTTTGTCATTACCATTATTCCATTTCCAAATAAGTGCTCCCGTGCTTTTATTTAAGCAATAAAGATTGGTATCCCATACTCCAAAAATAATTTTATTACCATGTATCAAGGGTGTTCCTTGCGAATAAGACATCGGCAATTTATTTTGCCAAATTACTTGACCACTTGTAGCATCAATACAAATAAATGTATTAGAACTCGCCGTATAAATTTTATTGTTTTCGACAACTGGTGAACCTACCAAAACTCCACCAACAGGAACATTCCATTTTTTATTGCCCGATTGTTTCTCAAATCCCAATACATTTCCTTCAATTGTACCTACAACAAGGGTGTTTTTTACAATTATTGGTGAGAAATAAATTGAATTTCCTGTTTCTATTTTCCAATTCAAAAGCTTATTTTTCAAATTAACCGATTTTATTTCTCCAATAGAATTAGCAAAATAAATGTTCTTTTTATCAAAACAAGGAATGCTATAAATAGACGCAATGTCTTTTATAAAAGGCGGAAAATCAGTTCCTAAATTATTCTTTAGTATTTCAATTTTTGAAGGTTTTGATGGAACTGAAAATTTAAAAACACTTGGTTTTTCTATCTCTTTCTGATAAATACTAATACTATCGTTACTGATGATAACCTCATTATAACTTTTTGTTTTTCCATCTCGTGACGTAATGGATATTCCCATAATACCACTCAAACCAGAGAAATCATATTTTTTTAATGTGTGTCCATGCCCACAAAAACTGGCGACAGTCGGGTATTTTTCTAAAACAGAAAGTACCTCTTTATAATTACTAACACTATTATCCAATGGGTAATGTGCGAAGTTCAAGACCTTTTTATTACTATTTTTAAGACTGTCTTTTAATGTTTTATCGAGCCAGAGAACATCTTCATGCTTTACAAATCCATCTCCCATTTTCATATAAGGACCACACGGAAAACCCACAAAAAGATATTCTCCTTTAGAAAATACAAATCGATCATTGCCCCACAGTTTTTTATAAGTCAAACCACCACTTTCACTCCAATTCGTTTCGTGATTTCCAGAAATCACATAATATGGAATTTTTAAATTAGCAAGAACAGAATGAACTTGTTTTAGTTCATCATCTGCACCACGATTAGTCAAATCTCCAGTTACAACAACAAATTCATGATCCGAATTATTAATTTCTTTTACAATATTTTGCAACAAAAAATCATTTTCATTCCCCACAGAAACATGTAAATCGGTAAGCTGTACAAATTTGATATTTCCTGTTTTTTGAGAAAAGCAAGACGCAATTATAAAAATGAACAGGATTTTAGAAAATAGATATTTCATAATTTATTTTTTTGTTTTATTATAAAAACATTTATTTGCGTTATTTAAGTAAAAGGAACTATTTGTTGTCGTATAAAAAAACTCAAGTCTCGTGGTAGTTGCTGATAAATTGAATAAAAAAATATTATATTATTTCATTCTCATTTATATCTGAATTCGATAAATTATTGCAAGATGTGCTATTCACACTTAGGAATTTTTAATTAAACAACTTCTTAAAATTGTCACTGGATGCAAGGCTTTTCTTTTGGTTCCATCAAAAATTTGGTGGCGACAACTTGTTCCTGCAGCGGCAATGGCAGTTTCGGAATTTGTGGCACGTATTTTTGGAAACAAAGTGTCTTCGCCCATTTGCATACTGATGTCGTAATGTTCTTTTTCGTAACCAAAAGAACCTGCCATTCCACAACAGCCCGAATTATAAATGGTAACCGAACTGTTTTTTGGCAAATTCAACATTGCAAAAGTAGCTTCAACAGAACTCAATGATTTTTGATGGCAATGTCCGTGAATTTTTATGGATTTCTGCACATCAGAGAATTGGTCGGAATGAATTTTTCCTAAAGTAATTTCTTTTTTGAAAAATTCTTCAATAGTAAGTGTGTTTTTAGCTATTTTCTCAGCACTTTCTTTGTCTTTTGCCAATCGAATGTATTCGTCCCGGAACGTCAATATCGCTGAAGGTTCAATTCCTATTAATGGCGTATTTTCAGAAATTAAATTTTTAAAAATAGCCACGTTTTTATTGGCAATAACCTGCGCTTCTTCGAGAAATCCTTTTGAAATATAGGCTCTTCCGCTTTCTTCGTGGTTTATTATTTCTACTTTATATCCTAATTTTGTCAATAATTCAAAGGCGTCAATTCCTACTGAAACATCATAATAATTGGTAAACTCGTCGCAAAACAAATAGATTTTTCCGTTTGGGAATGACTGTTTATGTGCTTTTGATTGGTGGTTTTCATACCATTTTCTAAAAGTGATTTTGGCTAATAAAGGAACTTCTCTTTTTGGAGCCACTCCCATACTTTTCTTTACAAAAGGCAGGTTTACCACAAAATTCGTAAAACTTGGCAAGAGACTTCCCAATTGGTTTAATTTGGAATTATTGGCGAAAATTCTATTTCGAAGAGAATAACCATTTGTTTTTTGGTATTGGTACAAAAACTCCGCTTTTAGCGCTGCAACATCCACATTGCTGGGACATTCACTCGCGCAAGCTTTGCAACTCACGCACAATTCGAAAACTTCATATAATTCCTTATGGTTGAATTTGTTGTCTTTTTCAGAATTTGTAAGGTATTCTCGTAACGCATTGGCTCTAGCCCGAGTTGTATCTTTTTCGTTTCGGGTGGCGCGATAACTGGGACATAAAGTGCCGCCAGCCGATGGTAATTTTCTGCAATCACCGGAACCATTGCATTTTTCGGCCAAACGTAAAACGCCCAAACTATCAGAAAAATCCTGTATTGTTTGAATATCAGGTTCCACTCTACCGGCTTCAACCCGAAGGTTTTCGTCCATTTTAGAGGTGTTCACAATTTTTCCAATATTCAAAATCGAATTAGGATCGAAAGCCGATTTGATTCTTTTGAGCAATTCATAATTTTTGTCGCCAATCATGAAAGGCAAAAACTCTCCACGAACAATTCCGTCTCCGTGTTCTCCACTTAGTGAACCTCGGTATTTTTTTACCAAATGTGCGACTTCAGTGGCGATGGTTCTAAAAAGTACTATATCTTCTTTTTTCTTCAAATTCAAAACGGGACGCAAATGAATTTCTCCTGCTCCAGCATGAGCGTAATAAATCGCTTCTTGGTTGTATTTTTTCATCATCGCGGCAAATTCGGCAATGTAACTGGGCAAATCGCTCAATTCTACAGCCGTGTCTTCAATGGAATCGGCAGCTTTATTGTCGCCAACGATGCTTCCCAAAAGTCCAAGACCTGCTTTTCTAAGTTCGATAATTCTATCAATATCGGCTCCATATAATTTTATTACGGCATAACCAAAATTGTTTTTTTGTAAATCAAAAACTAAAGCATTGGCTTGATTTTCGGCATCTTCCATTGAATCCGAAGCCACTTCAAACATCATAATTGCTTTGGGATTTCCCTCTATAAAAAGTCTATTTTTGGCTTGTTCCCGATTATTTTTGGTGCAATCTAATATGGTGTCATCCATCATTTCACAAGTGTACAAATGATGTTTCATAGCCACGACAACAGCTTCCAAACTTTCTTGAATGGCATGAAAATGCGCTACCACCATAACATTATTGGCTGGAGGCAAATCATCTACTTTCAGGGTGATTTCTGTGGTAAAAGCTAAAGTTCCTTCGCTTCCGCAAAGTAATTTTCCTAGATTTATCGTTGGTTCCGTCCCTGAAAACAACTCTGATTTCAACAATAAATCAACGGCATAACCTGTATTTCGTCTGTGAATTTCAGGTTTTGGAAACTCTGCAACAATTTCTTTTTGGTTTTCTACATTCGAAAGTTCCTCATAAATGGTTTTATAAATGGTGCTTTCGAGCGAATTGCCTTTTGTCTTTTCGATAAAATCAGGTGAAGAAATTTCGTTGAATTGTACCGAAGAACCATCGCTCAAAATCGCTTTAATTTCCACAATTTTATCTCGGGTGACGCCATACCGAATCGAGGTCGTTCCCGATGAATTGTTCCCAACCATCCCTCCTACCATACATCGGTTTGAGGTAGAAGTATTGGGTCCAAAAAATAACCCGTGAGGTTCTAAATAGATATTCAACTCATCCCGAATGATTCCGGGTTGAACTGTTATTGTTTTTTTATTGGCATCGAACGAAATAATCTTCGTAAAATGTTTAGAAACATCCACAATAATTCCGTTTCCAACGGTTTGCCCTGCCAATGAAGTTCCAGCTGCCCTTGGCGTAAGCGAGATTTTATTCTCAGTTGCAAAATGCATCAACTTGATAATATCCTCGTTGTTTTTTGGATAAGCAACAGCAATCGGTATCATCCGATAAGCGGATGCATCAGTGGAATAAATTGTTTTGTGAAGATCATCAAATAGAAGTTTGCCTTCTAATGATGCTGCTAATTGTTGTAGTTGAAATTGGGTTGACACTTAGTTTAGAGTATTTCGATTTTGTATACAAAAGTAAAATATAGCTTTATAATTTAATGGTATAATCTTGGAAATTTTATATTTTCCATTAATTCCATTTAATGATATTGACTTAAAAAAAACTAATTAAAGTCTAACATTTGAAATTAAAACCAAATATTTAATAATCAAAACGTTTAAAAGCTTCGATTGCTTGATATTCGGCTAGACCTAAATCATCATATAATTTTGCAGTATTCTTGTTACGATCTTCTGCTCTTACCCAAAATTCTCTTGAGTCATTTCCTTGAAACATCACTCGGTCTTTTTGAGATTGATGGTACAAAATTGCGTGTCTTTTTAACAAAACTTCATCAGGACTTAAGGGAACAGCCATATCTATTTCGTGGATATCCCATTCATGCCAAGCGCCTCTGTACAACCACAACCAACAATCATTCATATAAGGTTCCGTTTTGAGTTGTTTCAGGGCGGCAAATATGGCATTTAAACATACTTCGTGCGTGCCGTGCGGATCTGCCAAATCTCCAGCAGCAAAAATCTGGTGTGGTTTTATTTTTGCAATAATATCTTTTACTATGGCGATATCCTCAGCTCCCAATGGATTTTTCTTAACTCGGCCCGTTTCATAAAAAGGAAGGTCTAAAAAGTGTGTGTTTTCATCTTTTAATCCAATGTATCTTGTGGCTGCATAAGACTCACGGCGTCTTATCAATCCTTTTAATTTTCTAACTTCTAAAGAATCAACTTCATTTTCTTTTTTATTGTTTATGAACTCGATAATTTCCTGAAAATTAATTCCCAAATCAATTTTACCAACAAAATCGTTGCATACTTCGGCAAATTTCAATGCCTCATCGTCAGTAACAGCAATATTTCCGGAAGTTTGGTACACTACATGAACATCATGTCCTTGTTTAATTAATTTAGAAAACGTTCCGCCCATGGAAATCACGTCATCATCAGGATGTGGGCTAAAAAGAATCACTCTTTTCTTGGATGGATTGGCTCTTTCTGGTCTGTGAGAATCATCTGTATTAGGTTTTCCGCCTGGCCATCCGGTAATGGTATGTTGCAAGACATTAAACATATTGATGTTCAAATCATAAGCAGAGCCTTCTTGTGCCAAAAGATCGGACATTCCGTTGTTGTTGTAGTCTCTATCAGTAAGTTTTAGTATTGATTGATTGGTTTTTTGGCAAAGCCAAACAATTGCTTTGTGTTTTAATTCCTTAGTCCAAACACATTCTCCAACCAACCATGGTGTCTCAAATCGAGTCAATTCTGAAGCTGCCGATTGGTCTAAAACGAAAGTAACATTATCGTGGTTTTGTAAAAAAGTAGCTGGAACATCTTGACTTATTTCTCCTTGAATGGTTCTCTTAACGATGGAGGCTTTATTTTGTCCCCAAGCCATTAATATAATTCTCTTGGATCTAAGAATGGTGGAAACTCCCATTGTGATGGCTCTTTTTGGAACATTGTCAATACCGTTAAAATCAGAAGAGGCATCTACTCTGGTAATATGATCTAAAGTAATGATACGAGTTCCTGAATTAATGTGGGAACCCGGTTCGTTGAATCCTACGTGACCTGTACGACCAATTCCCAACAATTGAAAATCAAGTCCTCCGGCATTTTTTATTTTCATTTCATAATCAACACAATACTGATTCAGGTTTTCAATGCTGATTGTTCCGTCAGGAATATTGATGTTTTCCGGTTTTATATCGATATGATTAAAAAGATGCTGATGCATAAAATAATGATAACTCTGATTGTTTTCTTTTGTCATTGGATAATATTCATCCAAATTGAAAGTGAGAACATTGTTAAAACTAAGACCTTCCTCTTTGTGGAGTCGAACCAATTCCTCATATACTTTTATAGGTGATGAACCTGTGGCCAAACCTAAAATACAAGTTTGATTTTTTGCTTGTTTGAATTTTATTAATTGTGCTATCTCTTGAGCAACGATTCGGGAGGCTTCTATAGAATTTCGAAAAATTATATTGTGAATTTTTTCAAATCGAGTTGTTTCGTACTTACCAGGTTCTGTATAAGTTAAAGATTGAATTGTGCTCATAAATAGGTGGGGTTAAAGATTTACAATACAAATGTAAACAAGAAATTTCAAAAAAAGCATATTAATGCGTTATTTTAACAAAAATAAATAAATAACGCATTATAATGCAATTTTTATTTTTTTATAAAACTTCTACTCCTGCTTTTATATATTCCTCCAATATTGGATTCTTCGGGTTTAAATCGGTAATGATAATATTCAATTGATTGAGTTCACAGACGAGATAAGGCATTTTGGTATTTAGTTTTTCGGAAGTGACCATACAAACAACCTTGTCAGATGACTGCATCATTGCTTTCTTTACGAGAGAAACTTCATATCCCATTTCCGTAAGTCCTAGCCTAACATTTATACTACTTGATCCCATAAAGCAAATATCCGCTTTTACCTTTGACAAAACCTGAACCACATCCATACCTATTGTTACCATTGCCTTTTTTTGCATTTTCCCCCCAATAAATATAAGTTCTACGTTAGGATGTTGGGATAATTGCATAGCTATTGGCAAACTATAAGTATAGATAGTCGCTTTTAAATCGTGAGGGATTAATTTTGAAAAAGCCAAATTTGTAGTACCACCACTTATAACAATAACCTGTCCATCAGATATTAAAGAAAGTGCTTTATTCCCAATAATATCTTTTTTGTCTCTATTGAAAATATTAATGTCAAAAACATTAGTGGGCTTGTCCACAATAGGAAAAGCTCCCCCATATACTTTTTCAAGAAGTCCTTTTCTATTTAATTCATTTAGGTCTCTTCGTATGCTATCTTCTGAAATATTCAGATCTAACGCTAAATTAATGGTGTTAACTTTCTGTTCTTCAACAAGTTTATCCATAATATATTTATGTCTCTCAGCTTTTAGCATTTCGGAATTTTTAAGTTTTATGGACAAATATATTAAAATATTATTTAATAAATGACAGGTTATATATGGATTATAAATGTGAATATGCAATTAAAGACAATATAAATATAATAATCCATTAAAATAATGCATTATTTTGCATTATTCAAAAATAAAACAAAATTATACGCCCAATATCGCAATTATATGCAAAAAAATAAATATATTTGCTTAACAATCAAAAAACCATTATAACTATGAAAAAATTATTTCAAATTTCTTTGTTGTTTCTGTTAGTACAAACTGCATTTGCGCAAGCACAAACAATTACCGGAACTATTAAAAACAAATCAGATGGAATTCCTATACCAGGGGTTTCAATCTTGATTCAAGGAACCACTAAGGGCAGTGTGACTGATTTAGACGGAAAATTCAGTATTTTTGGATCAGTTGGACAAACACTGATCTTTAGTTACATTGGTTTTGAAACCAAAGTAGTAAAAATTACAAAAGAACAAATAATCAATGTTGACCTTTCGGAAAGTGCTTCGCAACTAGACGAAGTAGTCATTGTGGGATTTGCTTCTCAGAAAAAAGCAAATTTGACAGGTGCGGTTGCCAAAATCGATGTCGAACGAGCGCTCGGAAGTAGACCAACTACTGATATAAGTAAAGGTTTGCAGGGAACGACACCAGGATTAAACATTACCTTTAATTCTGGAAATATTGGACAAAGAGCCAACATTAATATACGTGGTGCAGGAACAATTGTTAGCGGTGGCGTATCTGGATCACCTCTAATATTAGTTGATGGCGTTCCATCTGATATGTCTCTTATCAATCCAGAAGATGTTGCAACTATGTCTGTGCTAAAAGATGCTGCTTCTGCATCCATCTATGGTGCTCGCGCCGCTTTTGGTGTTATATTAATTACTACTAAAAATGGTAAAGATGCAAAGGGAAAAGTGAAATTCTCTTATAATCAAAACTATAGTTGGGGCAACCCTATTTCATTAATAGAATTCAATGATCCAACAATTGAACTTCCGGCAATGATTAATGCTCAAGCTCGTGCAGGAAACGCCAATCCAGAATCTTTTGGAATGAATTATAAAACTTTGCTTCCAGGGATTATAAAATGGAAAGAACAGTATGCATCCACTAGAAGCTTTAATGACAAAAACATGATTTTGGGAGAAGATTTTGAAATTATTGGCAACAAAGAATATTTTTACAGAGTTTGGGATCCGCACAAAGAAATGTTGAAAAGAAATGCAATTCAAACCTATCATAATCTTTCAGCGCAGGGCTCTTTATCAGAGAAAAGTGCGTTTATAGTTTCCCTAGGAGTTTCTGATCAAGAAGGAGTTATGAATATAAATACGGAGAATAATCAAAGAATAAATTTAAATCTGGGTCTTAGCACTCAGTTAACAAATTGGCTTTCAGCTGATTTTAAAGTCCTATCATCTATTCAAGAGTATACTTCTCCTTTTAATTATTACAATAGTGGATTAGATACCGCAGGAAATGGATATTTTGGATTTTATATGCGTTGGGGTTCTTATTTTCCTTATGGTACTTACAACGGTACATCTTTCCGCCACGCACCTGGCTACTTGAGAAACGCTTCTATGAACAAAAGAATAGAAAATGACATGCGTATCAATGGAAAATTAACAGCACAAATCACAAAAGACTTTAATATAATTGGTGAGTACAGTGTTAACAACAATTATATTAGTAACAAAATAAATGGAGGTCAAATTCCAGTGTGGGACTGGTGGACAAGCGCCGCTGATTTAAGTGCTGGAAAACCAACACTGATGGAACAAGCTAATGATTTTGTAGCTCAAGCTAAATCTTCATTCACAATAAATGTTGCTAACGTTTATGCTAATTACTCTAAAACGTTTAACAATGTTCACAACTTTAAAGCTTTAGGTGGTTTAAACACAGAATGGCAATCCTTTGAAAGAACGTATGCCCGAAGAAATACACTGCTTGATAAAAGTAAACCAGAATTTAACCTGGCGATAGGGGATCAATTTGCATCGCCAATTGCTTCAAATTCTACTATGAATCCTGGTTTATCGCAGTACGCAATAGCGGGGTTTTTTGGTCGTATAAATTATGATTATGACGGAAGATATTTGTTAGAACTCAATGGACGTTATGACGGTTCGTCCAGATTTCCAACACGCGAACAGTGGGGGTTTTTCCCATCGGCATCTGCTGGATATAGAATTTCTAATGAGAAATTTATGGAAGGAACCCGAAATTGGTTAAATGATCTTAAAATACGAGCTTCTATAGGATCTATAGGTAATCAAAATATTGCTAACAATGCATTTTTGCCGGTAATGACTAACGTAAACCCATGGTGGGTTGGTAGCGGTGCAACAATCCCACCTTCAGTTTCTCTACCAAGCAATGTTGACCCCAATTTAACATGGGAGAAAGTAACTACACAGGGTGTGGGATTAGATATTAGAGTTTTTAATATGCTGGGAGTAACTTTAGATTACTATCAACGTGATACTGAAGGAATGTTGTCTCCAGGTAAAACGCTACCAAATTCTTTTGGTCAGCCGGCTGCTAACACAAATTCAGGAAATCTTAGAACCAGAGGTTGGGAATTAGGTATCAATTTCAATAAAGAAATCACTAAAGATATTGCGGTATACACTGATCTAACTTTATCTGATTATATGACTGAGGTTACTGAGTGGAACAACTCATCAAGATTACTAGGTACTTTTTACTCTGGACAAAAACTTGGGGAAATTTGGGGATTAACTTCTGAGCGACTAATACAAGCGACAGATGTTGTGGATGCAACAGGCTTCATCGTTAATGGGGTAGATTATAAAGAAGTGGTTAGAGGAGCCTTTAAGTTTGGCGCTGGAGATGTAATGTACAAAGATATAAATGGAGATGGAAAAATAACCAGAGGAAAAGGAACCGCAGACGACCCAGGAGATTTAAGCGTAATAGGTAATGAAACGCCTAGATATCAATATGGAATACGTTTTGGAGGAAATTTTTATAAATTCGATCTTGATGTTTTCTTACAAGGGGTTGGCGAACGCAAGTATTGGGCAGCTTCAGATTTAGTTCTACCTTTTTACAATAGAACTGATGCAATGTACGGTCATATGAATGATTATTGGACACCAACAAATACAGATGCATTTTTTCCAAATCCTTTTCCAAATCATGCTGTTAGTGCCTTTGGAGGATATGCCCCAGGATCAAATAATTTTGTCGCTCAATCTAGGTATCTACTCAACATGGCTTACTTACGTCTAAAAAGCGTTACATTAGGATATTCTTTGCCTAAAACTTTATGCAATAAAATAGGTTTAGACAAGTTCAGACCATACATCACAGGTTTAAACCTGTTAACTTTCAAAGATGATAATTTGCCTGTAGATCCTGAAATTAATAGCACTGAAGCGGCTTGGGGTAGAACATTTCCTTTTACTAAAACTTGGTCTATGGGACTTCAATTAGCATTTTAAAAACAATTTAAATATTAAATAAAATGAGAAAATTAATTTTAAACTTTAAGATAAAGATATCAGTAATAGCCCTTTCAATAGCGGGATTGTCTTTTGGCTGTTCAGATTTTTTGGATACTCCACCAGAAGATTTATTTTCTGACACTAATTTTTGGACCTCTGAAAACAATGTTCGAACATTTTCTTGGTTAAACTATGATACTTTTTTTGGATATGGAAACAATGCCGGTACAACTGCTGATTTTTATTTTCATACTACATTAAACTTTGACGACAATCTAGCTAATAGAGATTTTGTTAACTTCAATATAACTGCCAATGCAACAAATGGTAATTGGAACTCCTATTATACATTAATTCGTCGCTGTAATTTGATGCTTGAAAGGATTCCAACCGTTGAAATGGATTTAGCAAAGAAAAATCATTTTTTAGGTGTTGCGAAGTTTTTTAGAGCGTTTACTTATTTTCGGTTAGCACAGGATTTTGGCGATGTCCCTTATACCGATGCTTTTCTAACTCAAAATGATGTTAATGTTTACAAACCTGCTTTATCCAGATCTGAAGTTATCGACAACGTCATCAAAGATTTAGAAGAGGCGACTTCATTGCTTTTAGTAATTGATGACAGAAATACAACTGTAAACAAATTTACTGCTTATGCTTTACTAAGTCGAGTATGTCTGTACGAAGGAACTAATCGAAAATATAATCTTGCAAAATCAGGAGATGTGTATTTACAGAAAGCTAAAGAAGCTTCATTAGCAGTTATGAATAATGCTTCATATAAATTAAATTTGGATTGGAAAACTTTATACAATTCTGTAGAATTATTAGGAAATACTGAGGTAATATTAGCAAAAAGATATATTGGAGCTCCTATTTTAGGAAATTCAATTCAGGCTTTTACAAATACTTCAACAGTTCAAAACGGTTTAACAAAATTTGCTGCAGAAAGTTATACAACAATTAATGGATTACCTATAAAACAAGTTGGAGGTAATCCTCAATATTTAGGAGACAATACAATTGCCAATGTCTTCGCAAACAAGGATCCACGTTTTGCCAAAGCGTTTGGCAATGTTGACTACGCGTATTCGGATAAACCACTAAATAGTTTAACTTCAAATACTGGGTATGTTTTTCAACTTTTTAATAATCCTGCAACAGCTGGTGCAGAAGTAACGACAATAGGGCAAAATAAAATAGATGCACCAATATTTACTCTTAGTGAAGTGTATTTAAATTATGCTGAAGCTTGCGCAGAACTTGGTACTGCTACAAACGTAGATCTTAATTTGTCTATAAATAAAGTTCGAACTCGTGCAGGAATAAGTATATTAACTACTGACGGTTCAAATGCATTTGTGGGAGGTATTCAAATTAACGATGCACAAAGAGTTACGGCATTGGAGCTAATTTCTGGAACTGTTAGTCCGCTTATTTGGGAAATCCGTCGTGAACGTAGAATTGAATTTATGAGCTGGACAAGTCTTAGAAGAGCTGATATATTAAGATGGAAAAAAGGAGATTATCTTGATGGTATTAGTAACCCAGATGTTCAATTAGGCGCAAGAATTATTTCATTAATAGGAACAAATTCTAAGACAAAAGTGGATGCCGCTGGTTATGTAATTCCTTATACTGTATCAAGAGTTTTTACGTCACCTAAACATTACTTAAATGCAATCCCAACAAATGATATCGATTTATACAAAGCGGAGGGCATAGAAATAAAACAAAACCCAGGTTGGTAGTTTAGTTTTTGTTAAAGAAGCTGTCTGTGTGATGCAGATGGCTTCTTTTTTATTTTACAGTATATTAATTTTTTAAAAATGTCAATTATGAACAACTTAAAGTTTGTAATTCTATTGTTTTTATTTCAACTAAATCTTTTTAGCCAACAGTCCCCAAAAAGAGAAATGAGAGCCGCTTGGATTTCCACTGTAGAAAATATTGATTGGCCTTCAAAACAAGGATTGTCAGACAAAGAAATGAAGTCAGAAATGATTGCGCTTTTAGATAATTTACGGTCTTATAACTTGAACACCGTGATTTTTCAAATCCGTCCCACAGCTGATGCCTATTATAAATCTACAAAAGAACCTGCGTCACATTGGATAACAGGTATTCAAGGTGTTGCTCCAGGTTTTGACCCGCTTCAATTGATGATTGATGAAGCCGGAAAAAGGGGAATGAATGTCCACGTTTGGCTCAATCCCTATCGCGTACAAAAGGACACAACCAAAGATGTGCTTTCAAAAAAACATTTGTATTTCAAGAAACCGGAGCTGTTTCTTACCTATGGAAAAACAAGGTATTTTAATCCAGGGTATAAAGAAACTAGGAATTTTGTTTCGTCCGTAGTGGGCGAAATTGTCAGAAACTATGATATTCAAGCCATACATATGGACGATTATTTTTATCCTTATAAAATCACGGGGCAAGAATTCCCCGACCAAAAAGCATTCGAAAAAGAACCACGACAATTCAAAGACAAAGAAGAATGGAGAAGAGATAATGTAGATTTAATAATTAAACAAATCAGGGACACCATAATTGCAAATAAACCAGAGGTAGAATTTGGAATTTCACCTTTTGGAGTGTGGAGAAACAAATCTAAAGATTTGGAAGGTTCAAATACCATGGCTGGAGCTACCAATTATGATGATTTGTACGCCGATATTTTGAAATGGCAAAAAGAAAATTGGATTGACTATGTGACCCCGCAACTTTATTGGCATATTGGTTTTGAAAAGGCCGATTTTGAAGTCTTGGCAAAATGGTGGGCTGAGCACAAATACGGAGCAAATGTTTATGTAGGCCATGGCGATTATCGCATTTCTAAAACTTCGAAGGATGAACAATGGAGAAGTCCAGATCAAATTGTCAAACAAATAGAACTGATTCGATCGTTGCCTTTTATAGACGGATCGATGCATTTCACGGCATCCACTTTCCAAAAATTGGGTGATACGCTAAGAAAGCCTCTCCTTCAAAAACAATATAAATTTATAGCATTAGTACCTGAAGCAAGCAGAATTACTAAGATTATTCCCCAATCCCCTATCAACGCCATAATAGTTAAAAAAGACAGTAAAACACTTCTCGCTTGGCAAGCTGGAGCAAACAATCATAAATTCGTAATTTATAGATTTACTAAAGGAAAAATTACTGATTTCTCCAATTCTGAGAATATTTATTATGTAACATCAGCTACAAAATTAGAAGTATCAAATCTTGATTTTAATAATTATGTATATGCAATTACTGCTCTGAGTCAAACACAAACCGAAAGTACACCCATAGAATTTATATCAAACTAACAAATGAATCCATACATCGTTTTAACCGTTATAGCAATTTATTTTATTGTTATTTACACCATTTCTTATATCTCGTCGCGTAAAGTTGATAATGCCGGATTTTTCGTTGGAAATCGTCAATCCTCTTGGTATGTTGTGGCTTTTGCTATGATAAGTTCCAGTATATCAGGAATAACGTTTATTTCTGTGCCAGGAATGGTTGCCGAAAAAAGTTTTTCGTATCTACAAATGAATTTAGGATTTGTTGTAGGACAATTTACGATTGCTTTTGTTTTGGTCCCCCTTTTTTATAAAATGAATGTGGTTTCCATTTATGAATATTTAGAAAATAGATTTGGAATGTCCTCTTATAAAACGGGTGCTTGGTTTTTCTTCATTTCTAAAATGTTGGGAGCTTCCGTACGATTGTTTTTAGTTTGTGTCGTATTACAATTATTGGTTTTTGACCCATTAAATATTCATTTTATTTTCAATGTTATTTTCACGATAGGTCTCGTTTGGCTATACACTTTTCAAGGAGGTGTAAAAACTTTGATTTGGACAGATACTTTGAAGTCGGTTTGCTTAATCGTGTCATTGGCACTTTGCATTTATTTCTTGGCAAGCAGCTTGAACTACACTCCTGTAACGATGGTTTCATCAATCTTTAACCACAAATATTCTCAAATGTTTTTCTTTGACGATGTAAATGACAAACGTTTTTTCTTCAAACAATTTTTAGCTGGTGTTTTTGTAATGATTGCTATGACAGGATTGGATCAAGATATGATGCAACGTAATTTGAGTTGCAAAAATTCAAAAGATTCTCAAAAAAATATGGTCATAAGCGTGATATCACAGTTTTTCATAATTGTGCTATTCCTGATGCTTGGTGTTTTGACATATACTTTTGCCGAACTAAATGGAATCACTGTTGATAAAAGCGATCAATTATTTCCTAAAATTGCCACGGGAGGCTATTTTCCAATGATTGTGGGAATTTTGTTCATCGTAGGGTTGATTTCCGCCGCTTATTCTGCCGCAGGTTCAGCACTTACTGCTTTGACCACTTCCTTCACTATTGATATTCTTGGTGCCACCCGCAAAAATGGAGAAGCCGGAGTAAAACGCATCCGAATGGCGACTCACGTTGGTATGACTGTTGTAATGGGAGTTGTTATTTTAATTTTTGAAGCCTTAAACAAAACCAGTGTTGTCGATGCTGTTTACATTCTTGCCAGTTATACTTACGGTCCAATTCTAGGAATGTTTGCTTTCGGAATTTTGAACAAAAGCAAAATCAAGGACAAGTATATTCCTTACATCGCAATTGCGGCACCGATAATATGCTATATTTTGGATAAAAATTCGGAGCAATGGTTCAATGGCTATCAATTTAGTTATGAATTACTGATAATGAACGCTTCGTTTGTCTATATAGGAATGTGGTTTATTAAAAAAAGATAATTAAAATGAAAAAAATTATTGTAATAATAGCCGTAATATTTAGCACTTTGAATGTGTTAAATTCCCAAAAACTAGATATAATTCCAAATCCCGTAAAAATAAAACAAAAAGAAAAAGTATTTGTAATTCCGGCATCGATACAGCTTGTTATCGACAAAAAATTAGAAAAAAGCGTGGAATACATCGCAAGTAATTTTTATAAAAATACCGGGATTACTCCAACAATTTCTGTGGGAAATAAACCCAAAAAAAATGCAATACTTTTTTTAGTAGATGAAAAAATGAGTCTGCCAAATGAGGGGTATAAATTAAGCGTTACTAAAAAATATGTTCTTGTAAAAGGAAAATCTCCAAAAGGAGTCCTAAATGGTTTTCAAACCTTGTTGCAAATTTGTTCTGCAAAAGAGGTGAAAAAAGGAACAATTCCTTTCGTAAAAATAGAAGATTATCCCCGTTTTGAATGGCGTGGAATGATGCTCGATGTCTCCAGACAGTTTTTCGATAAAGAGACAGTCAAAAAATATATCGACTGGTTGGCAGCACACAAAATGAATGTTTTTCATTGGCACCTAACCGATGATAATGGCTGGAGAGTTGAAATAAAATCAATGCCGGATTTGACACTAAAAGGTGCTTGGAGAGGACCCGGAGAAGTGCTGTTGCCATCCTACGGTTCGGGAAACAAACGTTACGGAGGCTATTATACTCAAAACGAAATCAAAGAAGTTGTGGCTTATGCTGCAGCTCGCGGTGTCGATATTATGCCGGAAATCGAAATTCCGGGACACGCTCGTGCAGTAACTGCAAGCTATCCAGAAATTGGTTGTGTCACCACGGAAGAAACAAAAAGTATCCAAGGAGAAGTGAAAAATGTTTGGTGTGTTGGTCGAGAAGAAAATTACGATATTCTGGATTCGATTATAAAAGAACTTACAGGAATGTTTCCTTTCGATTACATCCATGTGGCGGGCGACGAGGTAAATACCTCTACTTGGAAACAGTGTTCAAGATGCAAAGCCTTGATGGAAAAAGAAGGTTTTACTGATCCTTTTCAACTTCAGAATTATTTCTTTAAACGCATCGAAAAAATAGTAGAAAAATACGATAGAAAAACCTCGGGTTGGAACGAAATTATGGAAGGCGGCGAGTTGAGTCCCAATACAGAAATTTTTGCTTGGCAAGGAATAAAATACGGAATTGAATCGGCAAAAAAAGGGCATAAAACAATTATGATTCCAGGTCAATATCTGTATTTTGATATGGCACAATCAGAAAACGAGCGCGGTCATCGTTGGGCTGCCATTACGGATACAAAAAGAGTATATTCGTTTGAACCTATTCCAGAAAATGATTTAACAGTGGAGCAACAAAAATTGATAAAAGGGGTCCAAGGTGCTTTGTGGAGCGAATATCTCGACCGTCCAACACGTTTTATGGAATATCAAAGTTACCCTAGAATTGCTGCCTTATCAGAAATCGCTTGGTCGCCAAAAAAAGCTAAAAATTGGGATGATTTCTACGGAAGATTAACAAATAGTCATTTGCAACGTCTTGCCAATATGGGAATTGCTTTTAGAGATTTTCCGCCAACAGCGACTTATAAAAAAGGAATCATTACAGTGATTCCTCCTTATGAAGGAGCCGTTGTTCGCTATGATGCGCAAGGAAATGAGCCTACAAGACAATCGCCTTTATATACAAATCCAATTCCAACAAAGGAATACGAAAAATACCTGTTCCGTACTTTTTTTAATGAAAATTCCGCAAGCCCGGCAGTAAAAGTCCAAAAACCGGCAGTTGCCAATTGGAACACTTCTAAAGTTGAAATCATCAAATTTTCAGAGAATATTTCTGAAAACATAGACAAAAACGGAATTTGGTACTTGGATTTTGAACCCACTACAGATAATGCTACTAGTGGTTTCATTAGAGAGGTATCACTTTTCGAAAATGAGAAATTGATACAAACGTATTCAGAAGAAAAAACGTTAAAATCAAAACCTCGGATGCGATTTTTGATTAACAATTACGACGAAAAAAATACCTATCGTTTGGATTTCACTGTCGAAAATAAAGAGGCAAAAGAATCTTCTGCCAAAGTAAATTTTAATTGTTCGGCCTCTCTCGAACCAGAGGTAAAAATCACTTCATCGATGGTGGAAAACCCTAAATTTCCTATTGCTAAATTAGAAGATTACAATATTGAAACCTATTTTCGAACAGGAGTTCCTTGTACAAATGGCGACTGGATTTTATACACTTTCACCAATCCTGTCATTTCGTCTAAAATTGATGTGTTGACCGGAATTCCGCACCATCCGCGATTTATTGTGAATGATGGTTATGTCGAATATTCGTATAACGGAGTTGATTTTGTAAAAGGGGAAAGTTTTGATTATGGAAATGCTTCTATCTATCCAGAACAACCCGTAATGGCTGTTAAAATAGTGATTACTGGAACCAATAACGAGCCACTTGTTGCTGCTCAAGATTTGAAAATTAATCCTTGATTTTTGGAATAAAATGAAAAAATTAACGATTGGAATAGTAATTAGTTTTTTGGTTCTAATAGGAATCAGTTGTCGCTCTGCAAAGAATTCAAAAACGTCTTTTGATACCAAGAAAAAAGAAGTTTTCATTGATTCGATGATGAATAATGCGCTCGACAAAGGTTTTTTTCCCGGAGCACAAATCATTGTGGGGAGTAAAGATTCTATTTTTATATCAAAAAATTATGGGTTTCATGATTATTCAAAAAAACAGCCGGTAACAACAGACGATGTTTACGATTTAGCTTCTATGTCTAAAGTTTTGGGAGCAACTCTCGTGGCAATGCGTTTGGTTGGAGAGAACAAAATAAGCTTGGACGATAAATTGGGCGAGGTCGTTTCTGTTTACAAAAACACGCCTATTGCTGATTTGACTCTTTTTGAATTACTGACGCATACTTCGGGGCTAAAATCAGGCATCACTTTTTATCAAAGTTTGCTCTCCACATCCGATGGATTGCCTTTTCTTAACAAAGAAAAATCGGTTAATTATCCCAAATTATTTGACAATGTATATGTAAACAAAAATATTGTTTACGACCCAAAATACCTCTCTTTAGAACCCAAAAATGATTATATCCAAGTTTATAAAAATATGTGGTTGAATCCCGAGTTTTACAAAACGGTGTATGAAAAAATAGCTTTGGCCAATACAAATCCACGTGGCAAATATTTGTACAGCGACCTGAATTTAATTCTGGTACAACAAATGATGGTGGCAAAAACAGGCTTAACTCTCGATAAGATGGCGAATGAAATTTATACTGAATTAGGGATTACAAAAATTGGATACAATCCCGTAAAATGGACATCAGAAGAAACTATAATACCCACGGAAATTGACAATTTCTTCAGACGGGATACCATTCAAGGCTATGTTCATGATGAAGCAGCGGCTATTTTTGGCGGTGTTTCCGGGAATGCAGGCTTATTTGCAAATGCAAAATCAATCTCTGTAATTTGCCAAATGTTGCTCAACAATGGAAAGTATCAAGGAAAACAAATTCTAAAATCGAAGGTGGTGAAGCAGTTCACAAAATCGCCTCTTGCCAAAGCGGAAATTTATCGTGGACTCGGTTTTGACAAAAGAAAACCAGATGAATTTTATCAAAAAAATCAGTATGGACATACTGGTTTCACAGGAACTTTTTTCTTTATGAATCCTGATAATAATAGGTTTCTAATTGTTCTTACCAATCGCGTAAATCCCACTCGAACGAATCGATTGATGTATAAAGATGATTTTTGTCCAAAAATTTGGAAAGAAATAAACAAATAATCGAAATAAAAAAGAAGAAATTTTAAATAAATTAAAGATTCATTCTATGAAAAAACTAACATTAATCTGTTTGCTAATCGCAACCGTTTCTTTTGCCCAAAAAATAAAAACTGGAGCGGAGAATTACGAAAAATATTTGCCTTTGTTAAAAGGCAAGAACGTTGGAATAGTAACCAATCAGACGAGTATTGTGGATGAGAAAACACATTTGGTTGATTTTTTATTGGAGAAAAATGTAAAAATCAAAACCATTTTTGCACCCGAACACGGCTTTCGTGGAACGGCTGATGCTGGAGAACATTTGAATGACGAAATCGATGCAAAAACAGGCTTGCAAATAGTCTCGCTTTACGGGAAAAACAGCAAGCCAAAACCCGAACAACTTCAAGGAATTGATGTAGTGGTTTTTGATATTCAAGATGTAGGTTCCCGTTTTTATACTTTTATTTCGACACTTCATATTGTCATGGAAGCCTGCACCGAAAATAATGTTCCCATTATTGTATTGGATAGACCCAATCCTGTTGGAAGTATCGTTGACGGCCCTATTCTTGAAAAAGAATTTTCGAGTTTTGTGGGAATGGACGCCATTCCAATTTTGCACGGAATGACTTTTGGAGAATATGCCAGAATGTTAAATGGAGAAAAATGGTTGAAAAATGGAGTTCAATGTAAATTGACTGTTATTGAATGTAAAAATTACAAAAGAGAAATGCCGTATAGTTTGCCTGTAAAACCATCTCCAAACTTGCCAAACGACCAATCCATAAATTTATATGCTAGTTTGTGTTTGTTTGAAGGAACGAATGTAAGCATGGGACGAGGAACAGAAACACAATTCCAAATTTACGGTTCTCCCTACTTGCCAAAAAGTGATTTTGTATTCACTCCAAAACCCAATTTTGGTGCAAAAGAGCCAACTTATAATAACGTTTTGTGTTACGGAGAAGATCTGACCAAATACCCAAAACTGGATAAAATCGAGTTGAAATGGCTTATAAAAGCGTATAATACTACTTCAGACAAATCTCGTTTCTTCAATAAATTTTTCGTACGATTAGCAGGAACCAAAAAATTGCAAGAGCAAATCAAAGCAGGACTTTCGGAAGCAGATATTAGAAATAGCTGGAAAGAAGGATTGGATAATTTCAAAAAAATCAGGGCAAAATATTTAATTTATAAATAAAAATAACAAATTTGTGAATGTTAAATAACACTATTCAATCATTAATTAATCCTTGAAAAATAGAGTTTGGTCAAAGTTGAATACATATAATTTCCACAATACAATTATCTCATTAGAATAAAAAACAGTTTAAAACACACTTAAACGAACAATATAATTTTAAATAAAAATCAAATGAAAAATAGTAAACCAGATACCGAAATAGACTCAATATATTCAGATCTTGAAAAAATGAGTACGCTTGAAATACTCACGAATATTAACGCAGAGGATTATAAAGTTGCCGAAGTTGTTAAAAAACAAATTCCAATTATTGAAAAACTCGTTGATGCCATCGTTCCAAAAATGAAAAACGGAGGACGATTATTTTATATCGGCGCGGGAACTTCTGGAAGAATTGGCGTTCTTGACGCATCGGAATGTCCTCCAACTTTTGGCGTTTCTAGTGAAATGGTCATCGGAATTATTGCGGGTGGAGACACTGCCATTCGTAAAGCAGTAGAAAATGCAGAAGACGACGCGGAGCAAGCGTGGAAAGATTTACAGGCTTTTAACATTACAGAAAATGATGTGGTAATCGGTTTAGCCGCTTCAGGAAATACTCCTTATGTTGTGGGTGGGTTGCAAAAAGCCAATGAAAATAATTTAATAACGGGAGCCATTTACTGCAACAGCCAAGGTCTATTGTCTGAAATTGCAGATTATTCAATCGAATTGGTTGTTGGTCCAGAATTTCTTACCGGTAGTTCCCGAATGAAGGCTGGTACTTCCCAAAAATTAGCACTGAATATGATTTCGACTTCCGTGATGATAAAATTGGGTCGTGTCAAAGGAAACAAAATGGTTGACATGCAACTTTCAAACAAAAAATTAGTAAATAGAGGTGCCGAAATGATTGTTGACGAGTTGAACATTGATATAGAAAAAGCTAACGAGTTACTAAAAAAATACGGAAGCGTTCGAAAAGTTTTGTCTGCGTATAAAAATGACAAACCATAAAAAAATTCGAGATTTTATACAATGAAGACAATCCAGAAAGTTATACTGGAAGCCTTAATAAAGTAATTTTTAAAATAAAGTAGCATGAATGCAAATATCCAAAAATTGTTTACAATTGCTCAAAAGGAAACTCGCAGTATCATTGGATTGATGTCGGGAACTTCCTTAGATGGACTTGATGTTGCCTTTTGCAAAATTTCAAATTCTGGAGAAAACACGGTGGTGAAATTGGTTGATTTTGAAACAATTTCGTATTCATTGGAATTCAAAGACCAAATCCGAAAAGTGTTTGCAAAAAAAGAAATTATCTTTCAGGATCTTGTTTTACTCAACGAAATTATAGGAACAATTCACGGCGAAATGGTTTTGGAATGTTTGAAAAAATGGAAAATTGCTATCGATGAAGTAGATGTTATTGCATCCCACGGGCAAACCGTTTTCCATGCGCCTAAAAACTTGCATCAACTCAAAGACTTTCCTAATGGGACGCTTCAAATTGGAGACGGTGACCATATTGCAGTAAAAACCGGAATTATCACCATTTCGGATTTCCGGCAAAAACACGTCGCTGCTGGTGGTGAAGGTGCTCCATTGGCGGTTTATGGAGATTTTTTCCTTTTTGGGAAAAAAGATGAAAATCGAATTATGCTCAACATTGGCGGCATCTCGAACTTCACTTTTTTACCAGCCAACAGGAATCCAAGCCACATTATCGTAACCGATACTGGTACCGGAAACACCTTGATTGACAATTTTGTAAAAATGTATTTTCCGGATAAATTTTATGACAAAGATGCTGAAATTGCTAAAAAAGGAACTGTAAATCAAACCCTTTTACAGTCTTTGAAAGCCAATGATTTTTTCAAAAATAAATTCCCCAAATCAACAGGGCAAGAGCTTTTTAGTGATGAATATGTTGAAAATGCTTTGGAAAAAAGCAATAACAAAGGAATTTCTGTCGAAGATTTATTGGCTACATTAACTCGTTTTACTGCCGAAACAATCGCGGAAGCAATCGAAATAAATATGACAAATATCAACCAAGATCTTAAAGAAATTACCATTTATAGTTCAGGTGGTGGTGTTCACAATCCGCTACTAATGCAATGGTTAATAGAATTATTGCCTTGTAAATTTAAAAATATAAATGATTTGGGATTTTCGGGTGATGCAAAAGAAGCCATTCTTTTTGCGGTTTTGGCAAATGAAACTTTGGCAGGAGGCAACTCGCAATTTGATTTAAAAAATGGAATACCATCAGTTTGTATGGGCAAAATTTCAATGCCACAGTAATAATTTATAAAACAAATTAGTTAAAAAAATTAAACATTAAAATAAATGAAAGAACGTATAATTTCACTTGATGTATTGCGCGGAATTACTATTATGATGATGGTTTTGGTCAACAATCCCGGTAGTTGGGGAAATATTTTCGCACCATTAAAACACGCTGAATGGAATGGTTGTACTCCCACCGATTTGGTTTTTCCTTTTTTTATTTTCATTCTTGGCGCAGCAATCCCTCTTGCGATTGTTACCAAAGTGTTGAATCAGCAAACTTTTTTGAAAATACTGACACGATCCTTGCGAATTATTTGTCTTGGACTGTTTTTGGGTTTTTATGGAAAAATAGAAATATTTGATTTATCGGGCTATCCCCTACTCATCTCAAAACTAATTATTACGGGAATTGTAGGCTATGTTTTGCTTGGAAATTTTGAACAAAAAATAAAATTATATTTGGTTTTGACTTTGTTTTTTATTTTTATGTTTCTAGCTTTTAGTGGGATAGAAGCATATCGCGAAGTTCGTTTACCAGGCGTTTTACAACGAATTGGTATCGTTTATTTTTTTACTTCATTAGTGTATTTAAAAACGGAAATTAAAGGTCAAATAATTACTGCTGCAGTATTATTATTTGGATATTGGGCTGCAATGACGCTAATACCAGTGCCCGGTTTTGGACCAGCAAACTTAGACAAAGGCACTAATTTAGCTGGTTGGATGGACAATTTCTTGTTGGAAAATCACCTTTGGGCGTCTTCTAAAACTTGGGATCCAGAAGGTATTCTTAGCACAATTCCAGCGATTGCAAATGGAATCATCGGTGTGTTGTTAGGTCAATTGTTAAATAGCAGTTTGGCTAAAAATGACAAAGTCGCAAAAATGCTTGGTGCTGGATTGGTTTTGATCATTTTAGGTTTAATTTGGAATCAATTTTTTCCGATGAATAAATCATTGTGGACCAGTTCATTTGTGCTTTATACCGCTGGTTTTGCTACACTATTTTTGGCTATTTTTTATTATGTAATCGATATCAAAGGGTATAAAAACTGGACAACACCAATATTGTTTTGGGGAGTAAATCCTATGATTGTTTTCTTTCTTTCGGGAATATTGCCGCGCATTTTATCGTCCATAAAAGTGGCTAATCCAACTTTTGTTAGTGGCAATTTAGATGAAATACCTGAGCAAATCGGACTGCAAGAATACTTGAATAAGTTTTGCATTGTGCCTTATTTTGAAGATCCAAAAGTTGCCTCTCTGCTGTGGGCATTATTAAATATCACTTTTTGGTCTCTTGTTTTATGGTATTTTTATAAAAAGAAACTGTTTTTTAAAGTGTAATGGTCTAAAAAAGTCTAGACCACTTAACCGTCAAAAAAGTCTAATAATAGTTTGGCAAAGAAATTGCTGAATGATAAAAAGTGGAATTTTATCAAATTTTTATGGAATAAACTTCTCTAAAAAAACTACTTTTGATTTTTACAAATAAAATAATAATGAATAGAATTAAGTCTTTTTTAGTATTGATTTCGATTGTTCTGCTTTCATTTTCGAATGGAAATGCACAAGAAAAAATTACTAATCCCAAAAATGAATTCAGAGCGGTTTGGATAGCCACCGTTGCCAATATTGATTGGCCAAAAAGCAATATTGATGCCGTCGAAAAACAAAAATCTGATTTTATTGAAATTCTGGACACCTATAAAAAACTGAATTACAATGCCGTAATTGTGCAAATTCGGAGTTCTGGCGAAGCATTTTACCCTACTGATTTGGCTCCTTGGTCTCGTTATTTGACCGGAAAAGAAGGAAAAGCGCCTTATCCCTATTATGACACTCTCGAATGGATGATTACGGAGTCTCACGCCCGAGGTTTTGAGTTTCACGCTTGGCTCAATCCGTTTCGTGCCACGATGGATTTAAAAACGGAAACCTTGAGTCCCAACCATGATTTTTACAAACATCCCGACTGGATGATTAAATATGCCGGGAAATACTATTATAATCCCGCCTTGCCCGAGGTTCAAAACCATTTGGTTACCATCGTGAACGAAGTGGTTCAGAATTATGATATTGACGCTATTCATTTCGATGATTATTTTTATCCTTATAAAGTGACTGGAGAAACATTTAACGACAGGGCTTCATTCATAAAATACGGAGGTGGACTTAGCCTTGAAGATTTTAGACGTTCCAATGTAAACAACTTGGTAAAGTCCGTTTCTCTTTCCATAAAAAACATCAAGCCTTGGGTTCAATTTGGCATCAGCCCGTTTGGAGTTTGGCGCAATAAATCGGTAGATCCCAAAGGGTCTGACACCGAATCCGGACAAACCAATTATGACGATTTATATGCAGATCCATTGACTTGGATGGAAAATAGCTGGATTGATTACCTTGTTCCGCAATTGTATTGGAGCTTAGGTCATCCTAAAGTTTCCTATTCGAAATTGTTGAAATGGTGGTCCGAAAATTCTAAAAACGCCGCCATTTACATTGGAAACGGAACCTATAAAATTAATGCCGATTCCGATAAAAATTGGAACAATCCTTATGAAATTTCAAACCAAATTGACATTACCAGAACCTTTAAAAACGTTCAGGGAAATGCTTTTTTTAGTGCCAAATGGTTTGTGAATAAAAATCAAAATGTGGCTCAATTATTAAGGGACAATCAATACAAATATCCAGCACTTCCGTATGCAGTTCCCAATTCAAAACAGATTGTAATTGATAGTCCAATGCTAAACGGCGTTCAAAAAGAGATTGGCAGTACCTGTTTTTCCATTAAATATCCATTAAACAGCAAAGTGCGCTACATTATGGTTTATCGGGCAAACAAGCATTCAAAAATTGACGTGAACAATCCAAGCCAAATCATTGACAAGATAACTTTGGAAACAAAAAGCGATACAATTTTTGTCAATATTCCAACGATAAATGGGGATGAAAATAGTACTTGTGCTCTTACTTTTGTAGATTTTTATGGCAATGAAAGTTCGCCTACAATCCTAAATTAACCAACCGAAAATAAACTAAATGAAAACAGACAATAAACCATGGTTTTGGATACCGTTATTAAACTTTGCTTCTGGTTTTCCGTATGTTATTATCATTTCTGTTTCAGTTTTAATGTACAAAAACCTAGGAATCAGCAATGAAGACATCGGAGTTTATACTAGTTTATTGTATTTACCTTGGGTTTTAAAACCCTTATGGAGTCCATTTATTGACTTGCACGGAACCAAAAGAAATTGGTTTTTGAGTATGCAATTATTCATTTCGATTGCCTTCTTAATTGTCGGTTTTATTATTCCCACCAGCCACTTTTTTATCTTGAGTTTAGCTGTTTTTTGGGTGGCTGCTTTTGCTTCTGCTTCTAATGATGTGGCCAGCGATGGTTTTTATATGTTGGCTTTAGAAAAAGAACAACAATCCTTCTTTTTAGGAATCCGAAGCACATTTTACAGAGCTTCGATGTTAACCGGAAACGGCTTGATAATTCTGTTGGCCGGCTATTTAGAACATCAATATGGAGACAATCAAAAAGCGTGGTCGTATACGATGATTTTCGTGGGATTAATAATGGCATTTTTAACAATTTATAATTATTTTTCCACTCCAAAAACCGAATTACCCATTGCCGCAGGAACAACTGAAGAGAAAAATTTCGCCACTGTTTTTGGCAGTTTTTTCAAGAAAAAACAAATTGGATTGATACTGGCTTTTATTCTTTTGTTTCGTTTGGGAGAATCCCAATTGCTTAAAATGCTAACCCCTTTTTTAGTCGACAAAACGGATGTTGGCGGATTAGGATTAGATACCGAAGATGTTGGAATCATTTATGGAACTTTCGGATTAATTGCACTTACCGTTGGTGGAATTTTGGGCGGAATAGCCATTTCTAAGCAAGGCTTGGGAAAATCGATGCTGCCGATGATTTTGACAATGCACTTGCCTATTCTTGGTTTTGTGTTGTTGGCTCATTTTCATCCCGCCTCGATTTATTATATTTATGTAGTGGTTATTTTAGAACAATTTGGTTATGGTTTTGGTTTTGCCGCCTTTATGATGTACTTGATTTACGTTGCCGAAGGCGAATCTAAAACTTCCCACTACTCCATTGCCACAGGATTTATGGCTTTGGGAATGATGCTTCCCGGAATGTTGAGCGGTTACATCCAGCAATACCTAGGTTATGGTAATTTCTTTATTTGGGTGCTTTTGGCCACTGTTCCAGGTTTGATTTTATCTCGTTTTTTGATTTTTCCAAAGGATTTTGGGAAGAAGTTGGATTAATATTCTTTTCCTGTTGTAATTAAAAACAACAACTTCCTGATGTATTAAAATGAAATTATTTAATTTTAAAAGGTATTAAATAAAAATATTTTGAATAAAAAAATTAAAATTTTAGAAGTTCAAAATGCTCATATTGCTTTCGTTTCATCAAATGATGAAGACGATTACATTTGCATTACCGACATCGCCAAAACCAAAGAATCGAGTTCTCGTGCAGCTGATATAATTAAAAACTGGATTCGAAGCAGAGCAACCCTTGAATTTATAGGAACTTGGGAACAAATGTATAATCCAGATTTTAAAGTGGTCGAATTTGACCACTTTAAAATGCAAGCAGGTTTACCTAGTTTTGTTTTAAGTCCTGGTACTTGGGCAGAAAAAAAAATGCAATTGGCATTTATGTCAAATTAGGCAAATATGGTGGAACCTTTGCACACAAAGATATTGCTCTTGAGTTCTGTTCTGCCGTTAACCCCATCTTTAAATTATTCTTAATCAAAGAATTTCAAAGATTAAAAGTAGAAGAGAATAACAAAGACAAACTAGAATGGAGTCTGCAAAGAACCATCTCTAAAATAAATTATAGAATACATACGGATGCCATAAAAGAAAATTTAATTCCAATATCGCTAAAAGCAAAACAAAAGAATTATATGTATGCAGACGAAGCCGATATACTAAATATAGCTTTATTTAGTAAAACATCCAAAGAATGGCGTTATGAAAATCCAAACGAAAAAGGAAATATTAGAGATATAGCCTCTATCGAACAATTGGTTGTATTGTTTAATCTTGAAAGTATAAATGCAATGCTCATACAACAAGAAATGTTGCAACAAGATCGGTTAATGAAATTGAATGAAATTGCCATTAGCCAAATGAAATTCCTAATCAATACCAACGCATTGAATTAATTAAAATAATTTAAAAAAAAACAATGCTAAACTCTAAACAATGACATTAGAACAAAAAATTGGACAATTTTTTTTTCCGGCGGTTTTCATCAATGATACCGAAGAAAATATTCAAGCAACGGAGGAATTGATTAAAACCCACAACATTGGCGGACTGACATTCTTTCACAGTCGAGCCAGTGCGGCAACCAACTATGAATCCAAGAAAAAAATTGAATTCAATGATGATAGTTTTGAACGCTTGAAAGAACTTGTTGTTCGGTTTCAAAAATATGCCTCTACGCCGCTTTTGATGAGTATTGATGCCGAATGGGGATTGGCGATGCGGGTCGAAAAAACACCACAATATCCTTATGCAATTTCTTTAGGTGCTCTGCCAGAACGCTATGAATATTTGGCTTATGAAGTGGGGAAACGAACAGGATTAGATCTAAAAGCTGCGGGAATTCATTACAATTTAGCACCTTTGGCCGATATTAATAACAACCCCAATAATCCCGTAATAGGTTATCGTTCTTTTGGTCAAGACAAAGAAAAAGTCTCGAATTGTGCTATCGAATATTTGAGAGGATTAAATGAAGTTGGTGTATTAGGCTGCCTGAAACATTTTCCAGGGCACGGAAATACTAGTGTCGATTCGCATTTGGGATTACCGGTCTTAGATGAAACTCTGGAAGAATTAATGGAGAACGAATTGATTCCGTTTATCAAAGGAATAGAAAATAATGTCGATTCGATTATGATTGGACATTTAGCAGTTCCAGCCTTGAATGGTGGAAAAAACACTTCGGCAACCTTGTCGAAATCCATTATCGAAAACCTTTTGCGAAAACAGTTGGGTTATGACGGCTTGGTGATTTCTGATGCCTTAAATATGCACAGCGTTTCGAAATTGTATGACACAAAAGGGCAGCTGGAATGGGAAGCTTTCAACGCCGGAAATGATGTCTTGTGTTTTGCCGAAAACGTAGCCGAAGGAATACAGGAAATCCTCAAAAATGCCACGCCAGAACGAATCGACGCCAGCTTCAACCGATTGTGGAAATGCAAACAAAAAGCAGGAATATTAGACGGAACTTTTGCTCCCGAAGGAGAATTTGATTTTGAAGCAACTTCTATTTTAAATCGTCTAATTGCCGATAAAAGTACCACTATACTCAAGGACATGCAAAATAGTCTGCACTTATTTGAAGCTAAAAACAATGGCAAACTCGCCAAATTAAGCCTGTACAAAAACATAGACAACATTTTTTTTAAATCACTAAAATTAGTACTTCCTTCCCACAAAGTGGCACTAGAAACAGGCGATAAAGAAGCTATTGAAAACATAAAAGAAGAATTAAAATGTTTTGATACAATTCTAGTTACTCTTTTTGTTCCTAAAGCCAAACCTATGAATAATTTTGGAATAGAAGATTCTATTTTAAATTATTTAGGAGAGTTATTTTCTAGTAAGAAATGTGTTTTGTACGTTTTTGGGAATCCTTATGCCTTAAAAGTGATCCCTAATTTAAAATCCGCTATAGGAATTGTTCAAGTATATCAAGATTTTCGTGAATTTCAAGAAAGTGCCGCACGTCAATTACTCAGAAATTCAAGATGTAGAGGAAGTTTACCTGTAATGATAAGCGGTATCAAATAAGTAATTACTATATAAAAATAAATAACGATAAATATTTTCTATCATAATATAAATATATATAATTAAAAACTATTTCTCATAGTATAAGTTTTGAATTATCTTTGCATCAAATAAAAACAACAACTTTTAAAATAAATTTTATGTCATTAGTAGGAAAAAAATTTCCAAGTATTGCAGTAGACGCTATCTCTGAAATGGGCGATAATTTGAAAATCAACATTTTTGAAGAAGCAACAAAAAACAACAAGAAAGTATTGCTTTTCTGGTATCCAAAAGATTTTACATTCGTTTGTCCAACAGAATTGCACGCTTTTCAAGCCGCTTTACCTGAATTTGAAAAAAGAAACACAATCGTAATTGGTGCTTCTTGCGACACAAACGAGGTACATTTTGCTTGGTTAAACACGGCAAAAGACAACGGAGGAATTGAAGGCGTGACTTACCCAATCCTTGCAGATACCAACCGTAATTTGTCAAACATTCTTGGAATTCTTGACATAGAATCTACAAGCTACAGCGACGAAACTGATTCTATTATTGTTGAAGGTTCAAACGTTACTTACAGAGCAACTTATTTAATTGACGAAGACGGGAAGATTTTCCACGAAAGTGTAAACGACATGCCATTGGGTCGTAACGTAAAAGAATATTTGCGTTTGCTTGATGCTTACACACACGTTCAAGAAAAAGGAGAAGTTTGTCCAGCCAATTGGGAAGAAGGAAAAGAAGCGATGACAGCTGACAGATTAAGTACTGCTGAATATTTAAGCGCAAATTAATAACAATAATTTCAATTGCAATGTCAAAAATCAATTGCCATATCAATTTCAAAAAATTTAATTAGACTTTCAATGAAAGTTGCATTTAAAAATTAAATTTTGATTTTCTAATTGATATTGGTTTTAAAATTGCTTTTTGACATTGAAATTGATATTAAAATTTTAAAACTATGTTAATCGAATTAAACGAAGATACATTACAGGATTTAGTTTCCAATAACGAAAAAGTGGTCGTTCAATTTTCAGCTTCTTGGTGTGGAAATTGCCGCATTATGAAACCAAAATTCAAAAAATTGGCTTCAGAAAATGAAAATATAACTTTTGTTTTGGTCGATGCCGAGAATTCTCCAGAATCTAGAAAATTAGCTAATGTAAGTAACTTGCCTACTTTTGCCACTTTCGTAAATGGAGTATTGGTAAACGAAACTCAAACGAACAAAGCCGAAGTTTTGGCTGAATTGGTGAAAGAAATAGTTTAATCGGTTAATCGATTAAACGGTTAAACAATTAACCTTTAACTTATGAAACTACCTGTAATCAAACATTTGTCTCAATTTATTGAAGAAAATGACCAAGATTATCTCATTGAAACTATTGAAGTTCTGGAGGCTTTAACCGAAGTTTCTTCTTTGAAAGACGAAGAATTGGACGTGATTGGCGAATTAATTTCTAATATGTATGGCGCACTCGAAGTTCAAAAAATGATCAAGGGTGGAATGGACAAAAAAGAAGCGTTAAATACTTTTATGAAACGTGTGCTGGGTTCCATAGACAAATAGTTTAAAGCTGAATTTCGCGAATTATAGCGAAACAGAATTCAATAATACCATAGAAACGCTTTCAGCAATGAGGGTGTTTTTTTTTTTAAATTCACAAATCGTGAATCCTAAATAAATTTTCATACTTTTGAACTTCATTAAAAAACAAACACTATGGCTTCGATAACATTAGGAGGAAATCCAATACACACTTCAGGTGAATTACCAAAAGTTGGCACAAAATTAGCCGATTTCAAATTGATAAAAAATGACCTTTCCATCGTTTCATTGAGCGATTTTGCAGGAAGTAGATTAGTTTTAAATATTTTTCCAAGTATTGATACTGGGACTTGTGCCACATCGGTTCGGAAATTCAACACGACTGCAAGCCAATTAGAGAATACCAAAGTTTTGTGTATTTCCAGAGATTTACCTTTTGCACAAAAACGTTTTTGCGGTGCCGAAGGATTAGAAAATGTGGTAAATTTGTCTGATTTCCAAGAAGGAAGTTTTGGTAAAGCCAATGGATTGGAAATTGTTGACGGCGTTTTGGCAGGTTTGCATTCCCGATCAATCATTGTGGTTGACGAGAAAGGATCCATCCTCTACACCGAACAAGTTCCTGAAATTGCAAATGAGCCTAATTATGAAGCTGCAATAGCTTCACTTTAATATCCATTTGATGGAATTCCAGAAAGACAATTCTCTCTTTGGCGGAAGACTTAAAAGCGTAACCTATGCTTTTAATGGCGCCGTAAAACTAATCACGACCGAACACAGCATTATGGTGCAATTTTCAATTGCCATTTTGATGACGGTCGCTGGTTTTTATATGAATATTACAGCAACTGAATGGCTATTTCAAACTTTAGCAATTGGGTTGGTGATGAGTGTCGAAGGATTGAATACCGCTGTTGAAAAAATAGCCGATTTTATTCATCCTAATTATCACGAGAGAATTGGATTCATAAAAGACATTTCCGCGGGAGCAGTATTTTTTGCTGGGATAACGGCGATTGTAATTGGATTAATTATATATGTACCTAAATTTTTATAGCAAATAGTTCAATCAAGAATGGCCAAAACAATAAAAAAGGAATCTCCAGACAAGAAAACCGATTCGAAATCTGCCGCAAAAAAACCTTGGGAAATGTCTAAACAGTACAAGATTGTTTTAGGTTCTCTCCTGGTATTATTTTCAATTGCTTTATTGCTTGCCTTTATCTCCTTTTACATTTATGGACAAGTAGATCAAAGTGCCGTAAATCAATTAACGGATCGAAACGAAGTCGTTCAAAACTGGTTGGGAAAGTTTGGTGCTTTTCTGGCAGATGCCATTGTTTATAAAGGTTTTGGAATTGCCTCCTTTATATTTGTTCGATTATTTTTTCTAACGGGATTGTTTTTAATCCTTGATATTTCTTTGCGAAAACTCAAAAACATTTGGTTTTGGGATTTGTTTGTCCTAATTATCTTGTCAGTGTTGTTTGGTTTTTTTGCCACTTCCCTACCCGAATTGGGCGGAATCATTGGTTATGAATTGAATTTGTTCTCGCAAGATTACATTGGAAAAACTGGAACCTTACTGGTGCTTTTCTTTGGACTTATCATTTATTTGATTTTTAAAATCAAAGTTTCTCCCGAAAAAATAAAAGCCTTTTTCGAAAATACCAAGAAAGAAATCAAAGCCGATTTTGGTTCGAAAGTCACAAATAGCGATTCAAGCGCCTATAATCTAGAAGAATATGCTGTTGAAGACAACGAAGATTTAATTGATGGAATTCATTTAAAAACTGCGGGTTCCCAATTTGAACTCAACAAAGAAGCTTTAAAACCCACCATCAATAATCCTTCGGAAATTACGTTGAAGAGCATTCCAATGGAAGTGACTCCGCCTCCTTTTCCTTCTCCAGAAATTATTCATACCAACGATGATAGTTTTGTTATCGAAAAAGCACCCGAAGAAGATATTATTGAAGAAAACTTGGCTTCAAAACTTGTTGCTGATTTTGGGTTGTTTGATCCAACTTTAGATTTATCCAATTACAAATTTCCAACAATAGATTTATTAAAAGACTATTCAACTGGCGGAATAACCATCAATCAGGAAGAATTAGAAGAAAATAAAAATAAGATTGTAGATACACTTCGCAACTATAAAATTGAAATCGCACATATAAAAGCCACCGTTGGTCCATCGGTTACACTTTATGAAATTGTGCCTGAGGCTGGAATTCGTATTTCAAAAATTAAAAGTTTAGAAGACGATATTGCGTTGTCACTTTCGGCATTGGGAATTCGTATTATTGCTCCTATTCCGGGAAAAGGAACTATTGGAATTGAGGTGCCCAATAAAAATCCGACATTAGTTTCGATGAAAAGTGTTATTGGCTCCGCCAAATTTCAAGAAGCTGAAATGGAGTTGCCAATTGCTTTTGGAAAAACAATTTCGAATGAAACTTTTGTGGTCGATTTGGCTAAAATGCCCCATTTATTAATGGCTGGCGCAACTGGGCAAGGAAAATCTGTTGGTTTAAATGCCGTTATAACTTCCTTGCTGTACAAAAAACACCCTGCCGAAATTAAGTTTGTTTTGGTTGATCCAAAAAAAGTAGAATTAACGCTTTTCAATAAAATCGAGAGACATTATCTGGCCAAGCTTCCTGATATGGATGAAGCTATTATCACGCATAACGATAAAGTAATCAATACTTTGAATTCGCTTTGTGTAGAAATGGACAATCGTTATACGTTGCTAAAAGATGCAATGGTTCGAAATATCAAGGAATACAACGACAAATTCAAATCAAGAAAGTTGAATCCAGAAAATGGACACCGCTTTTTGCCTTATATTATATTAGTTGTTGATGAGTTTGCCGATTTAATCATGACCGCCGGAAAAGAAGTAGAAACCCCCATTGCGAGATTAGCACAATTGGCTAGAGCAATTGGTATTCACTTGATAATAGCTACGCAGAGACCATCAGTAAACGTAATCACAGGTTTGATAAAAGCCAATTTCCCTGCAAGAATTGCATTCAGGGTAACCTCGAAAATAGATTCCAGAACCATTCTTGATGGACAAGGAGCTGACCAATTGATAGGTCGTGGCGATATGCTTTACACTAATGGAAATGATGTGGTTCGGGTGCAATGTGCTTTTATAGACACGCCAGAGGTTGAAAAAATAACCGAATTTATTGGTTCCCAGAAAGCGTATGCTACTGCTTATTTGCTTCCAGAATTCATCGGAGAAGAAAGTGGCATTAATCTTGATGTGGATATTTCCGACAGAGACACTTTGTTTAGGGAAGCCGCTGAAGTGATTGTAAATGCACAACAAGGTTCAGCTTCATTACTGCAAAGAAAGCTAAAATTGGGTTACAACAGGGCTGGTAGATTGATTGATCAGTTAGAAGCTGCCGGAATTGTGGGTCCATTTGAAGGTAGCAAAGCGCGAAGTGTAAACATCCCTGATATGAGTTCTCTTGATCAATTTTTCAACAACGAACAAAATTAATTAAACTAATGAACAAGTTTATTCAAATTACCGCATTACTTCTTTTTAGCTTTTCGATTCAGGCACAAGACAAGAAGGCGAAAGATCTTTTGAACCACGTAACATCTATAGTTAAGAGCTATGACAATATTATAATCGATTTTAAATATTCTTTAAACAACACCAAAGAAAACATCCATCAAGACAGCAAAGGCAACGTGACTATGAAAGGAAATCAATACGTATTGAATTTTATGGGTGTGACCAAGATATTCGACGGAAAGAAAAACTACACCATAGTTCCTGAAGATGAAGAAGTTACAATTTCTTCCGTTAATGAAAATGATGACAGTGCCATCACGCCGTCCAAGATGTTGACTTTTTTTAATTCCGGTTATAAATATACTATGGATATTGTTCAAGACGTCAAAGGCCGAAAAATTCAATACATCAAATTAGTTCCGCTAAACGCAAAAGACCAAAGAAAAGAGATATTATTAGGCATTGACGTTCAAACGAAACACATCTACAATTTGATTGAAACGGGCAAAAAAGGAACAAAAACCACTTTGACCGTTAATTCTTTTAAAACCAACCAACCTTTGTCAAAAAATCAATTTACCTTTGTTGCCAGTAAATATCCAAATTACTACATCAATAAATTAGATTAATCTTAGGTGAAAATTCTCGATAAATATTTATTAAAGACTTTCTTGACTACATTTACTATGGTATTTGTAATCCTTTTTTTCATATTCATACTGCAATCAGTTTGGTTATTTATTGCGGAATTAGCGGGCAAGGATTTAGATTTAGTATTAGTCTTGAAGTTCTTGTTGTTTGCAATGCCAAGAATAGTTCCATTGGTACTTCCCTTATCCGTTCTATTGGCTTCGATAATGACCTTTGGGAATTTAGCCGAAAACTACGAATTTGCTGCGATGAAATCTGCGGGGATTTCGCTTCAAAGAGCTATGAAAAGCCTGATAATTTTCATATCCATATTGAGTATCATCGCCTTCTTGTTTGCTAATAACGTGATTCCTTATGCCGAATACAAATTCATCAATTTCAGAAGAAACATTGCCCAATTAAAACCTGCTATGGCAATTGCTGAAGGTCAATTTAGTGATGTGGGCTTGTTTAATATCAAAGTCAACAAAAAGTCTGGCACGAACGGAAACATCCTCACTGGGATTACCATTCACAAGAAATCCGCCATGGGCGACGGGAGTAAAACGGTAATCAAAGCGAAAAACGGAGAATTAATCAGCAGCGAAAAATCCAGTACACTTCAATTGGTTTTAAACGATGGCAACTATTACGAAGATGTTGTTCCCAAAAACTATGAAGACCGAAAAAAAGTACCTTTCGCTAAGAGTACCTTTAAGAAGTACATCATCAATATCGATCTCTCAAAATTGAATGCCGTCGACGTGGATAATGCCAGTGTTAGTAATACGAATACAATGCTGAATTTAAACGAGCTGATCTACACTCTTGATTCGTTGAATAAAAATAGAAATACTGATATTTTGTCCTTTTCTGAAAATATCAATCAACGCATTGGAATTCCAAGAAATACCTCGATGATTTCACCTCTTATAAAAAATAAGCATTTAAAACCGCTACCCAAAGATATATTGTCCTTATATAATGGAGACGAGAAATTGGCTATCTTGAAATTTGCAGCAAGTACTGTTGAGAGCACAATGTTTTCCATTGAAGGTACCAATACCGAATTAAATAACAAACAGAAAAATATCAATGGTCACCTATTAGCCTTTTATGACAAATTTGTAATTGTCTTTGCCTGTTTCCTGATGTTTTTTATTGGAGCCCCTTTGGGCGCTATCATCAGAAAAGGAGGTCTTGGTTTACCTATTGTTTTTGCTGTTTTAATATTCATATCCTTCCATTTTATCAATACTTTTGGCAAAAGGGTTTCACAAGAAGACCAACTTACTCCATTTCTAGGAGCTTGGATGTCCTCTTTCATTTTAACGCCGTTAGCTATTTTATTGACTTATAGAGCCACAAATGATATTGGATTAATAAATCTGGATGTCCTTATGGCTCCATTACAAAAATTATTTCAAAAAATATTTCCACCTTCAAAATAAAAATCAATTATGACCAAAGCAAAAATACAACTTAACACTATTGAAGAAGCCATTGAAGCCATTCGTCAAGGTAAAATAATAATTGTTGTTGATGATGAAGGCAGAGAAAATGAAGGTGATTTCCTAGCTGCTGCCGAAAAGGTAACACCCGAAATGATTAATTTTATGGCTACTCACGGTCGTGGATTGATTTGCGCTCCCTTGACAGAAAGTCGTTGCAAGGAATTGGGACTTCACGCTATGGTTAACAATAATACCGACCCTATGGAAACCGCTTTTACTGTTTCGGTAGATTTGAGAGGCAAAGGTGTATCAACTGGGATTTCCGCATCCGATAGAGCGCTTACCGTTTTGTCATTGGTAGACCCTAACACCAAACCATTTGATCTAGCAAGACCTGGTCATATTTTCCCATTAATTGCCAAGCAAGGAGGCGTTTTACGACGTACCGGACATACGGAAGCCGCAATAGATTTCGCTCGACTAGCAGGCTTTAAACCGGCTGGCGTAATTGTAGAAATTATGAACGAAGACGGAAGTATGGCGCGTTTGCCCGAATTAATGAAAGTAGCCAAGAAATTTGACCTGAAATTGGTTTCCATTGAAGACCTAGTTGCCTACCGAATGCAGCACGACAGTTTAATTGTCAAGAAAGAAGATTTCGAGATTGAAACGCGTTTTGGCAATTTCAGGCTGAGAGCTTACCTGCAAACCACCAACAATCGTATTCATGTAGCCTTGACCAAAGGGACTTGGAATATTGGAGAAGCAGTTTTGACGCGCATCAATGCCACCTTAATTAACAACGACATTTTGGGCACGCTCACTAATGATGCCAACAAGAAATTATGCGACTTATTCGACCTAATTAATGTCGAAGGAAAAGGAGCAGTTTTGTTTATTAATCAAGACACCCAATCGGTTGATTTATTGAATCGCATCATCGAATTGAAGGAATTGCAAACCAAAGGCGTTTTCAGGGCTCCCCAAATCAAGATGGACAATAGGGATTTTGGAATTGGTGCCCAAATTTTGCACGACATCGACATTTCGAAAATCCGATTATTGTCGAATACCGAGCAGACGAAACGCGTGGGAATGATTGGATACGGGCTAGAAATTGAAGAATACGTGCAATATTAGAACAATTTACAACTTTTGTATCGATTGGATTTTTGATTAACGTCAAGAAAATGAAACGATTAAAAAGCGACTAAAAAAAAGGATACTATTTTTATAAAAATAGTTTTTGTAAAACAAAAAAAGGTTCTTATATTTGCAACCGCATTCACAAAATAGTTGTGATCTACTGGAGAGATGGCAGAGTGGTCGAATGCGGCAGTCTTGAAAACTGTTGACTGTAACAGGTCCGTGGGTTCGAATCCTACTCTCTCCGCTGGTTATTTTACAAAACCTAACAAAACCCTTTAAGTCCTATGATTTAGAGGGTTTTTTAATTTACTTAACTTCTACAATATTCATTAATACATAATTATTCTATTCAGTGCAATTCCAAAAGATAAATTTTAATATCTTTTTCTCCAAATGTGGAAAACCGTAAAGGGTGGATTCAAGTAATAAATGCAACTTTAGGCTGATTGTATAAATTTTTGTTCAAATATTTCATTCGGACTTTTATATCCAAATCTTTTCCTGGGTCTGTTATTTAATTTATTCGTTACTCTT
>Ga0105052_10000787_pt1 | contig 43796 bp, 47 predicted proteins | sample FRY03_FD_78094 | JGI IMG/M metagenome (GOLD analysis project Ga0105052, IMG submission 78094) | Freshwater microbial communities from Lake Fryxell liftoff mats and glacier meltwater in Antarctica - FRY-03 | ecosystem: Environmental > Aquatic > Freshwater > Ice > Glacier meltwater ... | reverse complement strand
CGCGGGGAAGTGTGGATCAAGTTGCATCTGTTATAAATAATGAAGTTGGGCCGCGCTGGAAAGCGCTGACTACTTTATACGGTGACACTAAAGATAGAAGTAGAACTTTTGCTTCGGGGCGGTTATTGACAAGTGCGATAAATCTAAGATCGCCAATGCCATGCACGGGGGCGCAGTCAGCTAGTTTTATTAGCCAAGTGCGAACTGAGGCATATAAGCGCTTTAACATCAGTGATTACAGTGCGCGATATTTGTTAATTGTCGCACCTGCCGCTGGTTGTATTTGGTCTGGTCGCGCACTTGTTGGCAACTCTGAAAATGGCGATGGCGTTTTAGTTTTGCACGATACGATTTCGGCCTTTGTTATTGCGCACGAACTTGGCCATTCACTTGGTTTGGGACATTCCAATTTTATGCGTTGCAGTAGCGGGATTAGTGATGGGCCATGGGGCACTGATTGCAAGGCAGTTGAATATGGTGGGGCAGTTGATTTGATGGGAAATGTTGATACGACTTCACCGCTATCTACTTATCACCAATGGCGCATGGGTTTATTAGATAACGCTGATATAAAACAATCGTGGGTAAATGAAACAATTAATTTAGCGCCATCAGATTATGCAACTGGCACACGGGCAATCTTCTTACGCGACGGGAAGAGTACTTACTGGGTGGAATATCGGCGCTCAACTAATGGCGTTACATATAGCCCGGGGTTAGTCGTTTATCGCACTGATCCGCCGCCGATTTCATCTATTGTAAGTCCTAATCCAGAAGATGCCCTGCAAGACGAATTCGGCACTGATATCGCCGCCGATTTCTGGATGCTTAATTTAGGAAATTATAAGTATTTAGGGTCAACTGCGGCGGGTTCGATGACCCTGCCTAACGCAACACCTGTCACCTTTTATTCAGGCAACCTTTCACTCTCTGCAATACCTTCAGGTGAAGGTATTGCAGTAACAATCAAGCGAAAAAGCGTTACGACTGCTGTGGCTACGCCAGTTTTAACCGATCTTTCAACTTGGAAATACCCCGGAATCGAAATCGTCAAAGCTGATTTAATTGGGGCCGATATTGCAATTGCTCATTATCAAGTTCAAGTAAATGGCGCGATTTCAGATCTGCCACCTGCTACCACAGATAATTGGGCGCCCACATATTTAAATCCTTTTAGCGCGCCAAAAACCGTACACCTGCGTGATTTGCCCGAAGGCAGCTATTCACTAGCTATTCGCGCAGTTGATGTTAATGGCAATAAGAGCCCATGGAGCAACTCTGTTGCAACAACAATCGATCGTGGTCGTCCTGTTGTGACTTCTGATTTTAGCGTAACTTCCATAGATGCCAACAAATTAATTCTTTCATGGACTGGGGCAAGAGATACCGGCAGTGGTCTATGCCAAACTAATTTAATTAACGAAGACGGGTTAATTCTGCAGAGCAGTACTGAAAAATCTGCACCAAAGATAAATTTGGTAAACGGCGTAACGCTTAAAGCAAAAGTCCAACTCTTTGATTGCATTGGCAACGGTGTTATTGGCGACTTATCGATCAGTAATTCCGTGACCAATGCCGGTAAGTCATCGCGAATAGGTAAGTGGGTAAGCGTCACCGGCTATGGATCGGGAGCGCTGAAATGTACTGGAAAATGCAGTGCATCTTTTCTAACTAAAGGGCGATTTGATGTATTGATGGGCGATGGCGCAGCACAAGTAATTAGCAGCTCTCGGGTTGTTGCTCAGATTGCCAATTCGAATAGCGGGGCGCTTCGAATCGGTGCCAGCGTTGATTTAGGTGCATCGAAAAAAATTGTGCGAATCTCTGGCTCTAACTTTGTTTTAATCGGTTTAGGTTTAGTCAACGCAACTTTTACTAATGTCAAAGATTTAGATCGCTTGCCAGCTATTTCAGATCCCTCACTCTCTGATCCAAAACAGGTGGCGCTCTCTAAATATGGTTTCAACGCAGGTGATTTTTCCCAAGAGTGGACAGTTCTGCCAATGGGTGGTGGCACAACTTTGCTAGATGCAACTTTGGATTTGTGTAGTGGAGTTTATCCATCTGAAAAAAATAGAACCGAGCGTCGCCAAGTCAGTGCGATAAAGAAGGGCTCTGGTTTTGCTTTCCTTTCAACCGAAGTTGTCCGATATTCATCGCCTGCCGCCGCCGAGGCCGCGCTAAGTGAGTTAAAGGCAACTTTAGCTATCTGCCAAAACGATAAAGGGTATAAGGATTTAACGGGTACTTTTATAGGGCAGAGCTTTTCTTCTTTTCCAGCGATTCCCAGCGGTTTAGTTGACGAAACTTCACGGCTCTTGGTTCGCTCGCAAATTAGTACCGGGGCAGAGGCCCGCCAATTGCTGGCGCTCTACCAGTACAGCGGCGATATCTTTACCGGCTTATACATAATCGTAGATGGCGACAAATCTTTTAGTGATCTGCAGGTAAAGAATTGGTTGCAAGTCGGTGTAACAATGGCTAATCGGTTAAGTGGAAAGAGCGTTTAATTCAGCCACAACTCTCAATAGTGCTTTCTACTATCTTGATCTGCCCTACGGTTTGGCTACCCGTTGGATGTGAATTTCCGGCTGGGATGGCGGGATTTGGTAGAAAGTAGGGGGATAATAGTGTACTATTTCTTTACGTAATAGGTAAAGAAAGGGATGCCTTTGGAGGTCACTTTTTCTAGCCAGAGGCTAAAGGTTGATCTAGAAGATGAGAAATTTCGAAGGCGCAAATATGGCGAAGAAAGTTCTAAGAAGATCGTCCAGCGAATTAGGGATCTAGAGGCTGCGGAGTCTTTTGCAGTGCTTGAGAAACTTCCAGGAGATTGGAAGCCACTTGTTGCTGATCGGAAAGGATTTTGGTCGGCGAGAGTTGCAGGTGGTTTACGGCTACTTGTTAAACCTAGTGGGGTTGAAGCAGCAACCATTGGTTCACAGACTGATTGGCGGAAAGTGAAAATCGCTACAGTCGAAAAAATAGAGGACTATCACTGATAGTTAATAGAGCATTACAAAAGGGGGCAAGATGGATATTCAACTACGAGAAAGTTTTAATCCTGACCTTGCAATTGGTCCAGGAGAGACGCTTCTTGAATGGCTCGAAGAGAACGCCATGACCCAGAATAATTTTGCGTTGCGAATTGGGTTGAGCCCAAAAACCCTCAATCAGATTATTAAGGGTAAAGCCCCGTTGAGCCATGAGACCGCTCTTAAGCTAGAACGCATCACTAAAATTCCGGCGAATTTTTGGAATGTTCGTGAAGCGATTTATCGCGAGGAATTGACACGCGCTGGTGAAACTGAATCGTTAAGGCAGGATTTAGAGTTGTTGAAATTACTTCCTCTGAATGAGATGAAGAAAAGAAAAATTGTTACCTTGAATAGCGTTTCCAAAATTGAAACGTTAAGAGAAGTACTAAGTTTCTTCATGGTGGCAGATAACGCGGCTTGGCACAAAGTTTGGGCAACTCCAAATGTGGCTTTCAGAAAGTCAAGCACTTATGAAAGCAGCATAGGAGCAGTTGCAACTTGGCTACGTATTAGTGAACTAGCGGCATCCAAATTGGAATTAAGTGAATTTAATCAGGATGCATTTAGGCGATCAATCGGGGATTTACGCAAAATTACTTTGGAAACTAATGGCGAGAAGATCGGAAATAAATTAATAGCCACTTGTTCCAACGTAGGAGTAGGAATCACTTTTGTCCCGGAAATCCCAGGCACGAGATTGTCTGGTGCAACGCGTTGGGTTGGTGGTCGTCCTATTATTCACCTCTCATTGCGCCATAAGTCAGACGATCATTTTTGGTTTAGTTTCTTTCATGAAGTGGGACATGTATTGCTTCATTCACGAGGTGAAGTTTTCATTGAAAATAGCGACTGGGAGATTCACAAAAGCGCTCAAAGATTGGAAGATGAAGCAAATCGATTTTCTGAAAACACTCTGATCCCAGAAGAAAAATTGAGACAATTTCCTGAATTAGCGGGCATTGATTCGATCCTTGGTTTTGCTGCCGATATAGGAATATCGCCGGGGATCGTCATTGGAAGGTTGCAAAGAGAAGGATTTATTCGATTTAATCAATTCAATAGTTATAAGAGAAAGTTTGAATTTATTACTTCCGAACAGTAAATGACTTCATTGAAGGAATCATAAATCGGTTAAGCGGAAAGAGCGTTTAATTCAGCTACTTCTTCACTCGTTAAAGAAATAATTTGCATAATTTCACTTACCTGTTCGGTAGTTGTGGCACTTGCTAGTGGAGTACTGACCAGCGGATTTGCACGCAACCAACCAAGGGCAACTGCAGAGATTGAACAATTGTGGTTTTTTGATATCAGATCAAGGGCTTCGATAATTGCCCAATTCTTTGGATTTGCATATTCCTTAACTCCTTGCGCGCGCATTGAATCTACTTCAAGACCGGGGCGATACTTGCCGGTTAAAAAACCGCGTGCCAGACCAAAATATGGCAAGACTGACATCCCATGGTGGTCTAAAACTTTCGATAACGCACCTTCTACGCTTTTGCGATGGATTAAGTTGTAATGGTCTTGCACCGCAACATAGGTTGGTAATTGATGACTTTCCGAAATATTTAACGATTGTTGCAGCCGCTCGGGTGTGAAATTAGATGCGCCGATATAACGAATTTTTCCAGCAGTGATTAATTTATCGTATGCCCCCAATGTCTCCTCTATCGGAGTATTTGGGTCATCATCGTGGCTGTAATACAAATCTATGTAATCGGTCTGCAACCTGCGCAGCGAATCATCGCAAGCTGCCATAATATTTGATGGCGATAAGCCAGCGCGAGTTGTTAGTTTTGCAACTTTTGTTGCAATCACCATTTCGGTGCGGTTATTATTTTTTTGCATCCAAGTACCGATAATCGTCTCTGATTCTCCGCCGATATTTCCATCTTTCCATTCCGAATACACATCGGCGGTGTCGATGAAGTTGCCACCACCAGCGTGGTAAGCGCCTAATACTTGGTGTGATTGGCTCTCATCGGCGCTCCAGCCAAAGACATTTCCGCCCAAGCAGAGCTGGTGAACAAGTAGGTCAGTCTCGGGGATGGTAATCATGGGACAAACTTAGGGCAGGATTAAAGCCACGGGATGCCCATATTTTGGCGGATGCTGTCCTACTGTGAACCGAGTAATGCGCGGCAGAGGGTGTTTTTATGAGGTTTCTAAGAGTTATACTTTTGAAGGCTCAGCGTTATTATGATTTGAGGGAATTGACTAGATTTGGGATATCGGCTGAAGCGCTCTGCCACACTTGATTAACTTCAATACGGTGATAGGCATGAATCAGGATATTTCGCATGCTAATAATGTTTCGCCAAGGGATATCGGGATGTCCGACTTGATAGTCAGAGGATATTTTTGAGCACGCCTCGCCGATGCTTATGATTAATCTTTCAACCGCCAGCTGGCTTAATTTACTTGATTCAAATTTAGAAGCGCCCTCTGCAACAACTAACGAGACAGTCTCCGCAAATTCAAGGATATCTGCTATTCGCTCTTGATCAGTTACGCTCATAGAGCAATGGCTTCTTGGCGAATCCTGTTATCTCTAAGCTTAAGTCCGGCAAATGAAACCACATCGACAGGCGCCTTTAGATGATCTTCTAGATTATTGATTAGCGCTGCGCAATCAAGCAATGATGAATTCTTTGCAAAAGTGACGAGAAAGTCGTAATCGCTGTTTTCATTATCTTCGCCTCTAGCAACACTGCCGAAGACAGAAATAGACAAACCCTTATGGCGCCCAGCAATGTCACGAATGGCTTTGCTATTCGATATCAATTCTTCCAAGCGCTTTCCCATATGCAAAGGGTACTCCATTTCTCGGCGGGGTTATTGGCCATGTATGCCTCCGAATTGGCCGAATGCGTTGCTTTGGAGAGCTGCTTGCGGGTCAATTCCTGAAATGCTCATCAAACTAAAATCATAGCCAACAGGGCAAGCCTAGGAGATTCTTAGCATTTGCATATTCCTTAACTGAGATTGACTAAAAAGAGATTGACTAAAAAGAGATTGACTAAAAAGAGATTGACTAAAAAGAGATTAACTAGGGCAGGATTGCCCCATGGTTGAAATAACAGATGGATTTACAAGTGCTGGGCTAGCGCTAGAAGCACAAACTTTAACTTTGCCATCGCTTAGCCAAGGCGAAGCAATAGAAATTGGCGAAATCGCAGTTGCTATTGGTCGCGATAGGAAATTGCCAATTGCCGTTGAAGTTCGTATGGGCGGTTGGATTGTTTTTCATGCATCTTTGCCCGGTTCAACACCCGACAATGATTTATGGATTGCCCGTAAAGCGCGCGTAACTATGGCGACAGGGAACTCAACAATTTATGAACGCGTCTTAGCCGAAGAGCAAGGCATAGATTGGTATGTCAGCAAAGGCTTGCCGGAAGAGAGCCATGCAATTCATGGTGGGTCGCTGCCGTTGAATGTAACGGGTGCTGGTCTGGTTGGAATTTTATTGGTCAGCGGTCTGCCACAAATTCAAGATCATCTATTAGGGGTTGAGGCAATTACCGAGTTCTTAGCGCGCAAAGGCGAATTGCATTGAGTGTTTGGGTTTGTGGTGAAGTACTAATTGATATTTTACCAACTGGCGCCGTAGTCGGTGGCGGTCCTGCCAATACTGCAAAGGCGCTAGCGCGACTTGGTTGCGGTGTGCAATTCATTGGCGGAATCTCAACTGATGCCTATGGTCAAAGGGTGTGCGCTGAATTAACGCAAGATGGTGTGGGTTTAGAACTAGCCCACGCAAGTGATAAACCAACTTGTACTGCAACTGTTTCTATTTCAGATAGCGGAGTAGCTTCTTATAAATTTCTAATCGATGGAACTGCCACTTTTGATTTCGATTCTTCGTGGCTGCCTGATCCTGAAAAATTTAAACCATCAGCTCTATATATCGGAACTCTGGCAACGATAATTCAACCAGGGGCGTCGCAGCTATTTGGTTGGGCGTTACAGGTGAGCGAATTTGCGCCAATTATCTTTGACCCCAATGTGCGTTCATCGGTTTTGGGCGATCGCGAAAAGTATTGCGCAGTAATCGAAAAATGGGCTGCAATCTCATCGGTGATAAAAGTTAGCGATGGCGATTTATCGTGGCTCTATCCTGATGAAACGCCCAGCGAAATCGCTAATCGTTGGATTGCAGGTGACTGCGCGTTAGTTGTGGTAACTCGTGGCGCCCGCGGATTAATCGGTTTTACGCAAAGCGGTTATGAAGAGGTAGCCGGCGTTGCCACAAAGGTGGTCGATACCGTAGGGGCGGGCGACACAGTGGGGGCAATTATTGTGGAAGGCGTAATTAAAGATAGCGTTGCGGCGCTGCATGGAGTAGTTTTAAGCGAAACGCTGCATCGCGCAGCAGTTGCCGCGGCAATTACTTGTTCTCGCATCGGTGCCCAGCCGCCGAGGTCGCACGAACTAATGGAGGCGTTAAGAAAATAATGCAATTCATTGATGATGCAGAATTTCAAATATCAATTGACTTAGACCAAGGCGCGCGCATTTCATCAATTATTTGGCGCGATATGCAATTTACGGTGCCGTTTCGCGGTGAAAATTTAACTTATGGTTGGTATGCCATGGCGCCATGGGCAGGGCGAATTCGCGATGGCATTATTAAAAGCCCTGCCGGAAAAGAATTTCAATTACCAACAACTTATGACCCACCCCATGCTATTCATGGCTTTGCACCCGATTCTTCGTGGCAAGAAATTGGCCCGGGCCGTTCTATTTTGCATCTACCTGCGCCATATAACGGGGCAAGCGTTGAACAGAGGATTGAAGTTTTAGATGATGCTATTCGGTGGTCGTTGGAATACGAGCCAGCCAATTGCGACTTGCCTGCATGGATGGGCTTTCATCCATGGTTTCCACGCGATTTAGATCGTGGCGGCAGCGCCGAAGTCGAATTTTCGGCCACCACAATGTTAGAACGCGGTAGCGATGGATTGCCAACGGGTAAGCAAATTAAACCAACGGCGCAACCATGGGATGACGCTTTTACTGGTGTGATTGGAACACCGTCTGTGGTTTGGGCAGATGTTGCCCGCATTTCGATTGAATCAGATGCACCGTGGTGGGTTGTTTATACCGAAGATAGTGAAGGCGTCTGTATCGAACCCGAAACTGCGCCACCCGATGCTGCAAATTTAGGAATTACTGGCGAGAATTACATCGAAGCGCTATTTGTTTTCAGCGAAGAATAATTAAGATTTATAAATGATTAATCGTGCCCACCTTGCATCACTCCGCGTTAAAGAAGAACTGCGTTTTCTGCAATTGCATCCGCAAAGCGGCGTAGCTTTCCAAGAGGCTAAAGCGCATATGCCAGCAGGTGTTCCTATGGCATGGATGGCGAAATGGCCAGGGGCCTACCCAATATTTATCAAGGAGGCTAAAGGCGCGCACTTTAGCGATATTGATGGGAATAGATATATTGATTTTTGTTTAGGCGATACCGGTTCGATGACGGGGCATTCACCCGATGCCACGGTTGCTGCGATTCGCGAACAAGCCGGGCGCGGAATAACTGCGATGCTTCCAACGCAGGATGCAGCAATTGTTGCAAAGGAGCTAGCAAATCGTTTTGGCTTACCGCTCTGGCAATTTACTGTTTCGGCAACTGATGCTAATCGACATGTTTTGCGCTATGCCCGATTAATTACTGGTAAGTCAAGAATTATTGTTATTGATCGCTGTTATCACGGCAGTGTTGATGAAACTTTTGCCACTTTAGATGAAGCCGGAAATACCGTTGCCCGCGAAGGAAGCGTTGGCGCACCTATTGCGCTGGAAAAAACAACGCGCGTTGTGGAATTTAATGATTTAGCTGCGATGGAGATTGCCCTTAAAAACGGTGATGTCGCCGCAATTTTAATGGAACCTGCAATGACAAATGTTGGAATCGTTCTGCCAGAGAGCGGTTATCTGGAAGGCGTTCAAAGGTTAGCCAAGGAATATGGCGCGCTATTAATTATTGATGAAACCCACACTATCTCAGTTGGTGCTGGTGGCATGGTGGCGCATCTAGGATTAAAGCCCGATTTTTTAACAATTGGAAAAGCAATCGGCGGCGGAATTCCAACTGGAACTTTTGGCATGAGCCAGAACATGGCCGATTCAATTGCGCGCTTAATTGATTTAGCAGTTATTGACACAAGTGGAATCGGTGGAACTTTGGCTGGTAACGCGCTCTCGCTAGCGGCAATGCGGGCAACGCTTTGCGAAGTTTTAACACCAGCTAACTTTAAAGCGATGATTTCTTTGGGCACGCGCTGGAGTGATGGCGTAGCTGCAGCTATTTCGAAATATAAATTATCTTGGACATGTAATCGCTTAGGGGCTCGCGCTGAATATATGTTTTCGCCTTCCCCACCGCTAACTGGTGGGCAAGCCGCAGCTGCAGGTGATTTTGAATTAGAGCAATACATTCACTTGCGCGCGTTAAATGATGGCTTTCTAATTACACCTTTTCATAACATGGCGTTAATGTCGCCGGCCACAACCGCGGCCGATGTTGATGCACATAGCGTGGCCTTTGATGCCATGTGTGCTGATTTAACCAAGTGATAGCCTGCCAACTATGAAGTATGACGTTAACCGCATCCGTGCACATTTTCCATCGCTAAATACCGGCTTAGCCTTCTTTGATGGACCAGGTGGCAGCCAAGCCCCAGATGTTGTTGGCGCCGCAATTGCCGCAGCAATTACCAAACCAATTTCAAACCGAAATATTATTACAGAGTCTGAAAAAAACGCTGAAGAAATTGTTTTAGAATTTCGGCGCAGTGTCGCTGATTTTATTGATTGCGATCCACAAGGCGTTGTTTACGGCCGCAGTTGGACGCAACTTACTTATGATTTCTCGCGCACTCTGGCTAAAAATTGGAAACCGGGAGATGAAATCGTTGTCACGCAGTTAGATCACGATTCAAATATTCGTCCCTGGATTCAAGCTGCGGAGGGTGTTGGCGCCACAGCGCGTTGGGCACAACTTGATACGGCAACTGGTGAATTGCCGGTATCGGCCGTGGAGGCAGTCTTATCAAGTAAAACAAAGCTAGTTGCAGTAACTGGTGCTGGAAATACATTGGGCACTCGCCCTGATTTGAAAGCAATTGGTGCTGCCGTACATAAAGTTGGCGCACTTTTTTATGTCGATGGCGTGCACTTAAGTCCGCATACACCGATTAGCATGAAAGAGATAGGCGCAGATTTCTTTGGTCTCTCCTTTTATAAATTGCTGGGTCCACACTGCTCGGCGCTTGCTGCTTCCCCAATGCTTCTAAAAACACTAAACAACGACAAGTTATTGCCAGCCACAACTAATGTGCCGGAACGTTTTGAATTTGGAACCCTGCCCTATGAATTAATGGCTGGAGTAAGTGCGGCGATTAATTTTGTGGCTGATATGGCACCAGGTTCTGCCTCAGATCGCCGTTCTAAGATTGTTAATTCGATGGCGGCGTTGGAAGAATATGAAGAAGAACTCTTTGCCTACCTTGAAAATTCGATTAAATCTTTACCGGGTGTTACCACATACGGGCGCGCAAAAAAGCGCACACCGACGCTATATTTCTCGTTTGCCAGTAAGAACAACGCCGATATTTACAAAGCTATGGCGGATAAAAAAGTTACGCTGCCGGCAGGTAATTTTTACGCACTCGAAGTTTCGCGCGCATTGGGCCTGGGCGATTCCGGCGCGCTGCGCGCTGGCCTTGCGCCGTACAGCACGCGCGAAGATGTTGACCGCTTAGTTAATGGTCTGCGCGAACTGCTTTAAGATTGATTTCAATCTAAAAATATTTGCTGAGAAAAATAAAAGGCTCAAGCGATATAGCCGTGGCCAGTGATCTCTCTTGAGCTCTTTATAAAGGTTACTACTTAAGTAAGACATTTGCAAGCTGTGGAAAAGGTTTCATTTATGTCGGTAGCCACCGAAAACATTCGGGGATGTTGGCCCATGAAAAATATCAATTCATAAACTCAGTACTAAAGTACCAAAAAATATACTCACTCTTTGGAATTCTTGAGAATGAAATACGCACAAGAATAACGGCTACTTTGTGTGAATATTCGAACTCAAAAGGTTACCCAGAGTGGTTTTTGGTATTACCTTATTCGCTCAAAGGTAATGCAGCAATTCAACGAGCGATAAAAGTAAATGGCTTTAAGATTGAAGGCTTTGAAAATTATCTACCGTTTAGTTTTTGGCGCTATATATTGAGCAGCAATCATTACACAGTACTTTGGACTCCAGTGTTGCATAGTATTTTTCCGAATCTAGAAATGCCTAAAAGCCAAATTACATTTCATTCTGTGCAGCTTAAAATGCAACATGCACTAGAAATTCGAAATAGATTAGCTCATTATAATTTCGAATCTTCTAAGTTTATTTCGGTAGAACAGTCGACACTCCTCTGGCTTCTGGAGGCAATGGAAGTTGGTTTAGCTGCACAATCACTTATGAATCTGAGAGAGCAACAGATAGAGATGGAAATAGCTTCTCGGGAAGTAATTTAATTAAAACCCGACTTTAATTAAAACCCATGTGGCTATATAACGCGACGCCTGCAACATTATCGGCATCGACATAGAGCATTGCCTGCTTTATGTTTTTGGAGATAAAGTAATTCATCGCAATAATCGAGAGCGCTTTAGCAATCCCCTTGCCAGTTGAATTCGGGCTAACTCCAACAACATATAACTCACCAATTGGGCCTTGCGTGACCAGATCTTCGTGAATCTTTGTCCAACAGCAAGCAATAATTTTGCTATTTTCAATCGCTAAAAAGAAGCCAGCAGGATCAAACCATGGCTCGCTCATGCGGTTCTCTAAATCTTTTAACTGCCAGCCACCTTGGTCTGGGTGGTGGGCAAAGACTGCGTTGTTAAATGCCAGCCACTGCGATTTATGAACTTCGGCGTCGAAAGTAATTATTGAAATATCTGGATTTGATAATTGTATTTCTGGAAAGGGCGCAGATAATGGGCGATAAAGTTTGAGAATGTGACGCATAGCTAAACTCGCTCAGAAATTGAGCTTTCTTTGCCGCCAGTTGGAAGTGTAAATCGGTAACCAACATTGCGAACGGTGCCAATTATAGATTCAAATTCTGGGCCAAGTTTGGAACGCAAGCGACGAATATGCACATCAACTGTGCGGGTACCACCGAAATAATCGTAGTCCCAAATTTCTTGCAACAACTGCGCGCGGGTAAATACTCGACCGGGGTGCTGCGCTAGATATTTAAGAAGTTCAAATTCTTTAAAAGTTAAATCAAGTGGGCGCCCTTTTAAGCGCGCGGTATATGAATTCTCATCAATGACGACATCACCAGTTCTTATTTCACCCGATGTTGGGTCGGCTAATTGCTGTGCTGCTACGCGCGTTGTGATTGCAAGGCGAATTCGCGCATCAACTTCGGCAGGTCCTGCGGTATCGAGTAGCAGATCATCAAAGCCCCAATCAGCGCTAAGTGCACTCAGGCCACCTTCAGTTGTAATTGCAATGAGTGGACAAGCAACGCCAGTTGTAGTAATTAAACGGGCAAGGCTCTTTGCCGCAGGTAAATCGCGCCGAGCATCGAGTAACAAGATATCAATTTGCGGAACATCAACCAGCACGCTGGCTTCTGCTGGCAAAATCTTTACTTGATGTTGCAATAAAGCTAGCGCTGGTAAAACTTCCGCGCTCGCGCCAAGTGTGTTTGTTAAGAGCAACACTCTGGCCATTGGTAAAGGATACTAGTGGGCCATAAATGAGACCAATTAAGGGCTAACAAGGGTTGGCGGTAGAGTTAGCACATGGCTGAGAAGCATGAACTACGCGAAAAAGGGTTGCGATTGACTCCACAACGCGAACTTGTTTTAGCTGCGGTGCGCGCTCTTGGCCACGCGACTCCGGAAGACGTTGCCGAAAAAGTTCGCGAAAAACATCCTGGAATAAATCTTTCAACGGTTTATCGCAATTTAGAAACTCTGGAAAATGTTGGGCTTGTTGTGCACACGCATTTGGGTCACGGCGGGGCTACTTATCACGCCGCCGAAGAGTTAATGCACTTGCATTTAGTCTGCGCAATTTGTGGCGCAATTGGAGATGCTCCGATTGAATCTGCTGCTAATTTTGTTAATACTTTATCCGATGATTACGGTTTTAAAACTGACGTATCGCACTTTGCTATTTATGGCACTTGTTCGAATTGCACGAAGTAGTCATTGATGAGCGCCGTATTAATTGAAGAAGGTCCAGATAAAGGCGCGATTTGGCATTTTGGTGAACCCGTAAAGGAACAGCGCGCACTGGAAGCAGGAGCGGCTTGGGCAGATCTTTCGCAACTAGCAATTATTGCAGTTAGCGGAGCAGATCGATTGCAATGGTTGCACGATTTAACTACCCAGCACCTTGAAAAATTAGAGCGTGACAAATGGAGCTCAGCCCTTATTTTAGATACGCTCGGACACCTGCAATATCAATTTAATTTAATCGACGATGGCCAAACAACTTATCTGGTGCTTGACGCTGGATATAAGAGCGCACTTATTGACTACCTTACGAAAATGAAGTTTATGTTGCGCGTTGATGTGCGCGATGTAAGTACCGAGTTTCGAGTATTGCGCCCCCCCGGTATTGCAACCGATATCGGGGGACCTTACGCGTTAGTTCCTATTGCTGAATTAGAAGAGATGAAAAAGTTATTTTCTGCTACTGCAACACAAGTTGGTACTTGGGCGCTCGATGCTCTGCGTGTTGCTGCTGGGCGACCACGAATTGGTTTTGATACTGACTATAAATCGATTCCAAATGAATTAGGTATTCTTGACATTTCTGTTCATATGAAAAAAGGTTGTTACCCCGGCCAAGAAACGGTGGCAAAAGTATTTACTAGAGGTAAGCCACCGCGCCGCTTAGTGATGTTGCATCTAGATGGCAGTGATGTGGCATTTCCGCCGGTGGGCAGTAAAGTGGAAAATAACGGAGCGGTAGTTGGTTTTCTTGGCACCGTTGCGCGCCACCACGAATTAGGAACAATTGCTCTTGCCGTTATTAAGCGCACCACACCAGTTGAAGCAACGTTAAGTGTTGAAGGTGTTGCCGCATCGCAACAAGTGATTGTGCCTGTATAAGATGAAATTCTTAGGTCAAATATTCTTAACGCTATTGGCAGGTCTTGCGATTATGTGGGCAGTTAGAAAACTTTAATCTAATTCTCATTTCAATTATTAGTCTTTAATAAACTAGCGCCTGTGCGCTTTCCGCGGTAATTTCTTCCACAAAAACTGCAGCCCCAGCAATTCTAATTCCACTAATTTGTTCGCCATCTTTTATATCGCGACGTAGTGCGCATTGCGTACATAGCGTTACTTGACCGTCGGCAATAAGATAAATAAGCGCGTCAGCAATTGATGGGGCGTGTGCAAGTTCAAATTTTTCTGCCTTGTCAGGCAGAGCAAACCAAGAAGCCTCACCAGTTAGCCAAAATGAAACTTTTACACCCGAAGCCAGAGCAATTGAGGCAACACTAAATGCTTGCGAAACTCGCTCGGGGGCTTCGCTTCCGCTGGCTAATTTAATTATCAGTGTGCGTGACATAGGCCAACTCTAGCCATTGACCCTTAGGCTTGCGACATGGAGCTCGTGACATCGGTAATTCTGGGTCTTGTCGCAATTGCGCTCGGTATCGCGCTTATTTTATTTGCGCTGCGCGCTAGGCAACCGCGCGCGCGACGCAGCAATTACAAGAGAGGTCGTCCTTAAGTGGTTTTTACAATTCCAGAAGGCTTGCACCCAGATTTAAATCCACTGGCTTGGTTGGTCGGAACTTGGCGCGGGAAAGGGCGTGGTGAATATCCAAGTGTTCCTGCCTTTGAATTTGCGCATGAAATTGTTTTTAATCATGATGGTCGCCCATTTTTAAATTATTATTCACGCTCTTGGATCCTAGATTCAGATGGCGAAGTTGTTCGCCCCGGTGGATCAGAGGTTGGTTTTTGGCGTATCAAACCAAATAGCGTTTTAGAAGTTGTCATGTCGCACAACACTGGAATAACTGAGGGCTGGGTAGGGCAATTCGATGGGCCAAAGATTCAATTAGTTTTAGATCACGGTTATTCTGCGCCAACTGCAAAAGTAGTAACCGAAGGTGTTCGCTTATACGGATTAGTCGAAGGTGAATTATTCTTCTCCTATGACATGGCCGCTGAAGGCCATAAATTGCAATCGCATATTTGGTCTTCTCTGCCTCGTTCCACGGATTAATTCGCACAATTTTGAAGCAGAGCGTACCCTTTACTAATGAACGGTCGCATTGCAACGCTAATGGTTCACACATCACCCCTAGATCAACCAGGTATCGGCGATGCTGGTGGTATGAATATTTATGTCATAGAAAGTGCCGAACGAATGGCGGCGATGGGTATGGAAATAGATATTTTCACGCACCGCACCGATCCAAGCCTGCCGGAAACTGTTGAAATTTCTAACGGCGTAAATATTCGTTACTTAAATGTAGGTTCAACAAATCTTACGAAGGAAGAATTACCCGCACTTCTTGGCGATTTATCGAAGGAATTTAGCGCAATACTCAAGCAGGAAAAAGCCTACGATGTAATTCATTCGCATTATTGGATTTCCGGAAAAGTTGCTATGCCGGCATCGCTTCAATCACATATTCCGCTGGTGCACACGATGCATACCATGGCGCGCGTTAAGAATTTAAACTTAGCCGAAGGTGAAATTCCGGAACCAATGATTCGAGTACAAGGTGAAGTTCAAATCGCTGCCGCCGCGCAAGCGTTGATTGCAAATACCGATGCCGAAGCTGCAAGTCTGGTTTCACTCTATGGTGCTTGTCCTGACGTTGTTCATGTCGTTAATCCAGGTGTTGATTTACATAAATTTACGCTTGGCGCAGGTCGGGTATCTGCTCGCACAGAATTAGCGGTATCACAAGACGCTTTAGTTATTACTTTTGTTGGTCGCATTCAGCCACACAAAGGACCGGAACTATTAATCCGTGCAGCATCTGAAATGGTTGCACATTCGCCACATTTAAGGTCACGTTTAACCGTTAATATTATTGGTGGAGCCTCTGGCGCCAACAAGAAAGAAGTTGAACGCTTAAAAGAATTAGTTACATGGCTTGGCATCGATAATCTTGTCCATTTTGCGCCGCCGGTTTCGCGCGTTGATTTACCAAAATGGTATCGCGCCGCAGATTTAGTATGTGTGCCAAGTTATTCTGAAAGTTTTGGTTTAGTCGCACTTGAAGCACAAGCATGCGGCACGCCTGTTGTTGCAACTGCAGTCGGCGGTCTTCGCACCGCAGTTGCCGATGGTTTTTCAGGTGTATTAGTAGATGGCCATGATCCAAAAGCATGGTCATCTATTCTCTCGCGTTTATTGCAAGAACCACAGCGCCGAGTATTGCTTTCAATGGGGGCTATCGAGCATGCATCGCACTTTGGTTGGGATGCTACTGCGCGCGGAACGCTAGATATTTATGACCGCGTACTTTCAGATGCTCAGCAAGCGCGCATAATTTCAAGACGCTAATGGCCGCAATCGATCCACGCATTGTTATCGAAGAATTTCTAGATTCACACACGTTGGATTATGAACGTCGCGATAACAATACTTTTTTAGTCTCTTTGCCAGGCCAAGCCAAACTTGTGACACATTGTGCGCTAGTTGTCGGTGATCATTCCCTCAGTATTAACGCTTTCGTAATTCGAAAACCAGATGAAAATGAAGCGCAAGTACATGCATGGTGCATGCGAAAAAATGCCAACATGTACGGTGTTGCCTTTGCAATTAACGAACTTGGCGATCTTTACTTAGTTGGACGCTTAACGTTAAGCGCGGTTAGTGATCGCGAGATTGACCGGTTACTTGGCGCTGTTTTGCAGTATTGCGATGCCGCATTTAATCCGTTATTGGAATTAGGTTTTACTAATGCAATCCGGCGCGAATGGGCTTGGCGTGTTTCACGCGGAGAATCGCTGGCAAATTTAAAAGCGTTCGAACATCTGCTGTAATTGGTTAGAATAGTTATATGAGCATGGATTTGATTTTGCTTCGCCATGGTGAAAGCCAATGGAATGCCAAGAATTTGTTTACTGGATGGGTCGATGTATCACTTTCAGAAAAAGGAGTTCAGGAAGCAAAGCGCGCTGGCCAACTTCTTAAAGAACATAATCTGCTGCCAGATATTGTTCATACATCGCTATTGCGACGGGCAATAACGACTTCGCAATTAGCTCTCGATGAGTGTGATCTCCATTGGATTCCAGTTAGACGTTCTTGGCGATTAAATGAGCGTCATTACGGGGCTTTGCAAGGAAAAGATAAGAAAGAAACTTTAGCAATTTATGGCGAAGCACAGTTCCAATTATGGCGTCGCTCCTTTGATGTTGCGCCACCACCAATTGCCGATGGCGATAAGTATTCACAGAACAATGACCCGCGTTACGGCGACCTTGGTTCGGATTTACCCAAAACCGAATGCTTAAAAGATGTAGTAAATCGCATGGTTCCTTATTTAACTAATGAAATTACCAAAGATTTAGCAAGCGGTAAGACGGTATTAGTTACAGCTCATGGCAATTCAATTCGTGCGATGGTTAAGCACATTGATTGCATCTCTGATGCAGATATTGCTGGCGTAAATATTCCAACCGGTATCCCACTTCTTTACCAATTCGATAAAGGTTTGCAACCAATTAAAAAAGGTGGCGAGTATCTAGATCTAGAAGCAGCAGAGACTGCAATGCGCGCCGTTGCAAATCAGGGTAAACGCTAATTATTGCTATTTATATATTCACCCGTTACTAAAAAGTAAACATTTCCAGCAACAACTACCGCATGATCTGCGCAACGCTCGTAGTAACGGCCCAAGAGCGTCATATCAATCGCAGTTTCATTTCCGTGTGGCCATGAATCATCGAGGAGAATTCTAAAAAGCTGACGGTGTAATTTATCCATTTCATCATCATCTTTTTCTAGTTGCAAAGCTGCATCGGTATCGTGAGATTGCAGAATATGTGTTGTCTTATCAATTATGCGCTTGGCTGCATCGCCCATCTCCTGCAGTGTTAACGATAGTTCCAGCGGCACTGCTGTTGCTGGGTAGCGCATTCGTGCAATTTTTGCGACGTGATGAGCCATATCGCCCATTCGCTCTAAATCAGCACTCATACGAATCGACGTAACAAGGGCGCGTAAATCTCCAGCTACTGGCTGCTGGCGAGCCATTAAATTTAATATGCGTGCATCTAAATCATGATACAGATTATCTATCTTGTCATCATCTGAAATTACTTCTTCGGCCAACTTTAAATCCGCAGTCAAAAGCGCAGTAGTAGCTTGCTCCATTGCATGGCCCGAGAGCTGGCACATCTCAATAAGAGTGTGGTTGATGGCATCTAGCTCTTCATGAAAGGCATCACGCATAAGAGAACGGTATCTTGAACTTTAAACGCTGGAAACGCTTTAGTTGAACGAATCTTGAATAAAAGATTAATTCTTGGCTCTTTTAGCTCTATCGCACCGCCGAGGCGTGATAGAGCGAAGATAAAACTCTACGATAGAGCCATGTTCAAGCTCCGGCGAGCAAAAGAAGTTGTTGCACCGGACTGGACCGTACCTAAAGAGATCCTTGATTTACTAGAGATTCTCGATGCCGAATATCTTCTGTTAGCCCCGGGTGAAGTTGTCATTAATTCCTCAAAGGGAACTACAACTCTTGGAATTGTTCGAGATAACCGTTTAGTTTCGCAATCGATAGTCAATTTAGTTCGCGCGGTTCGAAGATCAAATCTCTACCAAGAAGCAACCGTTGAACTTCCGCGCGGACCAGTTGGGGAAGGCATGCATGATCTATTAGTGCGAGTAACTCCTTTTGGTTCGGATGGCTTAGTAATTGTTTTAGTTTTCGACGATAGCGAGTTCCGCCGCCTCGATTCTATTCGCCGAGATTTTGTTGCCAATATTTCACATGAATTGAAAACTCCAATAGGCGCCCTCTCTATATTAAGTGAAGCGGTGATGGGAGCCAGCGATGACCAAGCAGCCGTTGTCCGCTTTGCTGGTCGAATGCAAGTTGAAGCAAAGCGTTTATCGGATTTGGTGCAAGAGATTATTAATTTATCGCGTTTACAAGGCGTAGATCCGTTAGTTGGAGCTAAAGCAGTTAACGTGGCTGATCTCATTGGCCAAGCAATCGAGGAGTCTCGATTAATGGCGCAAGCGCGCAAAATTTCCATCGCCTTTGATAAGAAATGCGATGTGGAAGTCTTAGGTGATCGCTCACAACTTGAAATGGCAATTAGCAATTTAGTGGAGAATGCCATTAATTACAGCCCAGATGGAACTCGCGTTGCAATTTCACTGAGCAAAGCCAATGGCTTGGCCGAAATTTCAGTTTCAGATCAAGGCGTTGGAATTGGCGAGAAAGATTTAGAGCGTATCTTTGAACGTTTTTATCGCGTGGATCCTGCGCGCTCGCGGACAACTGGCGGAACCGGCCTCGGATTATCAATTGTTAAGCATGTTGCAACAAATCATGGCGGCGATGTTTCAGTATGGAGCTCCCCGGGTGCAGGAAGTACCTTCACCATCCGTTTACCTGAGTTTGCAACGATTGCTCCAGTAGTTAATGAGAGCGTGGAGGTAATTAAATGACCAGAATTCTCGTTGTAGAAGATGAAGAATCTTTCTCCGATGCCCTTGGATATTTATTGAAGCGCGAGGGTTTTGAAATTGGCATTGCTGATACGGGACCAAAAGCAATTGAAGAGTTTGATCGTAATGGCGCTGACTTAGTTTTGCTCGATCTTATGTTGCCAGGGCTATCGGGTACCGAAGTTTGTCGCCAACTACGCCAACGCTCGAACGTGCCAATAATTATGCTCACTGCCAAAGATGATGAAGTAGACAAGGTGGTAGGTCTTGAACTAGGAGCCGATGATTATGTAACTAAACCCTATTCATCACGGGAATTAGTTGCCCGAATCCGCGCAGTATTGCGCAGAAATGGTGATTTCAGTGAAGGTGATAATGGAAATGTATTGACGGCTGGGCCAGTTCGGATGGATGTAGAACGGCATGTAGTTTACGTTAATAACCTTATCGTGCAATTGCCACTTAAAGAATTTGAACTCCTAGAATTTTTGATGCGCAATTGCGGTCGCGTTCTGACACGAATGCAATTAATAGATCGTGTCTGGGGCAGTGATTATGTTGGCGATACAAAAACTCTTGATGTCCATGTAAAGCGTTTGCGTGCAAAGATTGAAAGTAATCCTGCTAATCCAGAAGTTATTCAAACCGTTCGCGGTTTGGGTTACAAGATGGAAGGTTGATTTAAGGAGTTATACCTGCATATATATCGCGTTGGTCGCGTACAATTGCCGGAAGCGTGAGTTCGCCAGCGTTTGCAAAAAACATAGTTACTGTTACATGATTACCTGGTACTGCATTAAGCGCAGGAATTGTTGCTTTTGCATTTGCGCTCTCGCCTTCAAGGCGAATGGGTGAATTTTGTGGAAGCGTACTTGTTCCTGTAAAAGTTGCAGCAATGCCATTTACGCTCAGCCCAAGTAGCGCATCTTCAACCGGCAAGCCGTTAATAATTGTTCCAACTAAAACACCAGTTCCATCAGGGGTCGAAACAATTAGTAAATTGCGCACCTTAATATCGTTATTATTTTTGGTAATTGATGCTTCGCTTCCATCTGTTACTCGCGTTGTATTTCGAGTTGCAGCAGTTGAGCCTGCACCGCACGAAGCTAACGAAAAAGCAAGAGCGGCTGACAGAAATGTTATAATTATTTTACGCATGAGCCTATTCTCTCATGAGATTATTCTTATTTGTCCGCGTGTCAGCCCTTTTTATCGGGGTGATTGCTGCCGGGTAATGGCTGGTAGAATCTATTCCCTAGCGAAGGGCAACAAATGTCATTTAAGGTCGGCGAAACCGTTGTTTATCCCCATCATGGCGCGGCACTGATTGAAGCAATCGAGACCCGTGTGATTAAAGGCGAAGAGAAGAGCTACCTAGTTTTGAAAATTGCGCAAGGAGATTTAACCGTTCGGGTTCCTGCGGAGAATGTAGACCTGGTTGGAGTTCGCGACGTTGTTGATAGCGCAGGCCTTGGCCGCGTGTTTAATGTTCTGCGTCAGCCATATACCGAAGAACCAACAAACTGGTCGCGCCGATACAAGGCCAATCTTGAAAAATTGGCTTCAGGTGATGTTTTTAAAGTCGCCGAAGTTGTACGCGATTTATACCGTCGCGATCTAGACCGTGGACTTTCAGCCGGAGAAAAGCGCATGCTCGCCAAGGCGAAGCAGATTCTCATTTCAGAGCTAGCTCTTGCAGAGCGCACTGATGAAGAGAAAGCTGCAACGATCCTTGACGAGGTTCTCGCTTCTTAACGCATCATGCGGCGCAATATCAGCGCCATCATTGCCGCTGCTGGTAGTGGTCAACGATTTGGCGCCACGGTTCCCAAAGCACTTATCCAATTAGGCAACCGCACACTTCTTGAACATGCTGTTGCGGCAATGGCACCGATAGCAGATGAAATTATTGTCTGCGCTCCAGCGGGCCATGAAGATCAAATCCGCACACTTTTGGGCGATGGCGCAATTGTTGTAACGGGCGGTGCGACAAGATCACAAAGCGTGCGTGCTGGTTTAGCTGTTGTTAATAAAAATAGTGAATTTGTTTTAGTCCACGATGCAGCCAGACCGCTCGCAAGTACCGATTTAGCGAAGCGAATAATTGACGCTCTTACAGGTGGTGAAGTTGCTGTTATTCCGGGAATTGCTCAAATTGATACCGTTAAAAACGTTGATGCATCTGGCTATGTCACCAATACACCAGAGCGCTCACAATTGCGCAAAATACAAACACCACAAGGTTTTTCGCTCGAAATATTAATCTCTGCCCACGAATCAAAGGTTGAGGCAACTGATGATGGCGCCTTGATTGAACTACTTGGGTATAAAGTAAAAATTATCGATGGCGAAGAGCGTGCACTAAAAATTACAACGCCTGCAGATTTAAATTCTGCCTTGCAATTTTTAGGAAGTACCAATGAATTTCGTACCGGCGTTGGTGTCGATGCACATGCATTTACCGAAGGCCACGAATTATGGCTGGCCGGTTTGTTATGGCCGAATGAAGTAGGAGTAGCTGCTCATTCCGATGGTGATGTTGCTGCGCACGCAATCTGTGATGCGCTCTTTGCCGCCGCTGGCCTTGGTGATTTAGGAACAAATTTCGGCGTGGATCGTCCGGAATATGCTGGCGCATCGGGTGCGAAATTATTGCAAGAAACGCTTGCGCTAATTACTGGCGCAGGCTTTGCAATTTCAAATATCTCGGTGCAAATTATTGGCACCAAACCTAAATTAGGAAACCGCCGTAATGAAGCAATCTCTGCAATATCAAAGGCGCTTGGTGGTGCATCAGTCTCAGTTCTCGCAACAACAACTGATGGGATGGGATTAACTGGCGGCGGCAAAGGTATCGCCGCAATCGCATCAGCCCTGATTTTTAAGGTTTGAAGCAACTCAAGATAGACTTAATCAATGAGTTCGCTACATTTATATGACACGCTAACGCGAAGAACCTCGCCTTTTACGCCACTAGTTAAAGGTCAAGTCTCTATATATGTCTGCGGTGCAACAGTTCAAGGCGCGCCACATATTGGCCATGTTCGAAGTGGCGTGAATTTTGATATTTTGCGTCGCTGGTTAATACAGAGCGGGCACGAGGTTACCTTTATTCGAAATGTTACAGATATTGATGACAAAATTTTAAGTAAAGCAGTGGTTGAGAAAGCGCCTTGGTGGGCGTTGGCGCTGAAATACGAACGCGCATTTAGCGCAGCATATTCACAACTAAATGTTATGCCCCCGACATACGAACCGCGCGCCACTGGTCACATAACACAGATGATTGAATTGATGGAGAAATTAATTGCCAACGGTGCTGCCTATGCTGCTGGTAATGGCGATGTCTATTTAGAGATTGGAAAGTTAAAGTCTTATCTGACTCTCTCGGGGCAAAATCCTGATGATCTTCAATCGGCAACCGATACAAAAGAAGTAAATAAAAAAGATCCACGAGATTTCGCGCTCTGGAAAGGCACAAAACCCGGCGAGCCTTCTTGGCCATCTCCGTTGGGCGCTGGTCGTCCAGGTTGGCATTTAGAGTGTTCGGCAATGGCATATGCATATTTGGGTGAATCTTTTGATATTCATGGTGGCGGTTTAGATTTAGTCTTTCCACATCATGAAAATGAGATTGCACAATCGCAAGCGGCTGGTTATGGTTTTGCAAAACGCTGGCTGCATAACGCTTGGGTGACTCAATCTGGTGAAAAAATGAGCAAATCGCTAGGTAATGATTTACAAGTAACGCAAATTCTAAAAGTTGTGCGTGGCATCGAACTTCGCTGGTATTTAGGAAGTGCACATTATCGATCTATGCTGGAATATTCGGAAGAGGCGCTGCTTGAATCGGCAACAGCTTTTCGTCGAATAGAAAATTTCTTAAATAAGGCAACGCAAATCCTTGGCAAGCAACCTTTACTCGTTTTAAGTAAGAGCTTCACCGATGCCATGAATCAAGATTTAGCTGTTCCACAAGCGTTGGCTTCGATATCGGAGAATTTACGGTTAGGAAATGCAGCAATTACTGATCAAGATAAAAATATAATCAGTAAAAATGCCAATGAGATTCGGGGTGCACTTGAAATCTTGGGTTGCGATCCATTTGATTCAAATTTTTCGAGCACCGATAATTCTGATTTAAACACCGCCCTTGATGGTGTAATTAAATTAGCACTTGCCGAACGCGATGCTGCGCGCGAGCGTAAGGATTTTGCTGCATCTGATGAAATCAGAGATGGACTTAGCGCGCTTGGAATAATTATTGAAGACACCGCTCAGGGGCCGCGTTGGTCAATCTCACAATCGAGGGGTTCATAATGGCTGGTAACTCAGAACGCAAAGGTGCTATGCGCGGATCTAAAAAAGGTCCATCGAGTGGCACCGGTGGAAATAATAAATCTCGCTTAGCAGGTAAAGGCCCAACGCCTAAAGCCGAAGACCGTCCGTATCATGCAGCAGCAAAGCGTAAGAAGGCAGCAGTAAAGCAAAGACCCGGTGCGCGAACACTCGGTGCGCGCGCACCACATGCAGGGCGGATGGATAAACCAAGAGGTGAAATTGTTTCGGGGCGTAATCCAGTTTTGGAAGCGTTGCGCGCAAACGTTCCTGCTACAGAATTATTAGTTGCTCGAAGCATTGATGTAGATGATCGCGTGGCGGAGTGTTTAAAACTTGCGCTGCACCAAGGTTTATCAATTCGCGAATCCCATCGCGCAGAAATTGAAGGAATTTCGCCTAATAGCCAAGGAATTATTTTGGCGATTAAGCCATATCAATATTCAAGTTTTGAAGAAATTACGCAGCGGGCTAAATTTCCAATGCTTATCGTCGCACTCGATGGCGTAACCGATCCACGAAATTTAGGTGCAATTGTTAGAAGCGCGGCCGCCTTTGGTGCCGATGGTGTTGTTATGACCGAGCGCCGCGCCGCAGCAATGACTGCATCAGCTTGGAAGAGTTCAGCAGGTGCAGCAGCACGTATGCCAATCGGGCAAGTAACAAATTTAGCGCGCACAATAGATGCCGCGAAGAAATTAGGATGTTTTGTTATTGGTTTAGATGGCGAATCTGATGAAGTAATTAGCAAGATGAAAGTTGCCAGCGAATCGCTAATGATTGTTGTTGGTAGCGAAGGTAAAGGCCTTGCGCGTTTGACTCGTGAAAAATGCGACTTAGTTGTATCGATCCCAATAAATGCAACTACAGAATCTTTAAACGCAAGTGTTGCAACATCAATTGCGCTTTTTTGGGTGGATGAGCAACGGCGAAGGTAGGAATGTAAATTGATTCAATTTGAGCGCTTCATAGTCTGTGGTGATTCCTTCAGTGAAGGGATGAGTGATGAAGTAATAAATCATAATTTCCGCGGATGGGCAGACCGTGTTGCCGATATCATCTCAGTAAATAATCCAAATTTTACATATGCTAATTTAGCGATTCGTGGCAAATTGGTCAAAGAAGTGCTCGATGATCAAATACCAATAGCGATTAAATTGGTTACTGGGCCAAAGACTTTATTCTCATTTCATGGCGGCGCAAATGATGCGTTGCGCCCTAGATATAAGCCAGAGATTGTTTTAGCGCAATATAGGCAGGCCGTGCGAACGATTGCTGCTAGTGGTGCAACGATAATTTTATTTACTGTTTTAGAACGCACTGGAAAGACTGGCAAGATGGCCGATTTATGGGCCGAACGTTTTAGTGTTTTTAATAAAAATGTACGCGCTGTAGGTAATGAAGTTGGCGCAATTATTATCGATGCTAATCAAGAAAAGTTTTTCGCAGACCGACGATTTTTGGCCTTTGACCGGTTGCACTTAAATATGCTTGGGCACGATCGCGTCGCTCAAGGGGTTCTTGAAAAAATTGCCTTACCTTTTGACAAAAACTTGCGCACACCTTTGCCGCCAGCTAAACCAAGATCGTGGATTGTCCAGCGCGCGCTCAGCGTTATCTGGTTTTTTACATTTGCAGCGCCATGGATTTGGCGCAGAATTCGCGGGACTTCATCGGGTGATGGACGAATTGCTAAGTACCCAGCACCGATAAAATGGCCAATTAAATAACGCTCACCTCATTCGCCAACTTCTTAACGCCTGCCGCCCTTGATTTCTGTATTTACTAACCGACTGCCATAATTGCTTCGGTCGCCACGGTGACCAAGCCTCCCTAGCTCAGTGGTAGAGCAACGCACTTGTAATGCGTAGGTCGTCAGTTCAATCCTGACGGGGGGCTCGTGAACGGCTTTCATTGACTGGGTAAATCCTCATCAGTTAAGTAATCGAGCGATCTCAAGATATAGCGGAATGCCAATAATGAGATTGAATGGAAAGGTAACACCGATACTCAAAATCAGAGCAAGCGAGGCCTTCGCTTCTGGCAGAGCTACTGAAACTGCTGCTGGTGCTGCAATGTAAGAGGCGCTCGAACATAGAACTCCCAGAATCACGGCTCCACCAAGTGATAACCCAATTAGATTTCCAACAACGATTCCAAGAGTTCCGGTGAAAATTGGGAACAATATTGCAAATATTCCCATAGGCATACCCACGCCTTTAATCTCGCTCCAGTTACTACCTGCGAGATAACCTAGATTGAGTAAGAAGAATGCAAGGAGTCCACTTTGGAGATCTATAAAGAAAGGAGCAACTTTCTCATATCCAGTATGTGTAGTTAGTACACCAATAAGTAATCCACCAACAAGAAGTAGCACAGTTTTCCCGGCGACTACTTCGCGCAGAGTATCGCCCCATCGCACCTTTTTAGATCGGTGGCGAGACCCGAGATAAATTCCCACGACAATCCCTGGAATCTCCATTATCGTAAGAAGTGCAGTCGCGAATCCCTCAACCTTTATATAAGAATTTTCCAAGAAAAGAAGGGTTGCTGTAAAAGTCACAAGCGATGTAGATCCGTAATGAGCGGCTATTGCGCCTCGATCAATTTCAGTTAACTGCCTCACTAGTCCGAGCAGCAGAAATGCTAGAAGTGGAATTGCTGAACCTAGGAGTAGCGTCGCAATCGAAGGTGCAAGAAAATCTGAGATGGATAAGCCTTGGAGGGAATAGCCACCCTTGAGGCCAATGCCAAATAAGAGAAAAATTGAAATAAATTGATAGATAGGTTCCGGCATTCTCACATCGGTCTTAATGCGTGAGGCTAAAAAGCCCAAGATAAAGGCCAAAACTGCCACCGAACTTAGATTATTTCTAACTAACTCCCACTGGATATTCATCTTGCTCCCCTCAAACCTTGTAGGAAAAAATAATAGATGAAATATAATTCATGTGTCAAATTGCATGTATAATTGCGCCATGGCAAAACCAACACACCTAAATCGCGAATGGACCTTTCTTTCTAATCATGGGCACGTCTTAGTTCATTTGAGTCGCGACCCGGATTCACGGATTCGCGATATTGCAGACTCGGTAGGGATAACTGAGCGCAGCGCTCAGGCGATTCTGGCTGATTTAGAAGGCTCGGGATATGTCACAATCTCACGAGTTGGCCGCAGAAATCATTACAAGATTAATCCCAGTTTGAAATTCAGGCACCCCGCCGAGGAAAGCAAGCCGATTAGCTCACTACTAAAGATTTTTTCATAAGGAGTTGGATTTTGGAAATTTCATTTAGTGTTGATAGGAACCACCCATATTTTGGTAGATCGGCAGTGCTCACTACTAAGCACAAAAAATATCCATTGATTGCACCTGCATTTTCAAACACTCTGGAACTTAAGATTTTGGAGCATGCGGCAGATACGGACCAGTTAGGAACTTTTAGCGGCGAAATTGAAAGAAAATTGCCGCCTCGAGAGACTGCGATTCTAAAGGCAAAAATTGGGATGAAAGATCTTGGTTTAACTCTAGGGTTAGCATCCGAAGGGTCGGTCGGACCAGATCCGCTAATACCGTTTATTAAATCGGATATCGAATATTTAGTTCTCATTGATAGTGAAAATGATTTAGAGATTACCGAGGTTTACAGGTCATTTGAAATCACCGCTGGGCAGATTGTTACTACTCCAGAAGAAGATATTTCGGAATTCTTGCGCAAGGTAGATTTTCCGAACCATAAGTTGATTACAACCCCTAATGCTGGAGCTATTAGCAATGTAATAAAAGGGATTGGTAATTCAAGGGATCTCAAAAACGCAATAAAGTTATGTGCTAATGAATCTGATGGCGGATCAGTCTTAATTCAATCTGACCTTCGTGCTCATTGCTCACCGTCGCGCCAAAACAATATTCGAGAAGTAGCAGCACTGCTTGCTAATAGAGTGCTTGCACTATGCCCACAGTGTCATATGCCTGGATGGGGCAATGTGGGGCATGAAAGGGGGCTGGAGTGCTCGCTATGTGGAATGAACGTGGCCAAAGCAGCCAAGCGAGAAATTTTCGGATGTTATAAGTGCGAGTATCGCGAGCATGGAGTGCAGATTGCCGAAAGTGCTGATCCCGCACAATGTGATTGGTGCAATCCTTAAAAATTACTGGCGATTATTAATTTATGATGTTACGAATGGGAAAATTACACCAGTTGATTGCTAATCAATTATTGGATTTGTTCTACGAATTGGCATTTTAGTAATGGGATAACTTAAGTCTGCTAAGAATTGCAAAATAACTGCGTTAACTAAGCCTGGTTTTTCTTTAGGTAAAATGTGCGAAGTTCCAGGGATAACTGCAAATTGACCCAGTGGCAAAGTCTCGTAGAGTTCAATGGAGTGCGAATGTTTAATAACATCATCATCGCCGACTAAGACCAGTACTGGGCAGGCAATTTTAGCGATATCAGCTAATGAAATATTCGGCTCACTTGCCCAAATTTTTCGCATCTTCTTTATTTTTTCATCCATTGTGTGTGGGGCATCAGGTGAAGTTATTGCATACTCAGCGCGATCTTCATCCGATGGATTCCAATCCTCAAGAATTGAAACAGCACCGCTGTGGTGAAAATTAGCACCAATTGCAACAATGGATTTAACAAGTTCTGGGCGTTTTATTGCCACCATTAGCGCAATTATTCCGCCATCGCTAAACCCAATTAAATGTGCTGGCTCTTTTATTACATCTTCCAAATAGGCAATCACTTCTTGCAGTTGATAATTAAAGTGAAAACTTCCAGCCTGATCCCCTGTAAATCCGTGGCCAGTTCGGTCATATGCAAAAACATGAAAATTATTCTGCACCGCGGGCAAAATTGATGCATCCCAGTGGGATGTCTGACTTAAACCACCATGTAATAAAAGAACGGCTTCACCGTTATCAGTCCATTCATAATTAAAAACTTGGTGCCCGCGCAGATTTATGTATTGGCCCATTTACATAGAATCCATAATATGTCGATTACCTCGATCAAAAGTTAAATAGTTCCAAGTCCATTCAGCCATGGTTCCAATTTTATTGCGACCACCCAATAAATAGAAGATATGAAGAAATAGCCAGGCAAACCAAGCAGGAATTCCGACTACTTTAAATTTCCCCACTTCAACAATTGCCTTGTGGCGACCTATTGTTGCCATTGAGCCTTTATCGCGATATTTAAATGGTCTTAGCGCTTCACCAGCAATTAAACGATTAATTTGCGCAGCAATGAAGCGCCCTTGCTGTAGCGCAACTGGTGCCACCATAGGCAAGAAGCGATCGTTCTTATCTTTATATCCGCAAATATCGCCAATAGCCCAAATGTTTTTATAATTGGTAACTTGTAGAGATGCATCAACTGCAATTCGAGAATTGATAATAGGTAAATTTAATTTAGCCGCTGCTGGTTCACCCATGACACCTGCTGCCCAAATAGTTACTTCTGCGGGAATTATTTCACCGCTTTTTGTTTCAATTGCGCTAGATTTCACTTCTTTAACAGATGTATTAGTTAGAATCTCAACCCCTAGCTTCTCTAAATCTCTTTGCGCTCTAGCAGATAACGTTGGCGAGAAACTTGGCAAAATCCGAGGGCCTGCTTCAATTAAATAAATATCAATATGTGCGGCTGCATGGGATTGATCATTTTTTAGTGGCCCTCGAACTAATTCGGCAAATGCACCTGCCATCTCCACACCTGTTGGTCCGCCACCAACAATTGCAATTGAGAGAATAGTTTCGTCGTCGAAGCGGCATAAGTCTTCGAAACGGCGCATTACTGCGGCACGAATTGTTATTGCTTCATACACACTTTTCATTCCTAGTGCGTGTTCATTTACTCCCTTAATTCCAAAATCGGTTGTGGCAGAACCGAGTGCGACAATTAAATGGTCAAATTCCAAAACTTCACTGCTATCTAGCTTGACCATCTTATTTTTATGATCAACTGAAATCGGTGATCCCATTCGAAATTGCACACCACTTTTGCGAAGCACACCCCGAATGGGATGTGCCACATGATCTGCAGCAAGGCCGGCGCTAGCAACTTGGTATAAGAGGGGCAAGAAAGTTTGAAAGTTATGGCGATCTATAACAGTGACTTTTGCGCTTTTAGCCAATTCTTTTGCCGCAGTCAGACCCCCAAATCCGCCGCCAAGTATTACTACCCGTGGTTTTTGAAAACTACTTTGCATGAGTTAAGTCTAGACTTTGACACATGGATGCGCAGATTATTAATCGTCGATGCCTTGTAACTGGGGCTTCTGGCTATGTTGGTGGGCGATTGGTGCGCACGCTTTTAAATGAAGATATAGATGTTCGAATATTGGTTAGAGATAAAAGGAAGATACAGGGACAAGCGTGGGCTGGCGCAGTAGAAATAATTGAAGGGAACGCCGAAAATACTGCAGATTTAGACCGCGCGCTTTCTGGGATTCATACTGCTTATTATTTGCTTCACTCTATTAATTTAGGCCCGAAATTCAACGAGATTGAAGCAAAAATGGCGCGCAATTTTGCGCAAGCTGCCAGATATGCAGGGGTCGCTCAAATTGTTTATCTTGGTGGAATCGCCAATGATGTAAATATCAGCAAGCATTTAGCATCACGCGCAGCAACAGGTACCGAGTTGGCTTCGACAACGGTTCCAGTTTTGGAATTGCGCGCTGGAATTATTATCGGTTCAGGGTCGGCCTCTTTCGAAATGTTGCGTCATTTAACTCACCGGCTACCAATCATGACAACGCCAAAGTGGGTTTCGAATAAAACTCACCCAATTGCCATTAGGGATGTTTTATATTATTTGAAGCGCTCTGCACTTTTAGAAAAACCAATTGCTAAAATATTCGATATTGGCGGCCCTGAAATACTCTCTTATGCTGACATGATGCAAAAGTTTGCAAAGCTATCAGGTTTACGCAAACGTTGGATTATTAAAGTTCCAGTATTAACCCCTGGGCTTTCCAGCCTATGGATTGGTTTTGTTACACCGGTTCCAACTGCGTTAGCTCGACCATTAGTGGGTTCGCTCATCAGTGAGGTTGTTGCAGATCCTGCGAAGAGCATTGACGAATTCATCCCATTACCGCAGGAAGGTCTTTTAGATGTAGAAGCATCAATTAATCTGGCGCTTACTCGAATTTCAGATAACCGCGTTGAAACTAGGTGGTCGGATGCATCAGTTCAGACGGCGCCGTGGCAGAAAGCACAAGGTGATCCTGACTGGGCTGGCGAAACAGTTTTGCGTGACCACCGTGAAGTTTTTACAGATGTCTCTGCCGATGAAATATGGCGACAGATAGAAGGAATTGGCGGCGAACAAGGTTGGTTTGGTTCAGGATTCTTATGGTGGTGTCGCGGGTTAATTGATCGACTTGTCGGCGGTGTTGGACTACGGCGCGGCCGGCGTGATCCTAGTTTTTTGCGCGTTGGAGATAGTTTAGATTTTTGGCGAGTGGAAGAATTAGATCGTGGTAAAAAACTAAGACTCTATGCCGAAATGGTTCTACCAGGTAAAGCATGGCTGGAATTTAATATTTCAAAAAAGAATGGACAAACATATTTAACGCAAGATGCAATTTTTAGTCCGCGGGGCTTAGGGGGGCAGTTGTATTGGTGGGTAATTGCGCCATTCCATACATTTGTATTTCCAACAATGATTAAGAATATTGTTAAACGAGCGAAGAGAGCGAACCTGTCCCGAGGGTAATAAGGACTACTACATTAATTAGCGCCAGTGCCATTAATAGAGTAAAACTTAACCTTGGCGGAAAAATAATTATTGCAATGGCTCCGGCGATACCAAGAAATAATAGGAAGTTTAAATTCGTGGCGCTATAAAGATTTAGGGAAACGAAAAGAAAGATTAGGCCAGAACAAATTAGGCTTTTACGAATCCCCAGCAATTGCGGCAGGCCTTTGATTCCTGCAGCAATATCGCGGTCAAAATCCTTTACAACATTTGCAAAATGGCTAGCAACACCTAAGCCAGCACCAGAAAAGAGTAACCACAATGGTGGAGCGATGGATTTACTTAACGTGATAGCTGCTGGAAGAGCTGCGAAAGCGATTGCATATGGAAGCGGTGAAAGTTTTGTAGATTTGAAATAAAAGTTATAAGCAACACCAAATCCGACACCCAGTAAATGAACACTTCCGCCGAGAAAACCTAGCGGTCCTAAAAGCGAAAAAATTATGCAGAAGAAGAGCGCAATCTTGGTTGCTCGGATAACTTTTTCAATAGTGATTGTGCCCATGGCAAGGGGTTTATCTTTTCTTTCTTCTATCAAATCTGTTTCATAATCGGCTAAATCATTGGTCCAACCAACAACTAGCTGCCCAGTGAAAACAGTGAAAGCAATAACAAAAGCAGAACCTTCCCACCAAATTGGCACGGCAAGAAAAAAACTCACCGCGCTTACTAAAAGCGTTGGCCCAAGATGAGAAGTTCGAAGCAATCGCATTCGGCAATTGTGCTAGAACATGGCAGACTGCGCCATATGCATGAGTTTGATAGTGACGTTGAAGCCCTTGCCAAAGAAGTCCTTGAGTACAGCCTGATGCGCCTTAAATCTGATCCGCCCCTTGATGGGCCAAGAACATCTGATGATTTATTTAAAGAAGTAGGCAACACAATTACGGCAAAAGGTTTGGGTGGACATAAAGCGCTAGAAGTTTTCACGCAGGTCTTAGCGAAGGCTTGTATTTCAGCAGATCACCCGCGCAACTTGGCTTTTATACCTTCAGCACCAAGCGAGTATGCAAACCTTTTTGATTTAGTTGTAGGTGCAAGTGCGTTGTATGGCGGTTCATGGCAAGAAGGCGCGGGGGCAGTATTTGCCGAAAATCAAGCGCTGCGCTGGTTAACTGATTTAGCAGGATTACCTCAAAGCGGCGGCGGAGTTTTTGTGCAAGGTGGAACGGTAGGGAATTTATCGGCGTTAGTTGTTGCTCGCGCCGAAGCGCGTAAGAAATTTCCAAATATTAAACGATGGGCGATTGCTGCCAGTGCGCAAGCACACTCATCAATTGCTGCGGCAGCGCAAGTTATGGATGTTGATATTCTCAAAGTTATATCCGATACAACTGGAAAATTGCGTGGGGATCAATTAGGTAAAGCCATTGATCAATATCATGGCGCAAATCAGGCACGGGTTTTCGCGGTAGTTGCAACGGCTGGCACAACTAATTTGGGAATAATTGATGATTTGAAATCGGTTGGAAGCGCCGCACATGCTCGAGATATTTGGTTTCATGTTGACGGTGCATACGGACTCGCTGCGCTTTGCGCGCCGCCAGTTCGCTCAAAATTTTCTGGTGTGGAAGATGCTGATTCTTTTATCGTTGATCCGCATAAGTGGTTATTTGCACCCTATGATGCCTGCGCACTGATTTATAGAAATCCTGAATTAGCAAAAGCCGTTCACACACAAAGCGCTTCCTACCTTGAGACGCTACACGATGGCTCTTGGAACCCAGCCGATTATGCAATTCATTTAACGCGCAGGGTGCGCGGCTTACCATTTTGGTTTTCATTAGCAGCCCATGGCAGCGACGCGTATTCCAAGGCAATGGAACAGACACTAACTGTTGCGCAGCTTGCTGCAGAATTAGTTCGCAAACATCCAAATCTTGAATTACTTTGCGAACCGGAATTATCAATAGTTGCATTCACGCGCAAGGGTTGGACAAAAGAAGATTATCTAAATTGGTCAGATAAATTATTAGCCGACCAAATTGGTTTCATCCCACCTTCATCACATGAGGGTCAACCAATTTTGCGATTCGCAATTGTTAATCCTTGGACTAAAATTTCTGATATAGAGATGATTCTAAATACCCTTTAATAATTAAGGCCATCACCGATTAGGGGTGCAAATTGTGTCCAATCTGGCGCTTTAAGCGGGGCTTTGGGCTTAATGCCATATATTCAACCGATAGACTTAATCATATTCGCTGGCGAGTTAGCGCGTAATAGTAGATGTGTAAGAGTTAGAAACGAAGGAGAGCGTAAGTGTCGGCACCTGATAATGGTTCTGTTAACTCACCCCTTGCTAAAGAGTTCGGCGCAAATGAATGGCTCGTTGATGAAATGTACGAGCAATATTTACAAAATCCTGATTCAGTTGATAAAGCGTGGTGGGATTTTTTTGCAGGCTCACCTAAAGGGGGAACTCCACCAATTCCCAAGGCAGCACAAAAACCGCCAACAATGTCTCCGATTGCGACACCTGTTGGGGCGGCCGAACCAATTACTACTCAACCAGTACTCCGTAAAAGCGCAACATCAAAACCGATGCCGGCAGATCCAATTGTTAAACCAGCACCAGTATTAATAACACCTAGTGCCGCCAGCCTTGAACCGATTCGTGGAGTTGCCGCGCGTGTTGCGGCGGCCATGGAAGCATCTTTAAGCGTTCCAACGGCAACGAGCATGCGTGCGATTCCTGCTAAGTTACTAATTGATAATCGAATTGTTATTAATAATCACCTTAAGCGCGGACGCGGCGGAAAAGTTTCTTTTACGCATTTAATTGCTTACGCGATGATTAAAGCGATGCGAGCTATGCCAGAGATGAATGTTTTTTATTCGCAATTAGATGCTAAACCCGCAGTTGGTAAGCCTGAACATATCAATTTAGGAATCGCAATTGATTTAGCTAAACCTGATGGTTCGCGCCAACTTCTGGTTCCATCCATCAAAGGTTGTGAAGAATTAGATTTCGCACAATTCTGGAATGAGTATGAAGAAATTGTGCGTAAAGCCCGTGGTGGCACACTTAGCGTTGAAGATTTTGCAGGCACTACCGTCTCACTAACAAACCCTGGAACAATTGGTACCGTTGCCTCGGTTCCACGACTTGTGCAAGGCCAGGGCTTGATTGTCGGTGTAGGCGCACTGGATTATCCAGCAGAATTTGCCGGTTCTAGTGAAGAAACTTTAGCCCAATTAGCAATTAGTAAAATTGTTACTTTAACAAGTACTTATGACCACCGAGTAATTCAAGGTGCCCAATCTGGTGAATTCTTAAAGCGAATTAACGAAATTTTACTTGGCGCTGAAAATTTTTATATTGAAATATTTGCCGCTCTTCGAATTCCTTATATTCCAATTACTTGGGCAGTTGATATTGATTTTTCTAAAGATTATGAAATAAATAAAACTGGCCGTATCCAAGAATTAATTCAGGCATACCGTACGAGTGGTCATTTGATGGCGGATATTGACCCGCTCGAATATAAACAGCGAGCACACCCGGATTTAGATGTTGTAACACATGGATTAACGCTCTGGGATTTGGATCGCGAATTTGCTACAGGTGGTTTTGGCGGTACAGAATTTGCCAAACTTCGCAGAATTCTTGGAATATTACGTGATTCATATTGCCGCTCGGTCGGGGTTGAATATATGTATATCGAAAACCCTGAAGAAAGAAGTTGGATACAAGAACACGTTGAAGTGGGCGTACCTAAGTTTGCCCGCCAAGAACAATTGCGAATTCTGCACAAACTCAATAGCGCCGAGGCTTTTGAAGCGTTCTTGCAAACTAAGTTCGTTGGACAAAAACGTTTCTCACTAGAAGGTGGAGAATCTGTTATTCCACTCCTTGATGCCGTTATTTCGCGTGCTGCAGAAAGTGGACTTGATGAAGTTTGCATAGGCATGCCACATCGTGGTCGGCTAAATGTTTTAGCAAATATTGCAGGTAAATCGTACGGTCAAATTTTTGAAGAATTCCAAGGTCACTATGCAGGAAACCAAGTTCAAGGCAGCGGTGATGTTAAATATCACTTAGGTACGGAGGGCGTATTCACAACAGAATCTGGCGCGCAAACTAAAATTTCACTCGCGGCAAATCCTTCACACTTGGAGGCGGTAAACCCAGTATTGGAAGGTATGGTTCGCGCAAAACAAGATCGACTCAATATTAAAGGCGCATATTCGGTTTTGCCAATTCTAATGCACGGGGATGCAGCATTTGCGGGCCAAGGTGTTGTGGCTGAAACGCTGCAACTTTCACAATTAGCGGGATATCGCACAGGTGGAACTATTCATATTGTTGTAAATAATCAAATTGGATTTACAACTTCACCGTATGCATTACGAACTTCGACATATGCAACAGATGTGGCGAAGTTAATTCAGGCGCCAGTTTTTCATGTCAACGGTGATGATCCAGAAGCATGTGTTCGAGTTGCACGTTTAGCCTTTGAATATCGCCAAACATTTAATAAAGATATTGTCATTGACATGGTTTGCTATCGCCGCCGCGGCCATAACGAGGGGGATGAACCAAGTTTTACGCAACCACTAATGTATAAATTAATCGACGCAAAGCGATCGACTAGGAAACTCTATACCGAAGCTCTAATTGGCCGCGGTGACATAAGTGACGCAGAAGCCGAAGAAGTTTTGCGCGATTATCAACTCCAACTCGATGCTGCATTCGTATCCGCCAGCGCTCCCGAACCGGAAAGTAAAGCTAATTTTAATATTCCAATTGCGCCGAATCCTGAGGCAGTTAAAACTAGTATTGACGAAGCAACTGCGCGCAAAATTGCGGCAACCCAATTAGCCGTTCCCGAAGGTTTTCATGTGCATCCAAAGTTGCTTCCACAATTAGCCAAACGCGTTGAATCACTAAACGATGCAACAATTGATTGGTCGATGGGTGAATCATTAGCCTTTGGCTCGCTCTTATTAGAGGGACAACCAATTCGCCTTGCTGGTCAAGACTCAAGGCGTGGAACTTTTAGTAATCGCCATGCCGTTGTTATTGATAAAGAAAATGGCAGTGAATGGACGCCACTGCGTGGCCTGATAACTGATGAAAATCAATTCTTTGTAATTGATTCATTACTCTCTGAATTTGCAGCAATGGGCTTTGAGTACGGCTACAGCGTTGCACGAGAGGAAGCACTAGTTTTATGGGAAGGCCAATTTGGAGATTTCGGAAACGGTGCCCAAACTATTATTGATGAATTTATTTCATCTGCCTTGCAAAAATGGGGAGAGCGTTCATCCCTAGTACTTCTACTTCCACATGGTTATGAAGGTCAAGGCCCAGATCATTCATCTGCTCGCATTGAGCGGTATTTAACTCTGTGCGCCGAAGAAAATATGACCGTTGCTCAGCCATCCACTCCGGCTTCTTATTTTCACTTACTGCGCTGGCACGCAAAGAACCCAGCACGCCGGCCGATGATTGTCTTTACTCCTAAATCTATGTTGCGTTTGCGTGCAGCAGCATCGAAGTTATCAGACTTCACTACTGGACATTTTCGCCCAATCATTAGTGATGGCTCAGTTGAAAGCGCTACTCGTGTGATTTTCTGCTCTGGTCGAATTTATTACGATTTAATTGCTGAACGTGAAAAACTAGGTGAGAAATCAACTGCAATTATTCGGGTAGAACAGCTATATCCACTTCCAATTGCGCAAATGGTTGCAGAAGCTGATAAGCACCCAGCAGCTAATTTACTTTGGGTCCAAGATGAACCTGCAAACCAAGGTCCATGGCCGCACATTGCGATTACTACTTCTGAATTTTTAGGTGGTACAGGTTTTGGTTCTCGCACTTTGCGTCGTATTTCACGCAGAGCATCGGCTAGTCCAGCAACGGGAAATCATCATTTGCATGAAGATGAGCAGAAAGCCCTAATTTTAGAGGCTTTCACCCGCTAATTTTATTTCTTACCTTTTCGCAAATCTAAATAAAACTTTTCCTACAATTTCATTTTTAGGGATCCATCCCCATGTGCGTGAATCGGAGCTTTCGGAGTTATCGCCTTCAACCCAATAAATATCTCCATGTTTTTTTTGGATGCGTTTAATCAAAAATATTCCAGGGCGCTCCCCCCGTTCGACAACCACGACATCGCTAAGTGAGATTTCGGCAATGGTGCTTTGAAACCAGCGCACAAAAAGCCAATCGCCATCCTTGTATTTAGGCGCCATAGAGTTACCAGAAACGGCCACCGTGCCAAATCTCTTCACGGAAGGTAGTCTGTCATCCGTACTTTAAATTAACCACGAAGCCGGACCACTAGAAAGAATTGAGGAACAGCCATGTTTGCACCCAAAACTATTGTCCATGCGCACTGCGATCTTCCATGCGGCGTTTATGACCCAGCCCAAGCAAAAATTGAAGCACTTTCAGTGAAGGCATGTATGGAAAAATATGCCGCTAATCCTGATGTTGATTTTCGCGCTCGCTCGGTTGCAATTAAAGAAGAGCGCTCACATCAAGTAAAAGAACACCTATGGGTACTCTGGACTGATTATTTCAAGCCAAATCATTTTGAAGCCTACCCACAGCTGCACACGCTATTTAACGAAGCAACAAAACTTGCTGGTGCTGCTGGTACAAAAGGAACTCAAGATATTGCAGTTGCCGATAAGTTAATTGCAAAAATCGATGAAATTGGCGAAATTTTCTGGGCAACTAAGAAATAAGTTAATTAATGAGTGATTGAGCGGCGGTGCGCGCGAGGAAAGATACTCGCTCCACCGTCGTTCTTTTTAATTGAGCAACGGCAATTTGCCGATCGCCTTCGGATACTTCACATTCAAAGGTTAAATCTTTTCCATTTATCTCAATACAACGGGCAGTTCCGCGCAGTTCCGCGCCAATAGTTGCTGGGCTAATTGCTGTAAATGCCAGGCTCACTAAAATTGTGGTTTCACCCAAATCTAAATACTCATCTAGTGCAGTAACTGCTGCGTGCTCCATAATGTTGACTAGGTGCGATTGCGCAACGACCGGTAAGTCTCCGATTCCCATTGCAAGAGCAGTATCGCCAGGGCGAACAGACATAATTGAAAAACCAACAGTGCCAATTACATCTTCGTGCGGTTTCAAAATTAATCTTCTTTTGGGAAGCGAACTTCTTGAGTATGTTCAATAGTAATTTCACGGTGCTCGATTTGGCCAAACTCATCGATTTCAATAGAAATTTCAGTCATTCGGAACTCAGTAATAACCTCAGATACTCCGCCAATTTGCACAGAAAGTAATCGATGCAGGTTTTCATGTAATTGTTGTGGGGCAATTTCTATACAACTACGTCGCAGTACATCTTGTAAAAGTTGATGTGTGTGCAGCTCGTGTTCTAGCTCTAGCTGGCACGGTGAGCAAATTGCCAAATGATCATCGAAGGCTTGGTGTTGCGCGTTCTCTAAAACTTCGCCCTCTATGACAAGAATTACAGAATTTAGAACATCTACGCAAAGCGTATCGCAGCCACAAGCGCAACTCATTTCTTCACCTTCTTTCCAGATGAAGCTTCTTTTGGTGAAGTTCCATAACCCAATTCCTTGGCATATTCAGTTAACCGCTCGCGCAACTGTTTTCTTCCGCGATGCAGGCGTGACATGACCGTTCCTGTTGGCACACCAACAATGTCGGCAATCTCTTTATAAGAAAAACCTTCTACATCGGCGAGATAGACCGCAATTCGAAATTCTTCAGGAATATCTTGTAGCGCCTTTTTAATATCGCTATCGGGAAGATTTTCGAGAGCTTGGATTTCAGCAGATTTTCCTTGATCACTTGTGTGCGAAGCCGCTGCTACTAACTGCCAATCTTCAACTTCACCGCTTGAAAGTTGTGGACGTCGTTGGTCTTTGCGGTAAGTATTAATAAAAGTTGTTGTCAGAACGCGATATAGCCATGCTTTTAAATTTGTTCCAGGTTCGAATTGATGAAAAGATGTGAAAGCTTTTAAATAAGTGTCTTGAACCAAATCTTTGGCATCATCAGGATTCTTTGTATAACGAAGTGCCGCGCCGTACAACTGATTCGTAAAGGCAAGGGCATCTCGCTCGAAGCGGAGTGTGCGATCCGCCGAGCTCTCCTTGACTAAATCCGTTGATGTCATTGATTTATAGGCTATCTGAAAATCGAATTAAAAGAGAGTTGTGGGCTCGGTGGCACAGATGCGTGAAGGATAGACTTAGCGAGTGAATGTAACCAATAGCGAAGCAAGTAAGCAGATTTGGGATGCGCCTTTTCGCGGGAAGCTACCAATTAGCGCTCGAGTTGTGATTCCAGGTTCAAAATCTGTTACAAATCGTGCTCTGATTTTGGCTTCACTTGCCACCACGAATTCGTTTTTGCATCGCCCATTGATTTCACGAGATAGCGAATTAATGTCGGCAGGGTTAGGCGCGCTGGGTGTATTAATTAAGGAAAGCAAAAAGATATTAAATGGCATCGAAGAATTAACTTGGGAAATTACACCGCAACCATTGACTGGTCCAGCAAAAATAGATGTTGGAAATGCAGGAACCGTTATGCGTTTTCTGCCCCCACTTGCCGGTCTGGCAAAGGGATCAATTTCTTTCAACGGAGATGCCAGATCGCACGAGCGACCGATAGCCCCTGTTATTGCCGCACTTGAAGAATTAGGTGTACAAATCGATCATGGTAATCGGTATAGATTGCCACTAGTAATTCATGGCACAGGTTTGATTGCCGGAGGACAAGTAACCATTGATGCAAGCCAATCAAGTCAGTTTTTGTCTGCGCTTTTATTAGCCGCGCCAAGTTTTACTGATGGGCTCAGAATAACTCATAAAGGCGGCCCGCTTCCATCTATGCCACATATCGAAATGACGATACAAATGTTGCGCGAGTTTGGTGCAATTATTGAAGTCGATAAAATTGAGAATTCTTGGAAAGTAAATCCAGGAAAACTGCACGGATGTGAGATGGTAATCGAACCCGATTTATCAAGCGCTGCGCCATTTTTATCCATGGCGATGGTCTGTGGTGGAAGTATCACAATTGCTGATTGGCCAACTTCGACAACTCAACCAGGTGATCAGTTGCGTTCTATCTTTTCGCAAATGGGTGCAATTATTGAATTTGAAAAAAGCGATTTAAAAATTACTGGTACTGCGTCAATCAATGGAATTGATATTGATCTACATGATGTTGGCGAATTAACTCCTGCAATCGCCGCTCTTGCAGCCCTTGCCGATTCGCCTTCGCATCTGCACGGAATTGGTCATTTGCGTTTGCACGAAACAGATCGACTTGCCGCCCTAACTCGTGAAATTAATGGGTTAGGCGGAAATGTGCGTGAAGAAGAAAGTTCATTACACATTACTCCTGCACCATTACATGGTGGAATTTTCCATACTTATGATGATCATCGTTTGGCAACTGCAGGCGCGGTTATTGGACTTGTAACAAAAGGTGTCGAAGTTGAAAACATCGCTACGACAAGAAAGACTCTTCCAGATTTTTCAGGATTGTGGAGTTCAATCCTTGCGTAAACGTGAGTATGACGAAAGCGATGCGCGAATTCGACCAGCGCGCAGTACGCGCCCGCGAAGCAAAGATCGCCCCACTCATGCCAATGCAATCACAGCTCTTGTAACTACCGTAGATCGTGGTCGAACTACATGTATTTCAGATGAAGGCGTAATTATTACCGCGATGAAAGCGCGCGAACTTGGGCCCAAATCAGTTGTAGTTGGTGACATTGTTTGCATTGTTGGAGATGTAAGCGGAACCGAAGGCTCACTAGCTCGAATTGTTACCGTAAATGAGCGTCGAAATGCGCTTAGCCGAACCGTAGATGATGTTGCAAAAGTTGAACGTACAATTGTTGCAAATATTGATCAATTAGTAATTGTTGTTGCATCTAGTAATCCCGAGCCACGTAGGGGTTTGATAGATCGCTTTTTAGTCTCTGCTTTTAATGAAGGCATTAAGCCAGTAATAGTTGTGACAAAAACCGATGTTGCACTGATTCCAGATTTCATAGCAGAGTATGCAAAGTTAGATGTTCAAATTCTTGATGTAGCAATTAAAACGAATTCGCGCGCGGGCGATATTGAAAAACTTAAAGCAATATTAATGGGAAAAACTTCGGTGCTCGTTGGCCATTCAGGTGTTGGCAAATCAACAATCATTAACGCTCTTGTCCCAGATGCTGGACGCATCACTGGTGATGTAAATGATGTAACTGGGCGAGGTCGTCATACATCTTCGAGTGCAATCGCGCTGCCGCTAACTGCATTTGATTGCCTTTCCCAAGGCTGGATGCAAGATGGTTGGATTATCGATACTCCGGGAATTCGAGCCTTTGGTTTGGCCCATATTGATGCAAACAAAATTGTCGACGCCTTTAGTGATTTATCACAAATTGCCGCAACTTGTATGTCTAACTGCTCACATGACGAAGCCGGTTGCCAGTTGGATATATGGGCTGCTTCTGGCGGTGCTACTGTAGTGGAGCGCAGCCTTCGAGTTTCTAGCCTGCGTTCTCTGCTTGAAATTAAAGATGCCAGCGCGACAATAAGCGATTTAGAGCAATAGAATTCAATCTATATGAACACAGATATTTCTATATGAACACAGATATTTCAGGCGCAAACTCCGTTAACTATCAAGCCGACCTTACTTTTGCGCTACATCTTGCAGATATTGCAGATGAAATAACCCTTGATCGTTATCAAGCCTTGGATTTAGTTATCACAACTAAACCAGATAACACCCCTGTTACTGATGCTGACCGTGCAACGGAGGCAGCAATAAGAGAGGCTATTAGCCGCGCGCGACCAGATGATGGTTTAGTTGGCGAAGAATTTGGTGGTGACCGCGAAAGTGCAAAGCGATATTGGGTAATTGATCCGATTGATGGAACTAAAAACTTTATGCGGGGAGTTCCAACTTGGGCAACACTTATTGCTTTAGTAGAAAGAGATGCCAACGGAAAAAAGGAAGTTGTAGTCGGAGTAGTAAGCGCGCCTGCACTTGCACGCCGTTGGTATGCCCAACGGGGAGAAGGCGCTTTTGTTAAATTTCTGGGTTCTGCACCTCGAAAAATTTCGGTTTCAAAAGTTTCAAAAATCTCTGATTCTTCAATTTCATATTCAGATTTTGTCGGTTTTGAAGAAAAATTAAATAATTTTAATTCGCTCCTCAGCCAAGCATGGCGTACGCGTGGTTATGGTGATTTTTGGTCGCACATGTTAGTTGCAGAAGGTGCAGTCGATGTTGCAATCGAACCAAAGTTAGCGCTTTGGGATATGGCAGCCCTCGATATTCTCGTACGCGAAGCCGGAGGGCGATTTACAAATACTGATGGCATGGATGGACCATTTGGTGGCAGCGGCGTTTCAACTAATAGTGCGCTACATGACAAAATAATTAAAGAATTAAAAGGAGCTAAGTGATGAAGGATCTGTTAGAACCAACCACGCTTTCAATCGAAGGAATGACTTGTTCATCATGTGTAAATACAATTGAGCGAGCCCTAAATTCCATTGAAGGCGTGAGCGCAACTGTTAATTTTGCAACCGAAACCGCGCATATCTTGGCTACCGCGGAAATTTCTGAGAAGGAATTAATAAAAGTGGTCAAAGGCGCTGGCTACGAAGCGCGTGCACTTGATGGCACTACTCAGATAGCACTTCACAGCAAGAAATCTTCTTGGGCACTTTTCTTTGCATTTATTTTCGCCGCGCCATCGATAGCGATTTCAATGATTATGAGTTGGCACCACCACATTGATACTTGGATTCTTAATCAATTGGATAATTTAAATATTCTTCATCCGCTTTATTCACCAACTGGATGGTTAGTTATCGCACTTAGTGCGCCAGTAGTTTTAATCGTTGCTTGGCCAATTCACCGCAGCGCCCTTCGAAATTTAACACACCCAACAATGGATAATTTACTT
>Ga0105052_10000783_pt1 | contig 43896 bp, 45 predicted proteins | sample FRY03_FD_78094 | JGI IMG/M metagenome (GOLD analysis project Ga0105052, IMG submission 78094) | Freshwater microbial communities from Lake Fryxell liftoff mats and glacier meltwater in Antarctica - FRY-03 | ecosystem: Environmental > Aquatic > Freshwater > Ice > Glacier meltwater ... | reverse complement strand
TTCTCTTTCTTTTGTTAAGGCATCCGCAGCCCTGTCTTTAACCTGTTTTAACGCGTTTATTCGCGCCTTCGCTGGTGGTTGGCTGGATGGGTTTGATTGCGGTTATTTCGTGTCTGCGCATAGGGTATTGATGCTGACTAAAAGTCGTGTTAACAACACGCTTATATCGTATGCGGTTTACAAAAAAGTCTGTGATAAAGTAGGCTTGTGATAAGCGTCGGGTTAAAACGATTCTTTTTAAGTAGCTGTAGCCAAATTAGCCGCAACAATACGTTTTGGGGTGTAAAGCATTTTGTTTGTGTCAGTTTTACCTAACGCAATTGCATCTAATCGTTCTTTATCTATTCTAGTCACATCGCAATCTGCTTAAATCTGCTTAAGTTTGAGTAGCCAAGCACCAATCGGCATATTTTTTACAAAAGTTTTTGAGATTGGTCTGTGACTTTTCAGCGTTATGCGTGCTTGCCATTTGCCGTTGCTTTGTCGAACAGTAGTCATCTTTCATCCTGCATAAGCTGAGATTTAGGCGTTATAAATAACTTTTAATAGCTGATGTTATGACACATTTACAGCATGCCAATGACCAGATTGACCGCCTTTTTTTTCTAATAACTTAATGTCACTGAGGGTCATGCCTCGATCAACCGCTTTGCACATATCATAAATAGTCAGTAAGCCTACGCTCACTGCAGTCAGTGCTTCCATTTCAACGCCTGTTTGACCGGTTGTTTCTGTTGTTACGGTGCAGCTGATGCTGTTTGCTGCTACATTAATAGCAAAATCAACCGCAACTTTGCTTAAGCCAATGGGATGGCACAGTGGAATTAAGTCAGCAGTTTTTTTACTGGCTTGAATAGCTGCAATCCGGGCAATGCCAAGTACATCACCTTTTTTTGCATTGCCGGCTTGAATGAGTGATAAGGTGTTTGCAAGCATGCTGATATGGCCGATGGCAATGGCAATTCGGCGCGTGCTGGCTTTATCGCCAACATCAACCATGTGCGCTTGGCCGTGCTGATCAAAATGCGTTAATTTATCCATGGGTTACCTTCTATTGACGATTAAATGTGAACTTGCACAACAAAAACATTATCATAACAATACTTACCCTGATCGCATATTTGCATGTTACGTTTATTATCGACATTATTAACAGTTAGTTTATTTAGCTCAACGCTCAGTTTTGCTGAGGGGTTCATATCGGGCAAGCCTTATGACAAGTCGATTAATCTCGATACGAGTTTGCCGCCTGATTTGCATGAAGATTTACCTGAGTTGGGGGATGTTTCTCAAACGGTGCTATCGGCGCAAGATGAGCAAAATATTGCTGAGCAAATTTTGGCTGAAGTAGCAATGAGTGATGAAGTTTTGCAAGATGCTGAAGTCGTTGACTATTTGCAAAGCTTGGGTAATCGTCTTGCGGCGGCTAGCGATGATAAACTACAAACGTTTTATTTCTTCGTTGTGAAAGATAATTCAATCAATGCTTTTGCCATGCCTGGCGGGGTGATTGGCGTGCATACGGGTTTATTTTTATCCTCCAATTCAGAGTCTGAGTTAGCCAGTGTGCTTGGACATGAAATCGGTCATGTAACCCAACATCATTTGGCGCGGATATTAGCTAAACAAAAAACGGACACCTTTAAAAACATTGCTGGCATTGCCGTTGCTTTGTTGGTTGCGCGTACTAATCCAGAATTAGCTTCTGGCGCTTTGGCAACGTCGTCTGCTGCGGGTATTCAACGACAATTAGATTACACACGTGCTCACGAACGTGAGGCTGACCGTGTTGGTTTAAGTATTTTAGAAAACGCAGGGTTTGACCCAAGAGGCATGCCTGCTTTTTTTACCACGTTACAGCGTGGTTCTCGCTTTGTGGAAGGTAGTGCACCAAGTTTTTTACGTACCCATCCATTAACATCTGAGCGTATTTCTGACGTAGAAAATCGCGTGGCAATGATGCCTTATAAACAAGTGGCATCGAGTGCAGATTATTATTTTGTACGGGCAAAATTACGCACCAATGAAGGCTTAGCACAAACCGTTATTGATCAATTTTCACATAATATTCAGACAGGGCGATATGCTAATGAAGCGGCGGAGCATTATGGTTTGGCGGTAGCAATGCTGCGAAAAAATGATGTTGTAGGCGCAAGTCGGCAAATTAAGTGGTTGGATGATCGGCAGATAAAAAGTGCATTTATTGAAAATGTAAAAGCGCGTATTGCTGTGATACAAAATAATCCGCAAAAAGTAGCAGAACAATATGCATCCGCTATTAAGCAATATCCACAAAATCGAGCATTAGTGTATGGCTATGCCGATCACTTTTTGGCCCTTAAGCAAACAAAAGAGATGATTGCGCTAGTTAAAGCCAAACAAGCGCCATATCCTAATGATGCGCATTTTTATGAATTATTAGCCAAAGCGTATTTTATTGAGCAGAAAGAGTTGTTGCGCTTTCAAGCGCAAGGTGAAGCCTACTATCGACAATATAATGTAGATAAAGCGCTTGAGCAGATGGGTTTTGCGAGTAAGGCGAAAGATGGTTCGTTTTATGAAAAATCCATTGTGGAAGCGCGTTTAAAGGATTTGCAGCGTTTGCAAAAACTAAAAAAGCAAGACTAAATTAAAAACAATATAACGTTAGAATTTAAACATGAAACGTAGAGACTTTTTAAGTTTAAGCATTATTTCACTGGTGTTAACGCCATTGAATGCGCTAGCAGCAGTGTGGAATAAAACTGCTTTTCAGGCAGAAAATAGGGTTGATGCAGAAAAAGGGCTGTCGATTTTTCGTGAAATAGAGAGTAAAGACATTGAAATCGTTGCACCTAGTGAAGCTGAAAACGGGGCAATTGTGCAAGTTGCCGTACGTAGCCATATTGCGAATACAGAGGCGATTGCAATTTTTGTCGATCAAAATCCGACGGCGCTAATTGGGAATTTTCTATTTCATCCAGCCGCTGATCCATGGCTGGTGACACGTATCAACATGGTGGAAACATCGGACATTAAAATCGTTGTGAAATCTGGTCATACCTATTTTACGGCGAGGCAACAAGTTAACGTGATAGAGAATAGGTGCGGCGGAAGCAGTCGTCATGATGAACCATTTAAATCGAGTATAAAGGTGCGCGCTAAGCAGCAAGAGGATGATCGTGAAATAACGCAAATAAATGCCATTATTACGCATCCTATGCACACGGGTTATAGCAAAGATGTTGAGGGGCAGCTTATCCCTGCGCATTTTATTCAGCTGGTGACAATTGCACTTAATCAACAGCCAGTGATTGAAATGCAACTTGGTACGGGAGTTTCAAAAAATCCATATTTCACATTTAATCTTAATAAAGCGAAATTAGGCGATAAAATTATGATTGTATGGCACGATAATCTTGGTTATTCTGATCAAGCTGATACAGTCGTCATTGCATAATTGTCATCTAGCTGCGCTATTATTTGTCGGGTCTAAATAGCCGATAATAAAGCTAGAATGGCAGCTAGAAATGGCTTTATCAGATTATTTTTATTTAAATACATAATGATAAATTTTATTTATCTAACTGATAAGTACAATCAAATTTACTAATTTAAACCAAGTCTCTATAATACTGCCATGGTTTAGAGATAAACCGCTTTTTTACAACTAACCAAAGGAAAATAGATGTCACTTATTAATACTCAAGTACAACCATTCAAAGCGCAGGCTTTTCATAACGGTAAATTCATTGAAGTTACTGAAGCAAGTTTAAAAGGTAAATGGTCTGTTTTGATTTTTATGCCAGCAGCGTTTACATTTAACTGCCCAACTGAAGTAGAGGATGCGGCGGACAATTATGCAGAGTTCCAAAAAATTGGCGCAGAAGTTTATATCGTAACAACAGATACACAGTTCTCACACAAAGTATGGCATGAAACTTCACCAGCGGTAAGTAAAGCCAAATTTCCATTAGTTGGTGATCCAACACACCAATTGACGAATGCGTTTGGTGTACACATTCCTGAAGAGGGTCTGGCATTAAGAGGTACCTTCATCATTAATCCACAAGGTGTGATTAAAACACTTGAAATTCACGACAATGCGATTGCACGTGATGTGAAAGAAACATTGCGTAAATTAAAAGCGGCAAAATTTGTAGCAGAACATCCGAATGAAGTTTGTCCAGCTAAATGGAATGAAGGCGCTGCAACATTAACACCTTCACTAGATTTAGTCGGTAAGATTTAATTCTGAGTAATTAAACGAGTATTGATTGCTAGGGCAAAACCCTAGCAATATTAAAACTGGCGTTGTCCAAAAGATAGCGCTTTTTTTGACCCTGAAATTATGTAAAGAGAGTAATCATGGCACTAGAAGAAAATATCAAAACGCAATTGCAAACATACCTAGAGATGCTACGTGAGCCTATCGTATTGGCGGCATCGTTAGATGACAGCGCTGCTGCAAAAGAGATGCATGAATTATTGGTTGAAATTAGTGCGATGTCGGACAAAATCAGCCTCGTTCAAGAAGAGAATGAACGTAAGCCATCATTTGCCGTAAAACGTGGCACAACACATAGCCAAGTAAATAAAGCAGTGGGCGTTCGTTTTGCAGGTATTCCGCTAGGACATGAATTTACCTCATTGGTATTAGCCTTGTTGCATACAGGCGGTCATCCAATGAAATTAGAACAAGAAAAAATAGAACAAATTGCTGCTATTGAAGGCGAGTTTAATTTTGTTACTTATATTTCTTTAAGTTGCCATAACTGCCCAGATGTCGTGCAGGCATTGAATATGATGTCGGTGATTAACCCAAACATTACGCATGTGATGGTAGAGGGTGGTTTATATCAAGATGAAATAAAAGCAAAAGAGATTATGTCTGTTCCCACTATTTATTTGAATGGTGAAGTATTTGGCGCAGGCCGTATGGAATTAGAGGAAATCTTGGTTAAAGTGGATACAGGAGCAGTTGCGCGCGAAGCGAAGAAGCTAGATGAAAAAGCGCCCTACGATGTATTGATTGTTGGTGGTGGTCCAGCAGGCGCATCATCAGCGGTTTATGCTGCACGTAAAGGCATTAGAACAGGTATTATCGCTGAGCGTTTTGGTGGGCAGGTGATGGATACATTAGCGATTGAAAACTTTATCTCAGTAAAAGAAACCGATGGTCCCAAATTAGTCATGGCACTTGAAGAGCATGTAAAAAGCTACGATGTCGATATCATGAACTTGCAACGCGCTGTGAGTATTACAGAGCCAGGCAAACAAGGTAATAAAAACAAAGACTTTATCGAGGTTAAGCTCGATAGCGGCGCTACGCTAAAAAGTAAAGCCGTCATCTTAGCCACCGGTGCGCGTTGGCGCGAACTGAATGTACCAGGCGAGAAAGAGTATCGTGGTAAAGGCGTTGCTTATTGCCCACATTGTGATGGCCCCTTATTCAAGGGTAAACCAATCGCTGTTGTTGGTGGTGGCAACTCTGGTGTTGAGGCAGCGATTGATTTAGCTGGATTTGTAGCGCATGTCAGTTTATTGCAGTTTGATACAGAGTTAAAAGCTGACGCAGTGTTGCAAAGAAAATTACGCTCTTTGACTAATGTCACTATTATTCCAAGTGCGCAAACCACCGCTATTACAGGTGATGGTAATAAAATGAGTGGCTTAGATTACACAGATCGTGTGACTGGTGAAGCAAAGCACTTAGTGCTGGATGCGGTTTTTGTGCAAATTGGTTTATTGCCAAATAGTGATTGGTTAAAAGGCACAGTCAACCTAAGTAAGTTTGGTGAGGTTGAAATTAATGCCCATAACGCAACTTCATTACCAGGTGTTTTTGCCGCGGGTGACGTTACTACAACGCCATATAAGCAAATTATTATTGCCATGGGAGAGGGTTCAAAAGCAGCACTAGGGGCTTTTGATTATTTAATTAGACAGTAAAAACGCAGTTAAAAAACGGTAGCAAGTGATCGCTTGTGACCGTTTTTTGACTATTTTGTTTTACAGCTGCTCATGCCCAGTAAAGAGTAGGCTGGACAAAAATTAAATAAACCTGTTAGCAAAGGCATCAGGCCTATCCATGCCCAAGTCGGTCCCGCCAGGAGTAAAGCCCAAGCAATTAATGCTAAACCTATAACAATTCTGAGTGGTCGATCGAAGCCACCTATATTCCTTTTCATTCTTTTATCCAAACAATCAATAGATTAGATGCAAAAAACCAGTATGCGCTTCACCGTGATAACTTGCTTGATATAGATCAACAGCCAGTGATTATTAAGCGGCTGTGACCAAACTTAAAGCCACTGCCTCCGCTACTTTAATGCCATCGACTCCAGCCGATAAAATGCCACCTGCATAACCTGCGCCTTCACCACAAGGATATAGGCCTTTGGTGTTAATACTTTGCAATGTTTCGTCATCACGTTTAATTCTAATCGGGGCAGAAGTGCGGGTTTCTACACCAGTTAAAACAGCATCTGCTAAATCAAAACCATTAATTTTTTTAGCAAATTCAGGTATCGCTTCACGCATAGCGGTAATGGCAAACTCGGGTAAGGCATCTGCTAAGTTAGTTAGTGTGACGCCAGGCGTATAAGATGGTGTTACTTGGCCTAATTGGGTTGAAGGCTGATTGGCTAAAAAGTCGCCAATGAGTTGCCCAGGCGCATTGTAATTGCTGCCTCCCATGCGGTAAGCATTGCTTTCTAATTGGCGTTGCAGTTCCATGCCCGCCAACGGGCCAAAAGGGCTAGACTCAGGGGGAAAGTCTTGCTCAGGTGTAATGCCAACCACGATACCAGCGTTCGCATTGCGCTCGTTGCGACTATATTGGCTCATGCCGTTAGTGACAACACGCTCAGATTCAGAAGCTGCTGCCACGACTGTGCCGCCTGGACACATACAAAAACTATAAACACTACGGCCATTTTTTGCGTGATGGACTAACTTGTAATCAGCGGCACCAAGTTTTGTTAGTAAGTCTTCACTATAGCTTTTACCATAACGTGCACGGTCGATTAAGCCTTGTGGATGTTCAACTCTAAAACCGATAGAAAATGGTTTTGCTTCAACAAATACACCGTTTTTGTGTATCATTTCAAAGGTATCACGTGCGCTATGGCCAACAGCCAATATCAAATGTTTAGTCTCAATGTGCTCGCCCGTTTGTAAGGACACACCTTCAACTGCACCATGATGAATATGAATATTATCCACGCGACTTTCAAAGCGAATTTCACCACCTAATTGAATAATGGTTTGGCGCATCTTTTCTACCACACCAACCAATTTAAACGTACCAATATGCGGATGACTGACATATTGAATTTCTTCTGGCGCACCTGCTTTTACAAATTCATGAATGACCTTGCGTCCATAATGGTTAGGATCTTTAATTTGGCTATACAGTTTACCGTCTGAAAAAGTCCCTGCACCGCCTTCGCCAAACTGTACATTTGATTCAGGATTTAACACGCTTTTGCGCCATAAGCCCCAAGTATCTTGCGTGCGTTTTCGTACTTCCTTACCGCGTTCTAATACAATCGGCTTGAAGCCTGATTGCGCTAAAATGAGTGCGGCAAATATACCAGCAGGGCCGAAGCCAACAATAACAGGTCGTTGTTTTGATGCATTTTCACGTTGCGCCACGAAATGATAACTGCTATCTGGCGCTGGATTAACATGTTGGTCACGCTTAAATTTAGCGAGCAAACTCGCTTCGTTTTTAATATCGACATCCAAGCTATACACATACAAAATGGCATGTGATTTGCGCGCATCCACACCGCGTTTAAAAATAGTAAAGTGGATTAAATCGGTTTCAGGAATGGATAAGCGCTTCAGAATTGCCGCTTTGATTTTGTCGTCTTGGTGTTTGAGCGTATTGGCTTGCTCAACAAGCAGTTTGATTTCGGTAATGCGGATCATCTTTGAAAATCTTTCACATGGGATAGTATTTATCTATCAACAATAAACATTTTACATGATATAAATAGGGCTAGTGCATTGTTTTAACTTGTCAATTTAATCTAAGTGGTTAAATGCAAGCGCTCTAAATGAAGCAATTGCACGCTCAAAAACAGCGTTAAACCTTAATCATCAACAACAATAAAAAAGATCGCTAATTTTTTTAGATAAATTTATATTTAGAGACCTTTATATTGGTTGCGCATTTAACGTAATGCCTATATTGCATAGGTTTATTTGGTTAAATATCTAATTCCAACTGTAACAGCTTTTTCAGCATTTGAACGGTCACTGGTTTTTGCTCAGTTAAAGACCATTTATCTAGCGCGTTTAATATCGACATTAGTGTCGGCAAGTCTCTGCGCAGATAGCGCAAGCAGTAAGCAATCACCTCATCTGGCAATCTCATGCCACGTTCAATGGCATGGTTTTTTAATGCTGCCGCTTTTTCATTATCCGTTAATGGCTGTAATTGATAGACCAATCCCCACGCTAAACGGGTAGCCAAGTCATCACGTAGCTGCATTTGCGATGGCGCATGTAAGCCTGCAGCAATGAGTTTATTGCCATCGGCTTTCAGTTGGTTATAGGTATTAAATAAGTCAATTTGAGCCTCATTGTCGAGGAGGTGTACATCATCGGCAACCTGTACACCAAAATTATTAGCTGCATTTAGCAAATGACTTTTGCCACTACCCGCCGCGCCCCACAAGTAAATAAAAGAAGATTCTGCAGAGTCTTCAAATAAATAATAAATGCTAGTGATTGCTTCAGCGTTATGACCAACAATAAAATTATCGAGTGATTGCGGCGGCGCTGGTTGTATATCTAGTAAGAGTTGCTTCATACTTATTTTAAGTAAGCATCACTTGTTAAGTAGCTTTTCTTAGCGTGGCGCAATCCAACAGCAAGCGCTGCACTGATGGGTAAGGCGAGTAATACGCCTGTAAAGCCAAATAATTGTCCGCCAGTTAGTAGCGCAAGAATCACGACAACCGGGTGAAGTCCAATACGCTCACCGACTAAGTAAGGTGTCAGAATGTAGCTTTCGATTAGTTGGCCAATGCCAAATACAAGCAGCACGGGTAGAATATCGGCTGGTGCGCTGAATTGCAGTAATGCCAATAACACGGCCATGCTGAAGGCAATGGCAAAGCCTAAATAAGGCACAAAGCTGAGCAAGCCAGCCAACAGGCCAATCGCGAGTGCCATTTCTAAGCCAGCTATCCATAAGCCTAAACTATAAAAGGCAGATAAAGCGGCCATAACAGACAATTGTCCTCGTAAAAATTGCGCTAAGACTTGATCAATTTCTGTGGCAATTTCTATGGTTTTTGATAACGATTTTCTGGGAACAAGATTCGCAATCCTATCAACGAGATTATCCCAATCGCGCAAAACATAAAATAAAACGACCGGTAATAATATAAGATTCGCCAACATGCCAATAAGAGCTAGGCCTTTGTTGCCAGCCATTTGTAACAGGTTGCTGACAATGTTGCCTGTTTCTTGCCAATGCTTAGTTAAAATTTGTTGAATTTGTACGATGTCGATGGCGAAATGAATGCCTAAATTGGCTTCAAGCCAAGGTTCGATTTGCGTGCGAAAGTGATCAATTAAAGTAGGCAATCTTTCTGCAATTAAGGACGATTGTTTTTGTAATAAGGGAATTAAAATCAATACGACGCCTACCATAAAAGCGATGATGCCAAAGATGACTAAGATGGTTGCAATCGTTCTGCCAAGTTTATATTTTTGGATGCCGAAAATACTGAACTTTTCGACTAAAGGGTCGCAAATGTAGGCCAGAATAGCAGCGGCTAAAAATGGCGTAATAATCGGCCCTAATTGATAAAGGACGATTAGCAATAACAGCACGACAATGGTCCAGCGATTCTCACTAAAAAGACGGGTAATTGTTACGTTGTTTTTTGGTTGATTAGCCATAGTGGGTTAAAATGTGCGCTTGTGATGTAAGCGATTAGCAAAATTATACTTAAGTTAAACCACTTAACGTAATTTATTAAGAAACACATTAATAAATGGTGAGTAACACCATACCTGAAGATATGATTGAAACAAGACGAAACGAGACTATTTTGAGCGCACATTCTAACGATACTCCGATAACCTACCGCGATGCTGGCGTTGATATTGAGGCTGGTGATGCATTGGTGGATCAAATCAAGCCTTTTGCTAAACGCACCATGCGCCCAGAAGTCATGAGTGCGATAGGCGGTTTTGGCTCAATGTTTGCAATGCCAACAAAGTTTAAAGAGCCTGTATTAGTGTCTGGTACCGATGGTGTGGGCACCAAACTAAAACTGGCGTTTGAATTAAATCAACACGATACCGTGGGCATCGATCTGGTTGCAATGAGTGTGAACGACATTTTAGTGCAAGGCGCTGAGCCATTATTCTTTTTAGATTATTTTGCTTGCGGTAAATTGGATGTTGGCACGGCGGCAACCGTGATTAAAGGCATTGCGACTGGCTGTGAAGAATCTGGCTGCGCATTGGTTGGCGGTGAAACAGCAGAAATGCCAGGCATGTATCCAGCCGGTGAATATGATTTGGCTGGCTTTGTCGTTGGCTGTGTAGATAAAGCCAATATTATTGATGGATCAAACATTGCAGAAGGTGATGTGGTATTAGGTTTAGCTTCAAGCGGCGCACATTCAAATGGTTATTCATTAATCCGTAAATTGATTGAAAAGTCTGGCATTGATATGGCGTCGGATTTCCATGGACGAAAATTTAAAGATGTTGTGATGATGCCAACTAAACTTTACGTTAAATCAATTCTGGGCTTATTAGAAACCGTCACCGTTAAAGGCATGGCACACATCACAGGAGGCGGTATTACAGAAAACGTGCCACGTGTGTTACCCAAAGGGCTAATGGCAGAAATTAGCGCTGATAGTTGGACTCTGCCACCATTATTTCAATGGTTACAAAAGCAAGGCAATATTGCGGATAACGAAATGTACAAAACATTCAACTGTGGCATTGGTATGATTGTGATTGTGGCGCAAGCCGATGTTGCTATCGCGAAAAAAATCTTAGAAGCAAAAGGCGAGACTGTTTATCAAGTGGGTAGCATTCGTGCGCAAAATGCAGGTGAAGCACCAACGATTGTTGTTTAACACATTGTTGAGTTAACAAGTGATTCGTCAATCATGACAACGAAAGATTAACCGCAGTCGTTAGACTATTGATGGTTGATTTAAACAAGGAAAAACGATGCCCCTAAACTGGATAAAGAAGTCAGCCATTTTATGCGGCTTGTTGTCTATGATGACCATGGACTTTGCACTTGCCGCGCCTAAAAAAATCACGCTTGAATATGAGCTGGAACGGGATGGCCAGTTATTTGCAAATGTGACTGAGCATTTCACGCAAGACGCTAATCAATATAAGATTGAATCGGTCACCCAGGGTATTGGAGTGTATGCATTATTGGGTAAGCGTGAGCTTAAAAGTAATGGCATTGTTACTAAACAAGGATTAAAGCCGCTTCACTTTGCATCATTGCAAAGCAGTAGCGCCAAGCGAACCTTGATTAATGATTTTGATTGGGAAAATAAGCTGTTGAAGATGCAAGTGAAAGGGCGTCAACAGGAGCAAGCTTTGCAGGATGGTACGCAAGATTTGTTGAGTATTATGTATCAGTTTATGTTCAAACCGCCCACGCAGATGACGTTTGATACACCGCTAACCATTGGTAAAAAAGTCTCTATTGCTGATTATGCGGTCACAAGTAAAACAGAAGTGTTGAAAATAAAAGCAGGTCAGTTTAATGTGGTGACATTAACTGAACGAAACACCGATGAGCCTAAAGTGATTTATTTGTCAAAAGACGACCATTATTTACCAGTGAAAGTTGTCATGTATGATGATGGGGCTAAATTTGAGCAGACTTTAACCAAGCTAACTATTGAATAACAGCATTTCATTTAAGCAACTAGCTTACCTAGGTCAAGACGGATAGCGCACCATCCATGCAACAGTGAACATTGATTAAAGCTCGACTTTAGCGCAGTAAAAACCTACCATATCAAACATGTAAAATCCGATTCGGATGAAAAATCTCATCCCGGCTTGTTATTGAGGATTCATTGATGTCCGTTAAAATCAGTCAGACTGAAAAAGACGGACAAGTGATTAATCAAACAGCCAAAGTGATTTAAACGAAACCAGTTCAACTTATTCAAGAGTTACCATTACCATGACCCCAAACTTACTCCGTCAAGCTGCGATGTTACTAAATGACATGCTGCATTTTGATAAACCAGCAGACGCTAGAATGAGCGAATTTTTTCGCAACAATCGCGATCTAGGCAATAAGGAGCGCGCATTTATTGCCGAAAGTGTCTATGGTGTGATAAGGCGTTTCCGATTTCTAAGTACGCTAACGGCGAATGATGACAATGATCCTGATGATGCACGCAAGCTTATCTTGGCGTGGTTGTTACGTGTGCAGGGCCGTAGCTTGCGCGACTTAGATGACATGCTGACCGAGCAGCAAAAAGAATGGGCAATCGCAATCAAAGCTAAATCAACAGAAAACTTTCCAATTGCGGTACAAGCGGATGTGCGTGATTGGCTATGGGATAAGCTAGTATTGCAATATGGGGAAGAGCAAGCGCTCACTATCTGCCGCAGTATGTTTGACCAAGCAACATTAGATTTGCGAGTGAATACCATTAAAGGGACACCAGAAGAAGTGATCGCAAAAATGATTGCCGAGAATATTAATAACGAAAATATCATCGCCGCCATGCCTTATTCACCGATAGGTATTCGCATGCCTAACCGTGTTGGCATTAGTCAGCATGTGTTGTTTACCGAAGGAAAAATCGAAGTGCAAGATGAAGGTAGCCAGATTTTAAGCTATTTGGTTGCGCCTAAACGCGGTCAAATGGTGGCAGATTTATGCGCAGGCGCAGGGGGTAAAACCCTAGCTTTAGGCGCACTGATGCGAAATACTGGACGCTTATATGCGTTTGACGTTTCAGAAAAACGCTTACACAATTTGGGTAAGCGTTTAAAACGTTCTGGCTTATCCAACTTAAATGCACAACTTATTAATAACGAAAACGATTTAAAACTAAAACGGTTAAATGCCAAATTTGATCGCGTGTTAGTCGATGCGCCATGCAGCGGTTTAGGAACTTTGCGGCGTAATCCTGATTTAAAGTGGCGTCAAACAGAGCAGGATGTGATTGAGTTAAATGAAAAACAAACGAATATTCTGGCACGCGCCGCTAAATTAGTTAAAGCAGGCGGGCGTGTTGTCTATGCAACGTGCAGTTTGCTCAAAGAAGAAAACGAAGTGATTGCTGAAGCATTTTTAGATGCGCATCCAGATTTTGTTTTGCTGCCAGCCAATGAAGTGTTAGCTCAGCAACAGATTAACTTAGACACAGGTCAATACTTAAACTTATTGCCCCATTTGCATGGTACTGATGGTTTCTTTGCCGCCGTTTTTGAAAAAAAATTGCCTGAAACTAAACCAATTGAAAAGTCGTTAAAGAAAGCTGTGTAATCATGGCGCTTGATCTTTCTAACACCTTAGTGGTTGGCATTTCGGCAACAGCTTTATTTGATTTGGGTGAGGCAGATCGATTATTTCAAGAACGATTGAAAGTTGATGTGGAAAAAGCCGTTATAGAATATCGGCAATATATGTTGGCGAGAGAGAATGAGCCTTTACTTGATGGTACGGGTATGCCGCTGATCAGAGCGTTATTAGACTTGAATAAATTCCACCAGAAAGACGAAGTACCATTAGTCGAAGTGGTGGTTATGTCGAGAAATAGCCCCGAAACAGGGGTGCGTGTTTTTAATAACATTCGAAAGTTAGGTTTAAAAATCAGCCGCCATGCGTTTACGGGGGGTGAGTCAGTTGCTGATTATATCGAGGCATTTGATGTAGATTTATTTCTAACAACTAATCTTAAAGACGCACAAAAGGTAATGGATGCTGGTAAGTGTGCGGTTGCTTTATTGAAAGAGCCGCCTAAAGATATTGAGCAATTGCCAAGTGATCAAGTGCGCATTGCGTTTGATGGCGATGCGGTGCTATTTGATGAAAGTAGCGAGCTTATCTTTAAATCAAAAGGCTTAGATGAGTTTCAGCAAAATGAAGATTTGCAACAGCATGTGCCGATGTTGGAAGGGCCTTACGCTGCATTTCTGCAAAAGTTAGCAAAATTGCAAAGTCGTTTGCCATTTGGCGTGGAAATGTCGCCTATCCGTTTGGCGATTGTAACTGCAAGAAGTGCGCCGGCCGAGATGCGCGTGATTAATACACTCCGCCATTGGGGTGTATATGTGAATGAGGTGTTCTTTTTAGGCGGCTTAAATAAAGCTGCTATTTTAAAAGCTTTCAAACCACATATCTTTTTTGATGATCAAGATTTGCATATTGAAACCGCATCAAAATTAGTGCCTGCTGGTAAAGTTCCCTACAAAACTGACTCTTTATTAAATAAGCAAAAATAGATAAAGTGAGTAATTAAATCAACCTATTCAATAGAGATTGCCGATGAAATTGCCTAGTCTTAATGTGCAGATATTAATTGGTGCCGTCTTTGGCATCTTAGTCGGCTTATTCTTTCAGCAAACGGGTATAGAAAATTCGACTGCTTCCTCTAGCCTATATGCCGCTACGATTGTCGGCACATTGTTTATCGATTTACTTAAAATGATTTTAATTCCATTGGTGTTTTGTAGCATTGTCGTCGGCATTGCCAATTTGAGACAACATCAACAAATGCATAAAGTTTGGATGAATACCCTTATCTTTTTTGTGTTTACTATGGCCATTGCTATGATAGTCGGCATGGTTGCGAGCACTTATTTTAAGCCGGGCTCTGGATTGGAAGTGAGTATGTTTGAAGGTGCGATGCAAAACTTTCAATCACAACAAATGCCTTTACCTGCGTTTTTTGCACACTTTCTACACAACTTATTTGTGAATCCATTTCAAGCCTTGGCAGAGGGCAAAGTGTTAGCCGTGGTTATTTTTGCTTTGTTTCTGGGTATTGCGCTGGTGATGGGTGGTGACCGCTATAAAAACATTCTCGTATTGTTAGAGGAGGGTTTGCAAGTGACCATGCGCATTGTCAATTGGATTATGTGGTTAGCGCCTTATGGCATTGCCGCTTTATTGATTAAGCTAGTTGCAATTCAAGATGTGGCCATGCTTGGCACCCTTGTGCAATTTGTTGCGATTGTTGCAGGTACGCTGATATTTCACGGTGTTATTGTGTTACCGCTACTCTTATTTTTGTTTACAGGAAAATCCCCGATTTGGTTTTGGCAAGGTGCTAAGCAAGCATTAATCACTGCATTTGCCACCAGTTCAAGTTCAGCTACTTTGCCTATTACAATGCGCTGCGCCACTGAACAGTTAGGCGTAAAGCCAGAGATTGCAGGATTTGTGCTTCCATTGGGCGCAACCATGAATATGGATGGCACTGCACTTTATGAAGCGGCAGCGGCTTTATTTATTGCAAACTTAGTTGGTGTTGATTTAAGTTTTACCCAGCAAATAATCGTCTTCTTCACGGCTATGCTTGCTTCCATCGGCGCGCCTGGCATCCCAAGCGCAGGCATGGTAACCATGGTGTTGGTGCTGCAATCTGTAGGCTTGCCTGCTGAAGCAATTGCGATTTTGTTACCAGTCGACCGCATGCTAGATACCTTACGCACAACGATTAACGTCGAAGGTGATATCACCGCAAGTTTAGTTGTTCAAAAAATTGTTTCTTAAGGCTATAAAATCGCTATGCTAAATTTTTATAAAGCCGATTTGATTGATGCTGAGGCAATTGCAAAGCTTATTAACGTTGCCTATAGGGGCGAAACAAGTCGTAAAGGTTGGACCACGGAAGCGGATCTTTTAGATGGGCTACGCACGACTACGGCCGAAATGACCAAAATGATTAAACGGAATGATGCATTCATTTTAATTGGTGTACAGAGTGATGAAATTGTGGCGACCATTTGTTGTGAGTTGCAAGTGATTGCATTTAAACATACGGTGCATTTTGGCATGATTGCGGTGAAGCCCAGTTTGCAAAATAAAGGGCATGGCAAGGACATGATTACGGCCGCTGAAACCATCACTAGGCGCGAGTGGCGGGTAGCGGGTTTTCATATGACAGTGATTTCTTTACGTAGCGAGCTAATTGACTTTTACGAGCGTCTTGGTTATCAGCGCACAGGCGAGTTTGAAGAATTTCCGCACAATCCTGGCTTATGGCAACCAAAGGTAGAAGGATTGAGCTTACAGGTGTTGGCTAAATTAGCTTAGCTTAAGCTTCATTGCTTTTTTGCATTCTCACCAGATGTAATTTCTCCAACCCATGCATGACTAATGAATAGGCGGCAGGCACAACAACTAATGTCAGCAATGTTGAAGAAATCATGCCGCCAATAATCGCAATGGATAGTGGCTGATTGGTTTCACTGCCAGCACCTAATCCAATCGCCGCAGGTAATAAGGCTAATACAATTGTCAGTGATGTCATGATGACAGGACGCAATCGCACCGGGCAGGCTTCTGTTAACGCCTCATCAATGCCAGCACCTTTCTCTCTGAGCTGATTGGTCAGATCAATCAGCAAAATTGAATTTTTTGCGACCAAGCCAATTAATAAGACCAAGCCAATCATTGAATAAATATTTAAAGATTGGTTAAACAACATCAGCCCGATTAAGCCGCCGATGATAGCCAGCGGTTGTGCGAGCATCACAATCAGCGGTTGTATAAATGAATTGAATTGACTGGCCAGTACCATATAGAGCAATACAAAAGCTAAAACAAACACAAATGACATGTTCTTGATCGTTTTACGCATTTCCTCAGCTTGACCTGTAAGTATTAACTGATATTCTGCAGGCACAATCTCCGCTGCCGTTGCATTGATGATATCCAATGCATCATTCAGCGGAATAGTTGGATTGGCATAGAAATTAACCGCATATTGCAAATCATATCGTCCAATCACCGCTGCGCCCAATGTTGATTTAAAACTTGCTACAGCATCAAGCCGTATTAGCTCTCCACTGTCATTTCGTAGGTAGATTTTAGTTAAATCAGACGCTTGTTTTAACAAGGTTTCATCCGCTTTTAAGCGAATATCATAGCGTTGCCCATCACTAATATTATCGTTATAGCTAGCGACATTAATCCCACCTGCGTACATTGAAATTGCCGTAGCAATTTCCCTAGCATTTAAGCCTAAATTGGCCGCGCGTATTCTGTCAATATCGACGCTCAGCTGAGGTAAATCGAGTTGTACATCAACATCGACTTTACCCATACCTTCGGTGTTAGAAAGCGCATCCTTAAAGCGATTCGCTATTTCGCCAAGCTCAGCTAAGTTGCTGCCAGTCAGAATGAATTGTAACTTTTCTGAGCGTTGTCCAGCCGAGATAGAAGGTGGCGATGCAAAAGCATTCACGCCTGCAATTTCTGCCAAATCTGCTTTTACCAACTTGATGAGTTCGCTTTGGCTAATATCACGTTCTTCTTTCGGTTTAAGCCTTACATTAATGCTGCCTTGGTTCACTTGTCCGCGCGAGCCCGTGCCAATAGAAGAATAATAACTATCAATTTGTGGATATTTTGACAGTTCGGTTTCAATGAGTTTAAGACGTGAATCGGTATATTCTAGGTTGGAACCTAAAGGCGTTTTCGCATTAATTCTAAAAGCGCTTTCATCAGATTCTGGTACAAATTCTTTATTTACATGCTTCAGCGTATAAAAGCCAGTAAACGCGACAAAGACCGCAGTAAAAATAAGGATAAAGCCACGATGACGCAAGGTCAGACTCAGGAGCTTTTTATAGGCACTGTCTAGTTTTGCTAGGGTATTAGCAATATTAGTATAAAAAATATTTTCCTGTTGCACCACATTTAAGTAGCGTGAGCAAAGCATAGGTGTCAGCGTGAGTGACACTAGTAATGAGATAAGTACGCCAAAAGTAACAACTACTGCAAAGGATTCAAAGAACATCCCGACGATGCCTTCCATAAAAATAACAGGGGCAAAAATACAGACTAAAGCAGCGGATGATGCCAGCACAGCAAACACCACTTCGTTGCTGCCGTTAATCGTGGCGAGGGTGCGGAATCTAGCCACGGCAGTTGGATTTTTAGCATCTTCTTCGCTGAGTTTATTGCCCAATTCGCCTGACATGTGGCGCATGATGCTTTCTCGAACCACGATGGCATCGTCCACCACAACGCCTATCAGTAAGAGTAACGCGAGTAAGGTCATGCTGTTAAATGTGTAGCCAGCAAAATACATGACAGCGATAGCGCCTAACAGTGAGACTGGTATTTCTAGGCAAATCATGACAGTTGAGCTAAATGACCGCATGAAAATAAGGACGACCAACGCAGCAAACAAGGTGCCTTCTACTAAATGTTCTTTTAAAGAATTGACAATTTGGTTAATAAAAATAGAGTCATTTGACGAAACTTCTAACTGTAAACCAGGTGGTAGATTTGGAATAATCTCTTCATCCATCTTTTTATTAACAGCATCAATAATTTGTACCGTATTCGTATTGGCAATTTTAACAATACCGATGCCGACAGCCGGCTTACCTTTAAAGCGAGCAATCTCACGATTGTCCGTAATGCTATCTTCTACTTTGGCAATGTCTTTAAGGTAAATGGATGAACCCATTAATTGCTTAACAACCATATTTTCTAAATCGCGAATATCGTGAAATTCTAAATCTAATTTAATCAGTTGCTCAGCTTTTTCGCTGACTAAAAAACCACTTGGCAATTGGACATGCTCGCGCTGAAAAGCGTCGATTAAATCATTAGCACCCAATTTATAAGCAGCCATGCGCTCGGGAGAAACGGTCACTCGAATCACCCGTTCACGTTTACCGCCAAATCGAATCTCGCCTACACCATTAATGGTTTCAAATTTCTTCTTCAATACATTCGTGGCATATAAATTTAGCTGCTGAATGGTGCGGTCACCGTTTAATGATAGCCAAATAATTGGGTTGGCATTAGCGTCTACTTTTCTGACAGTAGGTGGGTCAGTGTCAGTTGGTAAACGGTTGAGGATTTGGCTGATTTTGGATTGCACTTCATTAAAGGCAACATCAATATCTTTATCTAGGCTAAAAGTAATGCTAATGCTTGAAACCCCTGGCGACGATGCTGAGCCAATATGATCAATGCCTGGTGTTGTATTGATGGCAGATTCAATGATGCTGGTAATGCTAGTGTCAATCACCTCGGCATTGGCGCCGCGCAAAGTGGTGGTAATGGTAATGACAGGAAAGTCGACCGAAGGAATGCGGTCAACCCCGATGCGGTCATATGAAATGAAGCCAAATAAAATAATCATGCCTGACAGCATCCAAGCAAGGACGTGTCGTTTAATGGAGAACTCAGGTAGTGTCATATTAGGAAAGTGTCATATTAAAATCTAAATTTCTGCAGTTTTACGCTTTTTTGCAATTTCTACTGGTGCTTGATCAGTTAAAAAGCCAGCGCCATCTACAACAATCGTGTCATCGATTGTTAATCCAGATAAGATTTCTATCAATCCATTCTGGCGCAATCCTGACTCAACGATAATCTGATGCGCTATGTTATTGCGAACAACATAAACGACTTCACCTGCTGGTCGCAACACAAGACTTTGTTCTGGAATCATAGTGGCTGCAGAATGCTCACTTAATACAACAGTACCAGTCACGGTCGCCCCTGGCTGCCATCCTTGCGCATTTTTTACATCTGCTATCACATCTATCGTTCGTGTGACTTCTGCAATAAGCGGCTTGAGCTCACGAATAACGGTTTCTACCATTTGATCACTAGTGGGTGTTTTGAGCCGTACAATTAAGCCAGGTTTAAGTTGCGCTCCAAGCTGCTCTGGAAAAGGTAAGTGCGCGCGTAAAATTTGTTTAGAGACTATTTGCACAATGGTGTCACCGACACGCAGATAATCACCAGTATCGACTGGTTTACTTTCAATAATGCCAGCGACGGGGGCAATTATTTTTGACTTACTACTGTCATGATTGATAGTAGCAACACGTGCTTTAGCAGCGACGAGTTGTTGTTTCAATACGTTATTTTGGGCGACTTCATTATCAACTGCATTTTGAGAAATAAATTTTTTGTCGATCAATGTCTGATTACGTGAAACGATTTTTGTTTGATTTTCTAATAGCGCCTGAATCCTGGCAACTTCAGCCTGCGCCTCGTTGCGTTGCATCATGGAGTCAGTGGCATCTAGCGTGGCGATAAGCTGACCTTTTTTGACGGCATCACCTGTATTGACATATACCTTGATAACGCGTGCCGCCATTTCTGCAGCCAATATTGGGTTGACTAGCCCTTCAAGCGAACCCACTGAAGTTTGAGTCACTTCAATGACATGATTTTTGACCGATGAAACGGTTACTAATGTGGCTCGTACCTCAGATTTTTGATCAGATGAAGTATTGTCAGCCCCACATGCATTAAGCAGTGCAGACAGAAAAATAACTGAAATAATGAAAGGATATTGAGGCATAGTTAAGCGGTTCAATCTTAAATGGTTAAAGTGTTTATGGCGGATGAATCATAGTTCATTAATTGCTGACCAATCAAAAAAAGGACCTGGGTCTGTTTTACGCCCTGGTGCAATGTCTGAATGACCAACCACATGTTGAATAGGATAAGTTTGTTTTAAAGAGGCCAGTAAACTATTCAAACTATTGTATTGCGAAGATTCAAATGGATCAAAATCAGATCCTTCAAGCTCTATTCCGACCGAAAAATCATTACATCGTTCACGGCCTTGCCAATTTGATGCGCCAGCATGCCATGCGCGTTTACTGCAAGGCACAAATTGAATCAATTCCCCATCCCGCCTGATTAGGAAATGCGTGGACACTTTAGCGGTATAAATTTGCGCATAATAAGGATGTTCATTCGGATCGAGCTGATTCGTAAATAACGCAACAATGCCATGGCCGCCATATTCTGATGGAGGCAGGCTAATATTATGAATAACCACCATGTCGATTGCGCAGTCGTTTGCCCTGTCATCAAAATTAGGTGACACGATTTGTTTTGCACTGGCGATAATGCCCTTAGTGTCGATCCTATACGGTGGATTGTGTGGCTTTTTCATTCCGTTTATTTTAGGTTATTTCTACCTAAAAACGGATACTAATGTAAAATAAATCAATTCTTTTTTAGAGCATTTCATATGGTATTTATTGCATTATTAGCCATGCTGTTCGTTATCCTGATTGCAGCAGAGATATTCACCAATGCACTAGAACATCTGGGCGAAAAGCTGGGTATATCAGAAGGGGTAACCGGCTCTTTATTTGCCGCAATTGGCACAGCATTACCAGAAACGATGGTGCCGCTGTTGGCTATTTTTTCTTATACCGAACAAGCTGGAAATGCCAATGTGGGTCATGAGATTGGCGTTGGCACCATTATCGGCGCACCTTTGATGCTATCAACACTGTCAATCAGCTTAATGGCGTTGGCAGTGTGGCGTAGGCGTGGGTGGTTTGGACATCTTCGGCCAGAACGAACAGGATTAATCAGAGATTTGAATTTCTTTTTGGGCGCTTTCACATTGGCTACTGTTTCAATGTTTGTTCCGCACTCGTTTCCATCCGTACGCTATGGTATTAGTTTTGTCATGGTTTTAATCTACTTTATTTATGTATTGATGACGATTAATGCATCAAAAGTATTGGTGCATGACGGGCATGGTACCGAGGCGGAAAGTGATTTATTCTTAAGCAAATTTGGCTTTCCCAATAATATGTTATTGATAATTTTGCAGTTATTACTAGGATTGGTTTTGCTGGTTTATGGGGCAAAAGGATTTATTAATGAAGTGGAAGATGCAGCAAAGATTATTGGTATTTCTACCTTATTGCTTTCATTATTGGTGATTCCAATCGCAACTGAGTTGCCAGAAAAGATCAATAGTATTTTATGGATACGTAAAGGCAAAGACACTTTGGCGTTTGGCAATATTACTGGTGCAATGGTATTTCAAGGCACGTTGCTACCAGCTATCGGTATTTTATTAACTCCCTGGCAGGCGCAGACTGAGGTTGTATTGGGTTTGGTAGCTACCTTAATAGCCACGATTTGGTTGCGCATTAGAATTGCAAAAGGCGGGCTACTGGTTTGGCACTTGTTCGTTAATTGTTTGATTTACTTAGCTTATCTACTAATTGTGTTGTATTAAACTAGACTGATATTTATACAGGTTTAGCATGCTTCCAGTATCTCGTCATCCGTACTTTGCGCATCATCTTTTACTAGCCTTCATTTTTTGGCTATGAAACTAATAATGGCAACAGGGCTAACGCTTATTTGGAGTTTTGGGCTGACAATCTGGATTGTTGCAGTAAACAGCACCATCAACCATATGTATTTCAGTTTCAGGAATATGTAACCCACATGCATTGCAGGCCACAATTTTCTCAGATGATGATTGATGTGAGTTGGTCTTATTGACTGTAAGGGAAGCGATAAAGCGCTTGAATACAGCATAAAGGATCCAAATTAAGACAATTAAGATTAAAATTCTCAGCATGACAATAATTTTAACGTGAAAGCTATCATTAGGGTAGCAAATAAAATTAAGTTTAAAGTGTAGCCTTGCAAAGGCCGTAAGCGCTTAAGCTGATATACTAAAACGTGGTGATTAAAAAAACAAATTCATGGCTAGTTCACAAGAGCTATTAGATTTTCTAAGGCATGTAGAGCGACGCGCTTTCAAGCAAACAGCTTACGCTGTGCGCGATGAGCATGCGGCGATGGATATTGTGCAAGATGCGATGCTGAAACTCGTAGATAAATATCCTGATAAACCAGTAACAGAATATCCGATGTTATTTCAGCGCATTTTGCAAAACACCATGCGTGATTTTTGGCGTCGTCAAAAAGTGCGCTCACTCTGGACCACTTTGCTTTCATCATTTAGTACGCAAAGAGATGATGGTGAGGCGAGCGATCCGCTCGATATCATGGACGTTGATGGCGGCTCTCAAAATCCTGCAACTCAGCTAGAGGGAAGTCAAACGCTTCAAGTGATTGAAACTGCATTGCAAAAATTACCAACACGTCAACGAGAAGCTTTCGTATTGCGTTACTGGGAAGAGATGAGTGTGGCCGAAACTGTCGAATCAATGGGCTGTTCTGAAGGTAGTGTTAAAACGCATTGTTCGCGCGCATTGCACACAATGGCAACATTGCTAGCGCAACAAGGATTAGGCACAGTAAAAGAGTTAAATAATAAGGGGTAGCGTCATGAAGAAAGACAATACAGATTACGAATATAATGCAGATGTGCAGGGTAAGCAGATTGCTGCATTGTTGGATGAAAACGCGCAGCGTTTAAGTATGCGCGTTTTGAAGCAACTCGAAGATGGCAGAAACTTAGCGGTCAGCAGACATCAAAAACTACAAGGCTCAACGGTTAATGCGGATGGTACATTAAGTCATTGGGTTAGCTGGGCTGAACATCATCGCATTGCGATGGCAGGATTAGCGTTGGTGGTTCTAGTGAGTGCTTTTTTGACAGTGCAAAGCTTGAGTGCGAACGAAACAAGTGATGCATTTTTGCTTGGGGCGGATTTGCCGCCAGAAGCATTTGTAGATAAAGGATTTGAACCAGCGCTTAATCAATCGGCGAGCTTATAACGAGGGCGCAATTTTTAAATCTAAGGTTTGAGGTTGAATGAAAAAGTTTTGGTTGGTAACTAGTTTCTTGTTTGTGCTGCATGTGCAGGCTGAAACAAATCCAGTATATTTAACAATGGCTGATATTGGTGTGATTAAAACATCTTTGAGCGAAGATGCCCCTGCAAAAAAATGGGCTGAATTGACTGAGCAGCAACGTAGCGTTTTGACTCCTTTATCTGCGGAGTGGGATACGCTCAGACCTTGGCAGCGAGAAAAGATGCTTGATATTGCCGCAGATTACCCAAAGATGGATTCAAAAAAACAAAAGCGTCTGCAAAATCGATTGAATGCTTGGAGTCGTATGACACCATATGAACGTGAAAATGCACGTAAACGTTTTCAAAATTTTCACAGCTTGAGCGCAGAAGATCAGCAAACTTTACGTAACAAATGGGCGGAACATCAGAAGTTGCCAGAGCAAGAGCGTGAAAAAATGCGTAAACAATCTGGCGAAGTTTATTATGATCCAGAGCTAGATTAATCTAGCGCTTATTTGGATTGGTCACATTGCCCACTCATTGATTTGGTGGGTTTTTTGATTGTTGTTTTGGACAAAAATTATGAATCACTCTATTGGTTTAATCCGTCGTTTTGCAGCTTGTGTTTATGAGTTTTTGTCATTGCTTGCGCTGTGGTTATTATGTACTGCTATTTTTATGATGTTATTTGATATTGCAGATACATCCTTAAAACGGTTCTGCTTACAGCTGTTGCTATGGCTGGCAACGGGTGCTTATTTTATACGTTGTTGGGTTATAACAGGACAAACGCTGGCGGCTCAAGCGTGGAAAATAAAGCTTGTTAATCAGCAAGGTGAGACATTAACCATTGCTCAGGCAATGTTAAGATATGTGTTCGCTACGTTTTCTATGCTCGGATTTGGCCTTGGATTTTTATGGGCGTTTATTGATAAAGAGCAATTATTTTTACATGATAGGCTATTAAAAACACGCTTAATTAAAGTGCGCCAAGAGTAAACTTAAGTACAGAGTCATCTCGTTAACGTCGTTCAATCATTAAAATGAGTGTTAAGCCGCCCAGTAGGAACAATAGTGTTGGACTAATGGCACTGATTAATGGTGGCCAATCATTAAGTACGCCCAAGTGACTAAACACGCGATTCATGATTTGATAAACAACGCCAAGTAAAATGCCAATAAATATTTTGGTGCTAGTGCTTGAAGACCGCTGCTGTAAAAAGCCAAAAGGTAGCGCCAAAATCACCATCACAATAGAAGCCAGCGGATAGATGAGTTTTGCCCATAATGCGACGTCATAACGCGTCGTTTTTTGTTTATTCTTAGTTAAGTGTGAAATGAAGGAGTATAAATTCCATGCGGACATTTTTTCTGGAGCAACAAGCAATACGTTTAACAATGCCGGCCGAATGGCGGAGTCCCAATTTGCTTGATTGAAAAACTCCGTTTTGATCTGATTTTGATCGGAGTTGCTGGCCTCTGTAAATTGTGTTTGCGTGACTTCGCTTAATTTCCAACGACTATCTAAATAGTCAGCTTTTTTTGCATTGCTGATGGACCTTAGTTTAAAATTTTCATCAAATTCATAAATGATGACATCTAGCAATGTTGCATCTGGCAGTACTGTCGCTACATTAATAAAGCTTTTGCTATCTTTTACCCATAAGCCAGATTTGAAGTCCTGTGCGACGACTGCATCTGTTGCTTGAATGCGCATACGTTGCGCTACCTTCTCAGTAATTGGAGTGATTAGTTCGCCTATAAGGAAAGTGGCGATGGTGAAAAGCAGTCCGACTTTTGCTAAGGTAAAACCGATGTTTGCAATGGAAAAGCCACTCACGCGCATGACAATTAATTCGGAGCTGCGACCTAATGTGCCCAAGCTGACCATCATGCCAATGAGAACCGCGACTGGGGTTACTTCATAAATATGCCCTGGAATACTAAGCAAAACGAAAACAAGCATATTGGAAATATTGTAATTGCCACGTCCTAGGTTCTCGAGTTCTTGAATGAAGTCAAAGAATGAAAACATTGCAATTAAACCCAGCAAAATCATTAAGATGCTTAGCGTAGATTCTTGCCATAAATAACGGTTAAGGATGCGCATGATTAACTCAGCTTTTTCAGTTCTGATGCGGATCGTCTAGGGATTAATCTCGTGATTGCCACCGGTAGTATAGGTAGTAAATAATTACGGCGATAGAATAAATAAATCGCCAATAAGGCAAATAAACCATGTGCTGGCCATAATCCAATAAGCGGGTGAATTTTGCTTTGCGTTATCCATGCTTCAAAAATATTGAGCATATTATTGTAGATAATGAAAATAAAAACTGCCAGCATCACATTGAGAGAACGCCCTGCACGTGGATCAACAAAACTTAATGGAATGGCTAATAGGACGAGAATAAAAGCGGATACAGGAATCGCTAATCTCGATTGAAACTCAGCCTTATCTCTAGGATTTTCGCTTGAAATAAGACTTATTGAAGGAATGGTTTCCGTTTTCGCGACTTGAGTGGCTACCTCTTTCGTTTCAAGACGAAGCGCATAGCGTTCAAATTCGGTAGATGACATTTCTGCTGAATTTGGTTTGCCCTGATAGCGTCTGCCATTCTCTAACAGGATAAAGCGGTCGTCATTTTCAGCGGTATAACGGCTGCCTTTGCGTGCAACAATAATGCCTGTTTTTTGATGTTGGGTTGATTGAATAAAGACGTTCTTGACCACATTGCCGAGCTCATCAAAGCTTTCAACAAAATAAACACGCTCACCGTTATTGGACTCTTTAAACACCCCAGGACTGATAGAAGACGATTCGTCGCGTGCTTTCAGTTGGTTTTCATAATCGGTGACTTTTTGGTTCGCCCAGGGCATGACAAAAAAACTCAGCGCTGTAATGATAATAATAACGGGTACCGCAAAGTTAAGAACAGGGCGAATCCATTTGGTGATCCCTAAACCAGAGGTTAGCCAAATGACCATTTCGGAATCTCGATACCAGCGTGTTAAGGTGAGTAACACGGCTAAAAAAATGGTTAATGATAACAGCGCGGGCAGAAATCGAATTAAATTAAAGCCTAGTATCGTCATTAGGGCGTCATTAGGTATCCATCCTTTTGCTGCTTTACCAACCAAAAAGCCCGCGCGTTGAGCGACTACAATGCCAATCAAAATAAGGAATAGGGCCGTCGCTGTAAAGATGAGTTCGTGCGAGAGTGATTTTTTAAAAATTTTCAATTGTGAGATTACACTTTGATTTCATAACAAAACACTGGATAATTGGTTAAATATTTTCAGATAACAGTATAAGGTTTATTACATGGAATTTAGCATAAAAAATGGGAATCCTGAAAAACAACGTAATGATTGTTTGATTGTTGGGGTATTTGAGAATAAAAAATTGTCAGCATCAGCAGCATTATTAGATGCTGCTTCTGAGCACGCGATTACTGCTGTGGTTAAAGCTGGCGATATGGATGGTAGCTTAGCCACTACTTTATTAATGCATCAATTGCCAAACGTGATGGCGGGGCGTGTGCTATTGGTTGGCCTTGGCAAGCAAGATGAGTTTGGTGTAAAGCAATATTTAAAAGTGGCGCGTGCCGCTGTTAAAGCGCTACCAAAAGCAGCTAAAGAAATTGGATTTTATTTAACAGAGTTGCCAGTAGTCGAAATGACGTTACAAGCAAAAACAGCGCAATTGGTGGAGATTTTTTTAGATACGACTTATCAAATTAATGCATTAAAATCTAAAAAAGCAGAAGCAATTGGCTTAAAAAAAGTGGCCATATTTGTTGAAAAAGGACAAGAGGAGGAAGCAAAAATTGCTTTAGTACAAGGCTTAGCGATTGCAGAAGGTGTGCGCATGGCAAAAGACTTAGGCAACTTGCCTGGGAATGTTTGCACCCCAACTTATTTAGGCAAGCAAGCAAAACAGCTCGCAAAAGACTATGGTTTTAAAGTCGAAGTATTGGATAGAGCGCAGATTGAAAAATTGGGCATGGGTGCATTCGTCGGTGTGGCGCAAGGTAGTGATGAACCGATGCGTTTAATTGTATTACAGCATCAAAAAGGTAAACAAGAGCAAAAACCAATTGTGCTAGTGGGTAAAGGCATTACTTTTGATACGGGTGGCATTTCACTCAAGTCAGGCGCTGAAATGGATGAAATGAAGTATGACATGTGTGGCGCGGCTAGCGTATTAGGTACGTTTAAAGCCATTGGTGAAATGGATTTGCCCATTAACGCGGTTGGCATTATTCCAACTTGTGACAATATGCCAAGTGGCAAAGCATTGAAGCCAGGTGATATTGTAACGAGTATGTCAGGCCAAACGATTGAAGTACTGAATACAGATGCAGAAGGTCGTTTAGTGTTATGCGATGCGCTGACTTATGCAGAAAAATTTGAGCCAAGCACGGTGGTAGATATTGCGACATTAACAGGCGCTTGTGTGATTGCACTAGGTCATCATGCTTCTGCTGTCTATAGTAGCCAAGATGCGCTAGCAGCAGAGTTGATTGCTGCAGGTGAGGCGGCACATGATAGAGCTTGGCATATGCCATTATGGGATGACTACCAGTCGCAACTTGATAGTAACTTTGCGGATATGGCGAACATTGGCGGGCGCGCTGGCGGTAGCATTACAGCAGCTTGTTTCTTGTCTCGCTTTACTAAAAAATATGATTGGGCACATTTAGATATTGCAGGAACTGCTTGGAAATCTGGTAAAGCTAAGGGTGGAACGGGTCGACCAGTGCCTTTATTGGTGACATTCTTAATTAAACGTGCCGCTAGTCATTAATTTACTGTTGATATGACACGGGTCATTTTTTATTCTAACGTCAGTGATAAGCAAGCTGCGTTAATGATTTTAATACGCAAAGCGCTGGCAAAAAGACATTTAATAACGTTGTTTGCTGAAAGCGAGCAATCGGCAAAAGTGTATAGTGATGTTTTATGGCAACAAGAGGCTATCAGCTTTTTACCTAATGTATTGGCGTCAGATGCTTTAGCAAACCAAACGCCTGTGGTGATTGGTTGGCAAGATGATCAGCTGTGTCAGGATGATATTTTAGTTAACCTGGCACAGCGTCAATTAACGGTCTTTAGTCGGTTCAAACAGCTTGTTGAGTTGGTTGGTACGGATGAGCAAGATAAAGCGTTAGCAAGAGAGCGTTTCAAATTTTATCGTGATAGAGGCTATGAAATTAAGCATTTTGATGAAGCGCAGTTAATTCATTAAATGATGACTTTTTTAGAATAGGTAGAGTGCATTTTGACAGAAAATAAAATCCCAGTATTAACAGAAGTTTATAAACCAAAACCAGCTGTCATAGTTGCAGTCAATCAGCCTACTGAAGTGACTGGTGATTTGGTCGCTAAAGTGATGGCGCAAGTGAGGCCGAGGCTAGAATCTGAAATTACAGCATTTGTGTTAGATGAACTGAAATCTGAAATTAAAAAAGCACATCATCATGTGATTGAATCGACACAAAACTTTGTCGATAAAGCAAAAGCGGATCTAAAAACTGAGTTGCCAACAATGTATCAAGAAAGCGTTAAGTTGGCACAAGGCGATGTGGATGCATTTAGACAAACTGTTTTAGATGATGTGTTAATGTCAACCCGCAACAAGATGATTGATTTTCAAGAGGGTATTGTTCTAGCGTATCAGCAACAAATCAATGAAACGCAATCAGCCATTGCTAAACGCGCAGTAGAGAGTGCAGCCGAGCAAATTAGCATGATGCATAGTCAGGTCAGCTCCATGCAGGAGGAAGCATTTGCCAAGCTTAGACAAGCCTTTAGTGTAGAAAAAGATAGCATGCTAAATGCGGCAAAAACCGAACTTAATACCGCATTCTCAAGCCAAATGATCGAAGCGCAAGAGAAGTTGAAAGTGAATATAGAAGCTGCGTTAAATAAAGCAATACCTGACATGGAAAGTCGTCTGCTTGCGCAACTAGTGACAGATTTGCAGCAATTATTACTTAAAGTAAAGTTTGTATTACCTGAATAACGATTTACTCCACTAACTTAGCGTAAGCTTCCGCAGTCAGCAAATGCTCGGTATCATGAATATCTACAGGCTTAAACTTAAAAATCCATGACTGATATGGATTATCGTTAATCGCTTCAGGCATATTGGTTAACGCTTCATTGACTTCTGTTACAACGCCATTCATAGGGGCGTATAGTTCGGAGCCTGTTTTGACGGACTCTACTAAACCGCACGATTGCTGTGCGATTAATGTATTGCCAATTTTAGGCATTTCAAGATACACAATGTCGCCAAGCAAATCCTGTGCATAGTCGGTTATACCTGCAAGCCAGTTGCCATCATCAGATTCTTGAACCCATAAGTGTTCTGCGGTGTAATGTAAAAGTAGGGGTATTTTCATCATTCAAATTTAATTTAAGTGTTTAGTTTTAGAAAAATATGCCGTTATTCTCTCATAAATCGTGAATGCTGGAGCATGGACGATATTAACTAGGTGTTGATAGACCTGAATTTTCTTTTAAAAATACCAAATAACTGATTGACTTATAAGCATTTTGTGACGTAATATAAGTCCAGTTATAATCGTAAAGTAAGGGGTTTTTGTGAAATTTTCTTTGAAAAAATACATGCTAGTTGCGATTGCTATTTCGCTTGTATCTTTACCAGTTGAGTTTTCAGTGACGCAAGCACTCGCGCAAGATGGCAGTGCTAAATCAAAAAGTATAAAAAATGTCAGTTACCAAAAGAAACAAGCGAATAAGGACAAACTGAAAGCCGATCAGTTAGCGTGGAGTGAACAACGTGCAAAAGACTTAGGTGAGCATTATGATGGCAGTTCATTGCCGCAACTTGCTTCAGATAAAGTGTTGGTTGTTAGTCAAAATACCGGTGAGATTAAATACGCTAAAAATAGCAATATTGTCAGTCCGATAGCCTCCATTACTAAATTAATGACAGCGATGATTGTCTTGGATGCCAGACAATCTTTTGACGAAATCATTGACATTTCTAAACAGGATGTTGATAAGATTAAAGGAACGAGTTCTCGGCTAGGTCTGGGCACGCAATTAACCCGTGCGGACATGTTTAGATTGGCGTTGATGTCATCAGAAAATAGAGCTGCATTTTCGTTAGCTCGACATTACCCTGGTGGGCAAAGTGCTTTTGTAAAAGCGATGAATGTAAAAGCGCTAGTGCTTGGCTTGACCAACTCAAACTTTGCTGAGCCGACTGGTTTAATGTATCAAAACACATCAACAGCAGAAGACTTATATAAACTCGTCGCGGCCTCTTATCAATATCCAGAAATTAGAAATGCAACAACCATGCCTTTTTATCACCTATTAATTGAAGGGCATAAAAATCCAGTTGAATTCAAAAATACCAATAGTCTAGTGCGAGATGGTGAATGGGATATTGGACTATCAAAAACAGGCTTTATTAATGAGTCTGGCCGGTGTTTGGTGATGCAAACGATCATGGCTGGTGAGCCAGTTATTATGGTATTTTTAAATGCCAAAGGTACCTATGAACGTACTGGCGATGCTAACCGCGTGCGTAAATGGATTGAATATAATCATACGAATGACCTCATTGCCAATCAAAGTGTTGTGAATCCAAAAGGGGCGCATCCGAAATTAGTCATGAGTGGACAAATTTATCAAAATTAAACGGACAATTAATGAATCAGTTAAGGATAAGTCATCTTAAGGATCCGTAATGATAACGCAATAAAAAAAGTGGGTTAAACCCACTTTTTTATTGCGCTTACTTTGTAGTTTTCTTAGCTGGCACTTTCTTAGTTACCGTTTTCTTTGTCGGTGCTTTTTTTGCCACTGCTTTTTTCGGCGCTTTAGCTTTTGTTGGGCTACCTTTAGCTTCTTTTTCTGCCAATAAGCCGATCGCTTCTTCGAACGTTAATTCCTCAGGCGCGATGCTTTTTGGCAAAGTAGCACGTATTTTTTTATGCTGTACATAAGGACCATAGCGACCATCGAATACTTCAACACGACCCTCACCAGAGGGGTGCTCACCTAAATCAGCAATTGGTGCAGGACCAGTGTTCACTTGCGCAATTAACTCAACAGCGCCAGCCTGATCAATAGTAAACACACTTTGCGTTTTAGGAATCGATTTAAATTTGCCATCGTGATTCACATAAGGGCCAAAGCGACCAATATTAGCAACAATCTTTTTATTGGTATTTGGATGAAGTCCTAAGTCGCGCGGTAAAGATAGCAACATATTGGCCACCTCAATATCGACATCGCTAATGGCAAACTCTTTAGGCACACTGACACGTTTTGGTTTTTTCTTGTCCCCTTCTGCTGCAACGCCTAATTGGATATATGGGCCATAAGGGCCATTCATTAAATAAATTTCTTTGGCTGTTTCTTTATCGATGCCAATCGCAACGGGATCGGCGCCAACTTCTGCCGCACCATTGACGCTGCGTTTGTAATCACATTTTGGTTCGTCGTTATAACCAGTGCAACCGATAAATGTGCCATAGCGACTCAGTTGTTTTTGTAATTGTTTGCCACACTTAGGGCACTTTTCATCAATGAGCTCATTACCAGGGCGATCAACATCTGCTTTGCTCGTAACTTGATTGTTAAAGCCTTGCCAAAACTCATCCATCAGCGGCAGCCAGTCTTGCGTGCCATCGGCCACATTATCGAGTGCGTTTTCTAAATTCGCGGTAAAGTCATAATCTACATATTTGGTGAAGTGCTCGGTTAAGAACTTATTCACTACGCGACCAACATCGGTTGGTGTAAAGCGTTTTTTATCTAACAACACATATTCGCGGTCTTGCAATGTGCTGATAATACTCGCATAAGTAGAAGGACGACCAATGCCGTATTCCTCCAGCGTCTTAACTAGGCTCGCTTCACCATAGCGCGGTGGCGGCTCTGTAAAATGTTGATCACCATAAATTTTGTCAACCTCTAATACCTCGCCCGTTTCTAGGCGCGGTAGCTTCGCTTCGGCATCATCGTCTTCTGCACTGTCTGAGCTTTCTTTATAGACAGCAATAAAACCTGGGAATACTAATGTTTGACCACTCGCACGAAATAAATTAGCTTCAGAGCCAACACTTAAATCGACGCTAACCGCATCAAAAACAGCAGGCGTCATTTGGCAAGCCAGCGTGCGCTTCCAAATCATTTCATATAGCTTAAATTGCTCATCATTCAAATGTTGGCGAACTGCGGTTGGTGTCCGTGAGATATCAGTAGGACGAACTGCTTCATGCGCCTCTTGCGCATTCTTTGCCTTTGTCTTATAGCCAATTGGCGCTTTAGGTAAGTAATCCGCATCAAAATTCTTTTTAACGTGATCACGAATCTCTATGATTGCTTCATTAGCTAAACTGAGTGAGTCGGTACGCATATAAGTAATTAAACCCACTGTGCCGCTGCCAACATCGATACCCTCATATAACTGCTGCGCAATACGCATGGCGCGACTCGTGGTAAAACCAAGCTTACGCACAGCTTCTTGTTGTAAAGTGGAAGTGGTAAATGGTGGCGCAGGGCTACGTTTACGTTGCTTTTTCTCTACGCGAGAGACCGTCGTTTTACCTGCGCTAGCCAGTAAGAGTTTGCCAACAATATCGACTTGCTGGCCATTATTAATGACGGTAAATTGCTCTACTTTTTCGCCATTTAATAGAATCAATTTTGCGCTAAAGCTATGGTTATGTTTAAGCGCATCTAAATGAATGCTCCAATATTCTTGGCTTTTAAATGCTTCAATTTCTAATTCACGTTCTACAATTAATCGCAACGCAGGGCTTTGCACGCGACCAGCAGATAAGCCACGACGAATCTTTTTCCATAATAATGGTGATAAATTAAAACCAACTAAGTAATCTAAAGCGCGCCTGGCTTGTTGCGCATTAACCAAATCCATTGCAATATCGCGTGGATTATCAATCGCATATTGCACAGCGGTTTTGGTAATTTGGTTAAACTCAACCCGTTTGACTAGCTTATTTTTGAGTAGATTTTTTTCCGCTAAAATTTCGGCAATGTGCCATGAAATCGCCTCACCTTCACGGTCAGGATCGGTTGCCAGATAGATGCTGTCCGCTACTTTTACCGCTTTGGTAATCGCATCCATGTGTTTTTTGTTGCGCTCAATAATGTCATATTTCATGGCAAATTGATTGTCAGGATCAACCGCGCCGTTTTTGGGAATAAGATCGCGCACATGACCATAGGAAGCCAACACTTCGAAATCATTTCCTAGATATTTCTTAAGTGTTTTGGCTTTTGACGGTGATTCAACAATAAGTAATTTAGACATTAATATAGATAAAAATATTATTTGATAAGTATTTCTGATAATAGCAAGCAAAGACGAATTTGCACAATGAATTACTAAATACAAATAGAAAAAAGAGTGAAATTAGGCTTAATGAACGTTTAATTGCGACTGAATTCTATTTTATTTCCCTCGATATTGGTCATACTCAACGCTGCGCCAGCGGTGGCAATATCACCAAATAATGGATCTTCATCATCACTTTTGGCTTGGCTAAGACTTTTAAAATCATATAAATCCGTGTCGGCCAAATGCGAAGGTTCAATATTGGTAATGGCGCGAAAAATATTGTTCACGCGCCCAGGCTGCTCTTGCTCCCACGCCAATAACATCTCTTTAACTTTTTGGCGTTGCAGATTCTGTTGGCTACCACATAAATTACAAGGAATAATCGGGAACTGCATGCCACGTGCATAGGCTGCGATATCTTTTTCACTACAATAAGCCAACGGGCGAATCACAACATTTTGTTTATCGTTAGTGGCTAATTTTGGCGGCATCGACTTCATCTTGGCGCCAAAAAACATATTCAAAAATAAGGTTTCAACCATGTCATCGCGATGATGACCAAGTGCAATTTTGGTTGCGCCAAGTTTTTTTGCCGTTGTGTAAATGATGCCACGGCGTAAACGTGAACACAGCGAACAAGTGGTCTTGCCTTCAGGAATCTTCTCTTTCACCACAGAATAAGTATCTGCTTCCACAATGCGATAATCCACACCCAGCTGCTCAAAATAGTTAGGCAAAATATGCTCAGGAAAATCAGGCTGCTTTTGATCTAAATTCATCGCAATGATTTTGAAGCTAATTGGCGCACGTTCTTGTAGTGCCAGCAACATCATCAGCATGGTAAAACTATCCTTACCACCGCTCATGCATACCAGTACCGTATCGCCATCCTCCACCATATTGTAATCACCAATGGCCTTACCCGTCGCGCTAATCAATTGATTGCGCAACTTTAGGAAATTGTTACTCGCGCTATCGGGATAATGTTTGGTTTTCATGGGGGTGTATTATAGCGTAAAAGTCAAAAAAATGTTGTAAGTGATTGAATGGTAATGTGAATATTATCTAATATGCTATTTTGATACGGCCTGAGATGCATACATGCTTTTATGAAATATAATGATTCAAATTTCAGAAACAGGCGTATTGTTGACTGATGCATATTAAGGCATATCAGGCAGATCAATACCAGGAGCATTGCGAGTATATTGATGATATGGGGCAGACAAGCGTTCTTGTTGTAGTAACAGGACAGAGGCGTCTGTAAAAAATCTGAGTAAATAAATATCTAAATCCCGCTACTGATATTTTCATCAAACCGCTCCTAAATCTGCACGGCAACCGTTATCACTTGCTATAAAGTTATTTTTGACTAATTGCGCTAACCGAAATTAGGCTTACATTGAAGTTGCTTATTCCCAAAGATTATTTGGGTCTATGGAGTTTTTAATAGGACATTGAGCCCTGTAAATTCTCGTTACAGAATGTAGAATGAAACGCTAGGTTTGCTTGGCGTCCGGCCTAAGCGCGTATACTTTGTTGAGAAATCTATATCTATCGCTCATGCTTTAGATAGGTGTTCTACAAATTAATCGACCGTCCACCATCTACCGCCAATATATGCCCTGTAATAAATGGCGCATCTGCCGCTAAAAATTTAACGGCTTTTGCAATATCGGTTGGGTCACCAATGCGTTTGAGTAAGGTTTGAGACATTACGCGTTGACGATAAACTTCGTCAAATTGCGGGTTATTTTCTGGCCATAATACGGGGCCAGGGGCGACAGCATTGACGCGGACTTCTGGGCTGAGTTCTTGCGCGAGTGATTTGGTTAAGGTAACTAAGCCAGCTTTGGCAACGCTGTAAACGATATAGCCTTTTTTTGGCGATTCAATATGCATATCGGTGATATTGACAATACAACCATGGCTCTTTTTAAGTTCTTTTGCCGCTGCTTGTGCAATAAACATGGGCGCTTTTAGGTTGCTGCCAACTAAGTCATGCCAATTTTCTTCATTGATATTACCGATTTCTGTTGGCTTATAGGTAGAGGCATTATTAATTAAAACATCTAGTTTGCCAAAGCGAACAATTGTTTCTTTCACTAAACTGGTTGCGATAGCGGGATTAAGTAAATCGCCTTGAATGATGCTGACGCTGTCAGGCCGTTGCAAGTTCAACTCTGCTTGTAACGCCTTTGCCGCCTGTTTTGACGTGTTGTAGTGAATCATCAAATTTGCGCCATGCGTATGCAGCTCGCGGCAAATAGCGGCGCCAACCCGTTTGGCTCCCCCTGTGATGAGCACAACTTTACTCTCTAAATTGGTGGTCAATTGCTTACTCGATTTCGTTTTAAAATATTATAATAATAACTTATGACTGCTGTACTTATCCCATCTTTACCTACTGCATCAGCCGAGTCACAGCTCTATAGCCAACAATTAATTGATTTAGTTCAGAAAAAAATTGTAACTTCAGGTGATTGGATAGACTTTGCTGAATTGATGCAGATGGCTTTATATACGCCAGTGCTTGGTTATTATAGCGGTGGCGCACAAAAAATTGGCACCATGCAAGAGGGTGGAGGTGATTTTATTACTGCGCCGCAAGTGACACCATTATTTGCTCAAGCACTTGCACGACAAGTAGCGCAAGTGATTTCGCTTACGCAAGGCGATGTACTAGAGCTTGGGGCAGGCACTGGTCAGTTGGCTGCCGATTTGTTGTTGGCTTTGGAGCAATTGCCTAATCAATACTGCATCTTAGAAGTGAGCACTCACTTGAGATTTATTCAGAAAGAAACTTTAAAAGAGAAGCTACCTACAGCATTGTTCGAAAAAGTTGTTTGGTTGGATAGATTGCCAACCAACTTTGTGGGCATTGTATTGGGCAATGAAGTTTTGGATGCGATTCCTGTTCATTTGCTGGTAAAAAAGAATGATACTTTGTTTGAGCGTGGAGTTGCTTTTGATAAAGGTTTTCAGTGGCAAGATAAGCCGTTACAAGATGATGCATTGCGTAAGCTGATTGACGCAGAGACATTGCCAAATGATTATTTAACTGAGGTTTGTCCTGCTGCCAATGGATTAATGCATAGCTTAGCGACTACATTGCAAACAGGGGCTATTTTGATGATTGATTATGGCTTTTCTACGCGTGAATATTATCATCCGCAGCGCAATGCAGGCACATTGATGTGCCATTATCAACATTATGCACATAGCGATCCATTGATTAATTTAGGGTTGCAGGATATTACCGCGCACGTTAATTTCACCGCGATTGCAGAGGCGGGTTTGGAGCAAGGCTTAAGCTTGCATGCTTATTGCAATCAAGCGCAGTTTTTAATGAATTGTGGCATTTTAGATTTGCTTAGCGCGGTTTCCCCTGAAGACGCAGTGGTTTATATGCCTATGGCGGCGGCCGTGCAAAAATTACTATCGCCAGCAGAAATGGGTGATTTGTTCAAAGTGATTGCATTTACTAAAAACTTAGCCGAAGACGAAGATTTATTGTTACTCGGTTTTGTCAGTGGCGATAAGTCGCACACACTCTAGTATAATCTCTACTATGACAGAATCGACAGAACAGTTAGATGGTAATCCTGATCATCATCGGCCAATTCGTAGCTTTGTGTTACGCCAAGGACGTTTGACCAAAGGGCAGGAGCGTGCTTTAGAAACAGGCTGGCCTATTTATGGCATTGAATATCAGCCAAATAGACTAGAGGTAAATCAAACATTTAGACGGGAGCAGTCACAAAAGATTCTGGAAATTGGTTTTGGCATGGGTGATGCGACCGCAAAGATCGCACAAACGTTACCCGACCATGATTTTTTGGCTGTCGAAGTGCATACGCCAGGTGTTGGTGGACTGCTAAAGCTGATGCAAGAAGGCGCTATTAACAATATTCGTATCATTCAACATGATGCGGTCGAGGTGTTGCAAAATATGCTGGCTGATGAAAGTTTAGATGGTGTGCATATTTTCTTTCCTGATCCGTGGCATAAAAAACGCCATCATAAACGACGATTAATCCAAGCTGAGTTTATAAAGCTACTCTGCAGTAAATTAAAAGTAGGCGCTTATATTCACGTTGCGACTGATTGGCAAGAATATGCTGAGTGGGTGTTAGAAGTGTTAAGCGCGGAGCCTACGCTAAAAAATTCTGCGCAAGACTATGCAGAAAAACCAAGCTATCGGCCGTTAACCAAGTTTGAAAATCGTGGTATCAAACTCGGTCACGGTGTTTGGGATTTAGTCTTCAGCCGGATCTGATTGAGTCGGATCTAATTTTTCGGGAAATAACCAACCGCCAATCATTTTTTCGGTTTCTTCTACGCCCAGTTTTTTAGAGCTAGAAAACAATTGTACAGTGATGTTATTTCCCCAAACTTGATTCAATTCTTTTCTGACTTTGTGTAAAGTTTGTATAGCCTCGTTGCGCGATAGTTTGTCAGATTTTGTCAGTAACACGTGTACCGGTTTTTTACTATGACAAAACCAATCTAACATTTGTCTATCCAAAGGCGTTAATGGATGACGGCTATCCATCACCAGCACTAGTCCAAATAAACTCGTACGCTCAGTTAGATAACTCGATAAAACGCCTTGCCAATGTTTACGTATACTTTCAGGTACTTTCGCGTATCCATAGCCAGGTAAGTCGACTAAAAATTTATCATCGCCTTTATCTGGGTTTAAGCAAAAAAAATTAATTAATTGCGTTCGCCCAGGTTGTTTGCTCACATAAGCCAAACGATTGTGATTGGCCAACGTGTTAAGCGCACTTGATTTTCCTGCATTTGAACGGCCTGCAAAGGCAATCTCAACACCATTAGGCGGTGGTAAATCGCTGAGTTGATGAGCGGAAATATAGAATGCAGCACTTTGAAAGAGAGACATGAGGTGATTTTTGTGTAAATGGCAGTGAATGCCTAAGATGCAAATGCTATCACGAACCAGTTAACTTTGATAAAATAAGGGCCTTAAATTGTATAAATATCTGGAGCAAGTATGCCTATCAGTGGGTTTTTCTTATTTATTTCATCACTAATGATTTCTATTTTTGCGGCTTCTTTGACTGCATATGCAGATGATACGCCAGTGACAAAAGCGAGCGTAGCGGAGCAAACAGCAAAAACAGTTTGCGCCGCTTGTCATGGCGCTGATGGTAATGGTGTTATTGCTTTAAACCCAAAACTCGCAGGACAGCACTCAGATTACTTGATTAAACAATTGCATGACTTTAAAGCAGGAAGGCGAGCTAATGCGGTGATGAGCGGTATGGTTGCTAATTTGTCAGATGATGATATAAAAGGCTTAGCAAATTATTTTGCTGCGCAAACGCCTACACTAGGAAAAGCAAAGTTGAATGGCACTGGTTCTTTGGGGGAAAAAATATATCGTGGCGGCATTGCTGCGACGAATGTTCCTGCTTGTGCGGCTTGTCATGGCGCTAATGGTGAAGGATTGCCAAAACGTTTCCCGCGCATCTCTGGACAGCATGCAGACTACACCGCGCAACAACTTAAAATATTCCGTACAGCTGAGCGCGCTAATGCACCGATGATGCAAATGATTGCAACGAAAATGACCGATGCTGAAATGCAAGCAGTTGCTGATTATATTCAAGGTTTGCGTTAGTTTTAGTAGTAATTTCATTAAGAGTTAGCATGGTAAATGTGATTTTTTAAGGGATTAGTGAATATAGCTTGAAGCGATAAGCAGTGAAAATACAATAATATTAAGCAGTAACAAAAATAATAAAAAGGGTGCGACATGAATAAAAATAAAGGCTTCACGCTTATCGAGCTTGCAATTGTATTGGTAATTATTGGTTTATTGCTAGGCTTTGTGCTGAATGGGCAACCGCTCGTTGATAGTGCTAAAGTAAAAAAGTTGGCACGAGATTTTCAAAATGTACAACTGTATATTCATGGCTATCAAGATCGATTTAAAGCCTTGCCTGGAGACGATCATAGCGCTGATGTGCATGTCGGCGGGGTTAATCCAGCTAATGGTACGCGCAACGGTGTTATCGAGGGTATATGGGATACAACGGAAAGTGCTGACGAATCTTGTGCTATTTGGCAGCATGTTCGTCTAGCGGGACTATCCTCTGGAACGACTGCAGTTAATTGCAGTGCCAATAATAATTATCAACCTAGAAATGCAGATGGTGGACTTATTGGTATTCAAAGTGTTTCCAGCTTTGCGTCAATAACGGGCATGCGAGGCGCGTATGTGGTGTGCTCTGATGCAATATTGGGTAGATTGGCAGCTCAAATTGATGCAATGTTAGACGATGGAGCTGGCAACTCAGGTGCCGTAAGGACCGCGCTCAGAGGCGAAACTGCGACTGCTGGCATTGAGGTTCCGATTGATGGAACTGCCTATGTTGTATGTATGTCATTTTAGATAATATGATGAGCAGAAGTGTTGTTTTTTGTGACCTTTCCGTTTTCAATTATAGTGAATATGAATTAGAATGCACAACAATCTAAAAAGTGCACTTTAATTAATTTATATTCAATGAACCAAAATATTGTAGAAATTGACAACCTTTCATTTGGTTACAAAAATCGTACGCTGCACAAAGGCATCTCTATGTCTTTTCCTCGTGGCAAGGTTGTGGCTATCATGGGCGGCAGTGGTAGTGGCAAAACCACATTGCTACGTCTAATTGGCGGCCAATTTAAACCGACAGCAGGTGAAGTTAGAGTTGCTGGACAAGTTGTGCATAAACAAAGCCGTGAAAGTATTTACCAGTTACGACGCAAGATGGGTATGCTGTTTCAGCAAGGCGCCTTGTTTACAGATCTTTCTGTGTATGACAATGTTGCTTTCCCCATGCGAGAGTTGACGGATTTGCCACAAAGTATGATTCACGATTTGGTGTTGATGAAGTTAAATGCAGTAGGTTTGCGCGGTGCACATACCTTGATGCCAACCGAGTTGTCAGGCGGCATGGCACGTAGAGTAGCTTTGGCTAGAGCGATTGCACTTGATCCGGATATTATGATGTACGACGAGCCATTTGCTGGCTTAGACCCAATTTCAATGGCAGTTATTTGTGATTTAATCCGTACATTAAACGATGCGCTTGGCACGACCTCTATTGTGGTCACACATGATGTGGAAGAAACATTTTCGTTTGCTGACTACATTTATTTTGTCGCAGATGGGGTGGTGGCGGCAGAAGGTACGCCAGAAGATTTGCGTCAATCTACATTGCCTTTCATCCATCAGTTTGTGCATGGTGAAAAAGATGGGCCTGTTCCGTTTCATTATCCCGCCGCTGACTACAAGCAAGATTTGTTGGGATAAGTTAAAGAATGATACGCTCTAAAATTTTAATCGGTTTAATCCGAATGTTACGTAAGCTAGGCAGCGATTTTACAGACAAAGTTTGGCGTTTAGGTGCTGGAGCACGGTTGTTTGGTCTAACGCTCATTTCCTCAGGAGAAAGCTTCCGACGCTTTCGTTTAGTGATGCGCGAGGTGTACTTCACAGGAGTCATGTCTTTAGTGATTATTTCCGTATCAGCTTTTTTTGTCGGCATGGTGTTGGCGTTACAAGGTTACAACACTTTGCAAAAATACGGATCGTCTGAGGCAATTGGTGTATTGGTTGCATTGGCATTAGTCCGTGAATTAGGGCCAGTTGTCACGGCATTGCTGTTTGCGGGTAGAGCAGGCACGGCAATTACAGCCGAAATAGGCTTAATGAAAGCTACTGAACAACTATCCGCAATGGAAATGATGGCGATTAGTCCTATTTCACGTGTGATTGCTCCAAGATTTTGGGCTGGCGTGATCGCATTGCCACTATTGGCGACATTATTTTCAATGATTGGTATTTTAGGTGGCTATTTAGTAGCAGTCCCACTGATTGGAGTTGACTCAGGTGCGTTCTGGTCACAAATGCAGGCCAATGTTGATTGGCGTTTCGATATTGTGAACGGCGTCATTAAAAGCATCGTATTTGGTATTGCCTGTACGATGATTGCGTTGTTTGAAGGCTATGATGCGCCGCCAACAGCTGAAGGGGTTAGCCGAGCGACAACAAAAACGGTAGTGACATCGTCATTGGTTGTGTTGGCACTGGATTTTGTATTAACTTCGTTTATGATGGTGTAAGAATAAGGGTGGAGCAAAGATGGAAAGAACAACGATAGATTTGTGGGTGGGAATATTTGTTGCACTAGGCGTTGCTGCATTGTTCGGCTTAGCCATGAAAGTGGGCAACTTAACAACAAGCAATATTGGTGAGACCTATATGGTTGAAGCCGCATTTGAGAATATTGGTGGCTTAAAACCACGTGCGCCAGTTAAAAGTGCTGGTGTGGTAGTGGGGCGCGTTGAAGGGATTCGATTTGATACCGAGACCTATGAAGCGATTGTTAGTTTGAATGTCGATAAAAGCTATCGCTTTCCTGCCGATACGTTTGCCAATATATATACAGCGGGTTTGCTTGGTGAACAGTATATTGGGTTGGAAGCGGGCGGCGATGAAGAAGTCTTAAAAAATGGCGATAAAATTGCCCATACACAAGATGCTGTCGTGCTAGAAAAAATGATTAGCCAGTTTTTGTATAATAAAGCAGCAGAACCAGCAGCGCCAACCGTGGCACCTGATGAATCAACCAAAGCAGAGGGTGATGCGTTAACGGATAATCTTTCAGATGATTTAGTATATTAGTAGTATTAACGAACAATCACTTCAGGTTTTAAATACGATAGGATATAAATATGTTGAAAAGTTTTTTTATTGCGTTGAGTTTTTTTTGTTTTAGCAACATTGTTTTTGCCATCGAAGCGCCTGACGCTTTAGTTAAACGTACCGCTGAAGACGTGTTGGAGATTGTTAAATCTGATGCGGATATTCAGGCCGGTAACCAAGCTAAAATTTTCGCGCTTGCAGAAGAGAAAATTTTGCCTAACTTTAATTTTGAGCGCGTATCACGCTTAGTATTAGGCAAAAACTGGACAAGAGCTACAGCAGAGCAGAAGGCGACTTTCCAAAAAGAATTTCGCACTTTACTTTTGCGTACTTACGCGACAGCATTATCTAAATACCAAGATCAAAAAATAGAGTTTTTGCCATTGCGCATGACGGCCGAGGCTAAGACAGCTTCAGTAAAAACTAAAATCATCCAAAGCGGGGGTCAACCAATTCAGGTCGATTACGCTTTAGCCCAAGAAGATAATGCGTGGAAAGTTTATGATATTGTGATTGAAGGCGTTAGCTTAGTGACGAATTACCGTGGTCAATTTTCACAAGAAGTGCGTCAGAATGGCTTAGATAGTTTAATCGAAAAGTTAGCGAATAAAAATGCTAATGCAGCTAAATAGTCTGTGTGAATATTAAAATGATGCCTGCAATTACTCAAAATGCAAATCGTTGGGAGGTTACTGGCGATATAGATATGGGCAATGCAAATAGCTTATTGGTCTTAAGTCAGCGCTTGACGCTGGCTGATGCGGCAGTGGTTGATTTTATTCAAGTGGGTGAAGTTGATACCTCTGCAGTAAGCTTGATGCTAGAGTGGCAGCGAAGAGCTATGGCGGAAAAAAAACAAATCAAGTTTGTGAATTTACCTAAAAATCTCACTATCTTAACAACCTTGTACGGTGTGACAGCACTCATTGATTAGTCGTAACATCTAACGCTTGGTTTTACAAATCTTGACCCCATCTAACTAAGATGGGGTTTCGTTTTATCGGCAGTTTATATTGACTGCTTTATTTTTAAAAAAGGTTAACTTGACGGTTCCAGCAATAAAAATTGACAATATTCAAAAGCAGTTTGGATCTTTACAGGCCTTAGCTGGCATTGATTTAAC